>TARA_B100001093_G_scaffold76873_2_pt1 | contig 12243 bp, 14 predicted proteins | sample TARA_B100001093 | Tara Oceans TARA_B100001093 (sample SAMEA2623116) | marine metagenome | biome: marine biome (ENVO:00000447); feature: surface water layer (ENVO:00002042); material: "saline water (ENVO:00002010), including plankton (ENVO:xxxxxxxx)" | depth 5 m
ACACAACTTAGTGCCTGCTTGTACTAGATGTAATGCAGATAAAGGAAGCGAACCAATGGAAAGTTGGTATAGAAAACAAAATTTTTTTAATGAAAATAAATTTACAGCAATCATTAACTGGATCAAATCGAATACTTTAGAATTAGTGGATACTTATATGAATAATAAGGCAACTGCATAATGAAATCACTTAATGAATATGGTCAATATGTTGGAAGAGAAGAGGGTTTACCAGAGGGATTAGCAGATACTGTTACTGATAAAAAAGCAAAAATAAGAGGATGGAACACATATTATGATGCTCATAAACCTTTTCTTGAGGGGGATGGAACTAAAGGAGTATGGGGAGGTATTGGTGAAACACGACGAAATGAATATCTTGAGTATGTAAATAAAGGACTTAAGACAGTATCTGTACTTACAGATGATGGCTTCAGAAATGAAACTTTTATTGATCAAAATACAGACGAAGGAAAATGGCTTGCTGAATCTATTAAAGATCAAATCTTTAAATCAAACGCAACAGGAACATCTACAGATACACAGCAAAAGCTTCCAAGCGCAGAGAAAGCTCTAGAACTTTGGAGTAGTGTTGAAAATGAAACACGAAAAGAGGATTTATTAGAACATGCAGCTAAACGCCGCATGGCCTTTGAATGGCACAATGGAGAAGGTGGTTTTGATGAAATAGGAAGCCCTGGATTCCCCCCTGGAAATAATCCAGATAGAAATTTTAAAGTATATAGTACCCTTGAAATGACAGGGACAGACGGTAATGTAAGAAGTTATATAACTACATTAAGTACAGATGGTGAAGATTTTGTAACTCAAAGTGAAGCTAATGAGACTGCAAATAATTATGGACAATTTCACTGGGATTACTATGGCAAAAATGAATCAAGAATTTTACCTGGATCTAAGTTTTCTGTTAATGAAAATGGCAAAATAACATATGACAAAAATTTAGTTGGAACAGGATTACAAGAAACATTTGATGGTATTGCTAACGATTTTAATAACGCAGAAGCCGGAGATTATAAAAAGTTAATTGAAGGTGCCATTGCTTCTTTACCTGATAAATATACAGAAGACATAATAAGAGTTGATGATCAAGGAAATAGAGAAGGAGATATTAATACTTTTGATGCATATTATTTAAATAATAATATAACTAAAAAAGCCCCTGGAGATTATGCACAACCTCCTAGTCTTGATCTAGGTGGTAAAGGTTTTGATTCTCAATATTACCGCACGGAAACGACACATGGACGAACTGCATTAGAAAACTGGAAAAATGCACAAACAGGAGTTACTGCTGGAAACTACGCATTACCTGATTTAGATGTTGTTGGTCCCTATATTGCAGATACTCCTGAAAATAGTCTAGAACTTTTTCTTCATGGTACATATACAGATATTAAAAATTCTGGTATTTCAGATGACGATAATAGAGGCAATGAAGCTGAAGCTACAGACAAGGCTAATAGCTATTCGGAAACCTGGACTTCAATGGATCCGGGGGATCAAACAGTTTATCGAGATAATTTATTAGGTTTAACAACACCAAGCAGTGGAAGTGGTCGCCCTACTATTGATTGGGATGAGCCTTTTGTATTAGATTCAAATGGCAATATTATGTATGAAGAAGATGAGTATGGAAATCGAACCCCTATAGTCAATAAAGAAGGCGTTAGTTTTTTAGAAACCAGTATATTTAATGTTTTTGGTAAAAAGGATTTAGAAGAACAAGATAAGTTTCAAGCTTTAGCTTTTGATCTTTTAAAAACAACTTCAGACAAATTAGCTCAAGAAAGAAAACGAGAAAACGAATTAAATATATATAAGGGGCTACCAGGGTTTAATGAAATTTATGGTGCAAATTCTAGTATTGCAAATTCATTAATAGGTGATAGTGGCATAGGTGGTTATCTATCAATGGCAGGTGTGAATGTAGATTCAATGACAGAATCTTTAGAAAAAGGTTTAAGCAACGTAACAGGAATATCTAATAACAGCAGTGTTTTTAATTGGCAAAAATGGTTTGATGAAACACTGCTTGACCGTTATGAAAATATGGAAGAAATTACAGGAAAATTAAAAGCAGATGTAGAAGATTTAGATCCTATTTTAAACGAAAATCAATGGACTCGTTTTCAAAACCAAATAAACAATAGAGAACCAGGGACAGATAGTTGGAATCAATTGATGGATGCTAATAATCTTCCAAGAGGCGTAAGTAAAGAAAGAGCATTAGAAATTAAAAGCCCAGATACCTGGGGCGCATTGTTAAATAAATATGATTTAGATTCTAGTTTAAACAAAGAAGAAGCTCTTGAAATATTAACAGGTACAGAAAATGAAATTTTTAAAATCTATACAATTGAAGATCAATTCAGAGAATCATTTATTGATGATTTTATTAAACCACGCTTTGACCAATCAAAATCAATGGATGAATTTATATCTTATTTAGATAGTTTAGATGAAAATGAACAAAACATTTTTCAAACGCAAGATGCAATGGAAGCATTAAAAAATACTGCTTCTGCATATGCATCTGCAAAATTAGAACAAATTCAAAGCACAAGCCCACAATATTTTGATGCCGCATTTTACTTTGATCCTACAACTGCAATTGATGAGAGATTTGAAGGCCAAAAAGATGAAGATTATAGAAGGCAAGCTGAACGTGTTCAAGCTGATTATGATGCAGCTAATGCTAATGCAGATTCAATTATTGAAGGAACTATAGATGGTAATCCAAATGGATATACCTGGGCAGACTATGCATATTATTACGGTGTTAATTTAGCAGATAAAGATCAATTTGCACGTTTACATTTTGATGTACTTGGTAATGGAAAAGCAAAAGACGAACAAGGTAATGAAGTTTTTTATGATCCTGCCAAAGACATTACTAGTGCAGCTGATATTCAAGGATATATTGCCGATACAGTTATCCCAGCAGTTAATCAAACAAAAATAGATTTAGATGGCGCTGTTTTTTCTGAGTTTACTACACCAGAAGAATTTGCAGATCATCTTTTAAAAGGTATAGATCCTACTGAAAATAATCCTGAGTGGAAAGAAGTACTTGAACAGTTTGGAATGGAAGTAGATGCTTCTTTAGAAGAAGTTAAAGACTATATTATTGATATTACAAGAACTGGTGCAGCACAAGAAATAAGAGAAACTATTAAATATTTAAATGAAAAAAAATTAACACCAACACAAGAGCGCATAGGTGTTAGTTATATTGAAAGAGAAGAAGATGCTAATCCTACAGACCCGGAGGGGCAAACTGCTTTATTTCAAATTTTTAGTGATGCAGGATATGCAGGTTCACAAGACGAATTTTTTGCCGAATTTATGCCTGATGCAGATAGAGGAGATATGGAGTTAATTACACAAGCAATGCCTGGAGGTGCAGGGTTTAACTTAGAATCAATTTCCAGTGATCCTTTTACAGCTTTGTCACAAGTTGGCGGATTACTGGGAAGTTCAGAAAGTGTATTTGATACAGGGGGTTATGAGGATGATGATGATGAAGAAGAGTCAAATTACTTTACGCTTTTTGATGAACCAGAAGATTCTTATAGTGATGCTGGGAGGGATTATATTAGTGAATATACTTCATTCTTTAGTTCGTAATGGCAGAAAAATATAAAAAAGCAGCTAAAGCTGCGAAATTAAATAAAGACAAAATGGCTTGTAATAAACCTAAAAAAACTCCTGGTCATAAAACTAAATCTCATGTCGTAAAAGCTTGTGAAAAAGGGAAAGAAAAAATTGTTCGTTTCGGTCAACAGGGTGTAAAGGGCGCTGGCAAAAATCCGAAGACAGCCAAAGAGAAAGCACGTAAGAAGTCATATTATGCTAGACACAATGCTCAAGATAGCAAACCAAGTAAAATGAGTGCACGATATTGGAGTCACAAAGTTAAGTGGTAACAGTAGAACTAAAATTACCTCTTGAAGATGTAAGAGCATTATATGAAGCAGTTTGTGTAGCTTTAAAATATTGGCCAGGGGGGCTCCCAGAAGAACAAGAAAAATATCAACAACTAAAATTATTTTTATTTAGTATACTGTGTGAAGCTTCTTTAGATACATGAACAAAGGTGGCAGCTACGTCGTTGGAAAACCTAAGAAAACAAAACAAGGAAGTGGTAAACATTCTCGTCCAAACCACGGACGCAAAAAACTCCGTGGACAAGGAAAATAATATATAGTATAAAGATATGCAAAGCTCTAATGTATCTTTATCAAGATGCTATTTCTATAATTAAAACTTTTGAAGGTTTTAACGAAAAAGCTTACCCTGATCCCGTTACTGGAAGCGATCCATATACTTTTGGATATGGGACACAATTTTATCCAGATGGTTCTCAAGTTAAGCAAGGGCATTGTTGTACCAAAGAAAAAGCATTAGAGTATTTGCTTTACGAAGTAAATGTTATTGCGGAAGAAATTGATAAATTAAATCTTGAAATTGATCTTGATATGAAACAAGGATTAATTTCATTTATTCATTCAATTGGTTGGGATTCTTTTTTGTACAGTCCTATCATTGATTTGTGTGAAAATGAAAACTATGCACAAGCAGCTCAAGAGTTTGGTAAATGGATTTTTAATGAAGAACACGAAGTGATTGGTGGTTTATTAGACAGAAGAAGACAAGAAGCTTGTTTATTTTTAGATTTAGAAAATTTACCTGGAAATTTATTGTTAAAAGCTTTTAGAAATTATTCAGCTTCCCCAGAACAAGTTGCTGCTATTAGGCAGCTTGAAACAGAAATCAATCCTTATATTTTGTCAGAATTTGCTAACAAATTTAATGTTACCTATAGTGGTGATTTTGATTTATCGGAAGAGGATTTGCGTTTTATTTTTGAATTCCAAAAATAAATCTATACACTAGAATGAATGGAGTAAAGGTTAATCGGATGGGTGACTCAACATCTACTAAAGAGTTTGAATTACCATTACACCTGCAGCTTGCGATGCGTAAGGCAGAATTAGAGGCACAAGAATTAACTTGGGATCAACTTTATATTGCCTTGTTAAATTTATATCATCAACGTCTTTTAGAAATTCAAGCGGTAAAAGATATGCTACAAGCTGAAAATATTGAATTAGAGTTTGACATTCCAAGTGATATAGAGCTAGCTCAACTAGCCCTAACAATCATGGCCAGTCAAGAAGATGACGAAGATGATGAAGACTTAACTCCTTTTTTTGGCTAGATTACAAAGCTATTAATCTAGTTAAATACCACTGAGCTTTTTTCAGTGATTCAATACCCCCTTTATGCTTTTCGCGCCAAACATATTTTGCTACGTTACCTTTTAGGTAGCCTCTATATTCTTCTGGCGTTAGCTGTGCTTCGATGGCTTCAATGCACTCAAGCCCTCCATCATTGTAATGTAAAGGATGATTAACATTATCAACAAAAATTTCTTCGTGTTTTTTTACATAGTCATTCCATACTTTTTTGTCATACGTTATTTCATTTTCATCACCACTTGTATCAACAGCCCAAGGTACAGGGCAAATGCCCCCAGGGCAATCTAATACTTCTTCTTCTGAAGTTACCGGTTCAAACCAGCCATCATCTTTCTTTGTTTCTTCTCGTCCATTTCCATTTCCTCCGGAGCGTAATCTCCCATATCCACCATCAACTGACGTGGTTGTGGCATGGCTCCCATCGCAATTCCCTGTTCCGCGCTCGGAATTGTTCCCGTTACTCCGCATCGATTTAGTTCCTCAGGATCAATAGCTAAGTTAGTACGAGGACGCATCTCTTGAGTTACTGCAAGTCCTCTATTGAATTGATCATACACTGGAACGTCATTATTTTCATTATCTAATTCCTGTCCAAAATCAGAAATTGTAACCATACGAGTCTTAAGCTCGTCATTGTTTTTAATAAAAGAGGATAAAAAATCCATGTCGTTTTATTCTCATTAGTTAAGTTCAATTATAATTCAACTATAATAATTTTTAAAAATAATAGTGGCAGCTAGCTCTGGTGGGTTTGTTAATGATCTAACTCCTGAGAGAGCTTATGACGTAGATATTCGCCGTTTGGAAGATGACGAGAAGCGTACTGCGTATGCCGGGGACATTCGCAACGAGCGGCAGCAAGATCGTGTTGAAAAGTTTTTGAGAGCAAAGAAATCAGCCGGAAAGTTTCGGCAGAAGATGAATTACGATCAACCATTTACAGATAGGCAAGGACAAACACCAGCTTTTATTGAAGGAGACCCCTTTGGAAAAGCAGGCGCAACTAACTATGCAAATAAACCACAACCCTCAACAAATCGTTTGTACTATCCATACACAAGTTTTTCTTAAACCTTAGATAAGACTACTTCATAGGGTTGTTTTTGATATTTTCCTTTACGCATTTGATAATCAACTTCACAAGGTTCTCCTTGGAAAAATAACAATTGACAGATTCCTTCATTGGCATAAATTTTATTAAACAAAGGAGTACAGTTACTAATCTCTAGTGTCAAATGACCTTCCCAACCAGCTTCAGCTGGTGTAATGTTTGCCATAATTCCAGCCCTTGCATACGTACTTTTACCTACAGCAACTACAGTGACGTCGCGGGGTAAAGCCAAGCGTTCAACAGCAACGCCGAGGCAATAGCCAAAAGGAGGAATAATAAAATACTGTCCGTGGTCATCTTCATGGAGTTCAGTTTCCTTTAGGATTTCAGGGTCAAAGTTTTTAGCATCGCACATACCGTGCTGGACACCACCAAATAAGAGGCATTGATTAGGCGATAACCGAATATCATAACCATAGGAGCTAAGACCATAACTAAGAATAGGAACTTCATTTTCCTTATTAATTAGGGAAGAATGAAAGGGAGTAATCATTCCTTCGTCAGCAAATACACAAATTTCTTTATCGCTTAAAACCGTCATAATTAGAACTCAGTTCAAATAGTTTACACAATAATTCTGCCTTTTTCAGAATAAATATTAATAAATTCTTGAGTAGTTTCTTCTATATTGTCTCTAGGCTGCAGATAAACAACCAAACTACAACCTGTGTTTCTTGATAAAATTTTATCGTCAGCATAGTAGTGACGCGTTAATGTGGGTCGTGATTTTAAAATGCAAACAGGATAATCAAAAATATCCTGACAGTACATTGTCATATCAATAAAATTAGAAAAATATAAACCTTGTTCAATTTCTCCTGATAACCATTTACGTTTTAATGTTCTCCACCATAATGCATGTCCCGAAGTCAATGTTGGAGACAATCCTCTTGTTGTTTTCCAGCGTTGGCTTTTCTTGTGCCAAAAATAAGATTGGCTTGGAGGAAATAAATAAACATTTCCAAACCATTTTTCTTCATTTAAGCCATCTTCTTTTGGAGTGTAGTAATGGTTTGCTCCGACGTATTCGTTAGCAAATGCAGAGCTAGCTGGATCGAGGTCAATTTGACCCATAAGGAGATGGGCAGAGTCAACCAAATCACGGTTAGTAATCCATTCAAACTCTTCTGAGCGTACGTTACCTCGCTTAAGACCCATTACTCAGATTCTTTATTGTAATCAATATAAAAATAACGCATGCCTTGATGGTCATTAAGAATGTAGCCAGCTCCTGCCATAGGGTCAATTTTTTGTACTGATTCTAAAATTCGTCTAAAAGATTCAGAAAGATCTTCATTATTAGCTGATTCTGCTTCTTCCTTTGCATTATGCAGTTCACCTAAAGTCAACCAAAACATTGTGCGTTCTGCATTATTTGGCTGAAAACACATTGCTCCTGGACCTTCTAGTTCCCAGAATTTTACATATTCTTTACCCATATCACCAAGAATTAACTTGATAGTGGCATCAGCATACTTAACGCTATTACCATCAAGATTTTTTCCACACAAAGCAGTAAGAAGTTTTTCGCGTCTATCCATTTTTTAAAAGTTTTTGTTTTTGAAGTATTGAAAGCATTTTAGGTAACGGCTGATAAATAACAACCATTTTTCCTAAGATACCACGTTTTTTTATTAGTTTTCCATTCTCATCTTTTACTTTATCAAACTCACCAGAACGAATTAAATACTCAGCTACACAACGTAAGCGACGTTTCAAAGGAAGATCAGCATTTGGAAAACGACTACAAATAGTTTCTGGGGACATATCTTGAAAAGCTAAACGTAATCGATTAGCCAATGTCATGCTGCTATTAGGATCTTCTAATTCAAAATCACGAATCGATTGGACATAACGACGCATAATATTTTCATCAAAAGAACCTTGAGGAGGTAGAAATTTTTCTACTTGAGTGGCTAAACTTTTTGGTAAGTTCTCTTGATAATTATCAAAAGTAAGTTCAGCTATTTTTATTCCATCAAAACGATGCGTCATTTTAATCTTCTACATTAGGAACAGAAGGATCAGGTATATGATCTAAATTCCTGCGTGAATCACCGGAATATAAATCAACAGAATTAACGGGATCAAATGTTCTCAGATTAACATCTTCTCCTTTCCTGTAAGAAAGAATAAGCTGATTCCAAGGAATACGAATCATTTTTTTATGTGTTCCAACAGGCATGACAATGTAATGAACACCTTGTTGCCAACCAAAATCTTTTCTTTTTTTACCTTGTAAAATCCAATTTCGAATTGTTTGATCTGTTACGTTTAAACGACGCGCACATTCTTCAGTAGAAATGTATTCATCAGAATAAACTTCGGGAGATACTAGATCAGTTTCTTCGTTTTGGTATCGACTGTGCCACATTGAAGACAAAATGTTTCGAATTCCGCGCAATTCAGCATTAATAGAATTCAATGCTTTAACGATTCCGCCTGTTTCAGTTTTGCTCATCGCAAAAGGTTTTGATTAATGCTACACTTTCAATGAACAATAACCCAGTACCAATGGAAGATCAAGTCCCTTCCAGTAAGCAATATGTAACTCCTGGGCAAATGCCGCAAGAAAATAATTATTTTACAGATCCGACTGGACCACGTTATAAAAATCCAGCTGAATTTGATCAAGCAGTGTATGAACAAGCTATGGCAGCACAAACGCCTCAGCCACAACAACCAGGAGTACAATTTAATGTGCCTGACTTTGAGGCAATGAGGAAAGAAGCTTTACAACAAGCTATCCAGCAAGTTACTCAAACTCCTGCACCTCCTGCTCAAATGCAACAACCAGTACCAGAAGAACCTAAAATTGTTTATGTAAGAAGAAACTTAACACTAGCAGAGATTTTAGTTATTTTTGTTCTTGCTAGTGGCATTGTTTTAGGTGTGCAAGGCATCTGGTCATTTACAACAGATATTTTACCTCGAATTGAAATTCGTGATAAATAAGCAGTCCTATAATATCAGTTAGGATTTGACTTTATAAATAGGTGGCAAATAGAAAGATCTCACAATTTCCGACGATTGAATCGGTAGATATTGCCAATGCAGATCTTCTGACCCTGGTTCATGTCTTTGAAGTTGACCCTGCCTTAAGAAATAAAAAGATTACTTTTAGTGGTTTTAGAAACTACTTAGATGAATATTATATTAACGTTGGCGAAGATCCGACATATAACAATATTACCATTACAGGTAATTTAGGTGTAAGCGGTGACACGAGTCTTAATAACCTTACTGTAAGTGGCGATTCGGATTTTCAAGCGGTTATTGTTGGTGGTGATTTAACGACCAGTGGAAGTTTTTCTGTAACAGGAACGATTACTGGCAGTCAAATTGAAGTCAATAATGTTATTGCAGATTTTATTGAAATTAGTTCAGGCAACTTTACAATTGCTACTGGCACAACCATAGATTTTGTTACTGGTTTCTTTGACACCATGTCAGGTGCAACCCTGACAGGAGAAAGTTTTGGTGTTGTCTCCGGAATTATTGTCGATGCTGATATCAACGATTTATACGCACAAGTAGCTCAAATAGATACTCTTAATGTAAACAATGCAACATTTACAGGAGTTTTAACTCATAGTGGCACTATTAATAGCAATGACATTAATGCAACAGGCACTATTTCTGGTGCGACGATTACAGGTGACATCGGAAAATATACGACACTTACAGGTCAAACAGCCGTATTTACAACGCAAATCTCTGGTACAACCATTACCGGTGACTCAGCTTTCTTTGAAAGAACAACAGGAACATTTATTAATGTAATAAATTTATCTGGTACAACGATCACAGGTGACAATGGTCAGTTTTTAAATGTTACTGGATTTAATTCACACTTTACTTCTTTATCTGGTACAACAATTACAGGTGATACTGCAAATTTAGCAGCTACTTACGGCACATCAGGATTTTTTACTTATCTTTCTGGTACTACTGTTACTGGTGCTTCTGGTTTATTTACTTCATTACAAGCACAAACATTAACTGCAGCAAACTTACAATTTAGTGGTGACCAAACTGTTAGCGGTAGTTTCACTGTATTAGAAAATTTATTTGTTAGTGGCTCAGGTTACTTTGCTTCTGGTGTAACAATTACAGGAGAAGTAAGCGGTGAAGTAATTACAGCACAGTCAGGTAATTTTGATACTATTATTACCTCTCCTTTGATTACCGGAACTTTATCAGGTGACAATGTATATGTAAGCGGAACAATTACAGGAACAACTGTTTCTACAACAAGTGGACACTTTGTAACTGCTACAGGTACTACTGCTTCCTTTACAACATTTACAGGAGTAAGTGGAGTCTTTACTAACGTAACAGGCACGTCATTCTCAGGTACAACAGTTCATGCACAAACAGGTGTATTTGCTTCCGGAACTGCACTAAGACCTTCTATTAGTTTTGAAGGACAAGATGATACAGGTATCTTTGTTACCAGTGGAACTATTGATGGCAACCCAGCACAAGAAAAATATCTAGGCTTTACTACCAGTGGTCAGGAACGTTTCCGTATTAGTCGTTATGGTGCCCTGGGAATCTCGGGAGAAAACTACGGTGCTCATGGACAAGTTTTAGTTTCACAAGGTGCAGGTGAAGCACCTATCTGGACAAGTACAATTAGTGGCATTGTTATTAGTGGTGGTGAAATATCAATTACTGGTGATTTATTTGTTAGTAATACGATTACTGGCTATCGCATTTCAGGTGAATTTATTGATGCAGTACAAGAAATAACAGCAGCCAGCGGAGCTTTTGCAGGTACTGTTACAGGTTTAACTGTTCTTGCGAATACTGTTTCAGGCGCAACAATTTCGGGTCAAACAGTTACAGGTGTTAGAGCACTATTTGCCACAGGTACGTTCCAAGATTTATTTGTCGATGATGACTTTGTTATTGGAGACAACCTTACTGTTAGTGGTGATCTAGAAGTCAGTGGCAATTCAGTCTTTGATAATGGCATTGTTGTCAGTGGCTCTAGTATTTTCCGTGAAGGTATTACAGTCACCGGTACAAGTAATTTTGTTAGCGGAATTCTTATTGGACAAAACCTAACAGTAACTGGAACTATTTCTGGAACTACTGTTACAGGAGAAACAGCAACGTTTACAACAGGTCAGTTTAATGATCTTTATATTGATGACATTTTTATTGTTGGAGATAACTTAACTGTTAGTGGAGATTTAAATGTAAGTGGAGAAGCTTATTTCCAAAGCGGATTATTAAGTAGAGATCAAGCTTTCTTCCCTTCAGGAAACCAAACTAATCCAGGAATTACTTTTATTGACGATGCCAATACAGGCTTATATACCAGCTCAGGAGATGCGATTGAATTTACTGCAGGTGCAAGCAGAAAAGCAACAATCTCTTCTGGCGTCTACGGTGCCGTCCTAACAATTTGGGGTAACTGAGTTAGAATGTATTTAAAAGTAGTAGCTGAGATCTTTTAATCATGCCACAGTTTGGCGAAGTTCGCGTTGATTTTATAACGTTTACTACAGGCGTTTCACCAAACGAGGCAAGTGTTACCGTACCTGTCTCAGGACTTCTTCGTAATCCTACTTTTAGTGGTAATGTCATCATTAATGGTGACCTGGATGTTCAAGGTGATATTACAAATAGTGGTAACTACAATACCGTAACAGGAAATATCACGACAACTAGTGGCACTATTTCAGGTGCTATTGGCCGATTTACAACAGGAATTGTTGGAGATTTAACGGTTACCGGAACACTATCTGGTGTTGACCGAATTTATTTTGAAAGTGGCAGTGCATCTGAACCATCAATTACTTTTATTGATGACGAGAATACAGGCATCTTTACTGT
>TARA_B100001093_G_scaffold103571_1_pt1 | contig 12241 bp, 3 predicted proteins | sample TARA_B100001093 | Tara Oceans TARA_B100001093 (sample SAMEA2623116) | marine metagenome | biome: marine biome (ENVO:00000447); feature: surface water layer (ENVO:00002042); material: "saline water (ENVO:00002010), including plankton (ENVO:xxxxxxxx)" | depth 5 m
GCACATGATGATAGATTTAAGTTTCCACGTACACAGATCACCACTAGTGTGAGTAGCGTGGGAGAATGGATTCAGGAAGTAACAAAACAATTAGATGAAGATCAACAAAAAGAAATAGACGAGGGCGTGAGGCAGTACAAAGATACATATGAATTCGTCGTGTCATCTGAAGTTGCCAAGAGGGCCGTATATGCCAGAGACCTACAAATCACCACAGCAGAATCAAACGCAAGCCTTTTCACAAAATTTTGGAACAACTATGTTGCAGGTGAGAAAACAAAAATCGACACCACACCTATAATAAAGTTGGCTGATGCTCAGGTAGACGGACAGACAAGTCTAGTAAAATATTTTGAAGACGCTATTAGGACAGGCGAGGGATATTCTGCTATCGCGGATAGATTTTGGCAATACTGGCATTTGCAAATGACGAGAAGTTCTGTAGTCAGACCCGGCACTACTTCAGACTCTAAAGCGGCAGAAACATCTTATAACGATCTAACGAAATTTTACAACAGTAAAGAATTCAGAGAAAAAGCAAAAGACAATCAGTGGATACCTTGGTTTGAAATAAAAGTGACAGTGTTCACACCAAACCCTGACATCATCGATAATGTTAGAAAAGTGAGTCCAAAAAGGGTAGTATTCAAAGCGATACCAAAAAAAATACACTGTCTAAAATTCTTTCCACCGGGCGTGAGTTTAGGTTTTATGGATTGGTCCAAATGGGTTAGAAAGCAATACAATTATATCTACACAGGCGAAAACGTTGATGTCCAAAATTTACGTATCAATTACAAGACTGCTTACTACCTAAGGAATGTTAGACCATTCAAAGAGGAACACAAGTCCAACGGGAAGTACCAAGATTTCGAAGAAAACCTTGTCAAAATTTTTGGTTCTGAAGATTCTGAAATAAGGATAGAACCAACCAATCAAATGGGTAAGAACACATTGAATACTGGATCTAACAAATCACAGCAGTTTTATGATTATATCACCAATCCTGAAATTGATATGATAAAAATAGAATTAGAAATATTGGGAGATCCTGCGTTCATTTGTCAGGATCAATTCATAACCATTCACGAAGACAGATCTAAAAGAGCAGACGGACTAGGTGCTGGAGTTATAAGCAAAAAATATGGCAGTTTTAATGCAGAAAATTTCCAACCATTAATACAATTAAATTTTGTAAGACCACCTGATGATTTAGAGGACAGGTTTACTGGTGCTTATGAATATCATTATGGATCAGGTGGCAGTATCGAAAATACATTCAAAGGAATATATCAAGTTACGAAAGTTGATTCAAAATTCCAACAAGGGCAATTTTTACAAACATTGTATTGTGTTAGATTGAATCAACAGCAAGGAAGTGCCGCACAGGTAATAGAGCAACACATTTCCAAAAATTACAAGGAAGAAAATGCCAAACCTACAAAAACATTAGGTGGAGAAAAGAATGCTAATAGATGGCGTAATATGGACTCATATACAGACAATGTTGATATGGGAGCCGCGGCATCAAAACTTCAGAAAAAAGTCGTGGATAAAGTGAAAAAATTACAAGAGAAAACTAAAAAAGGTAATTATGACGAGCAAATAGGAGACCTAAACGACATATAAACACATAGGATAAATTAAAGTATGAGTTATAAAATAGGCGGAGGATTTTCAGACACACAGGACAACCTTAAAAACTTTTCACAAAAAGGTAGTTCTAATGATTCGGGACCATATGTAGCAGTGGTAAAAAACACAATAGATCCACTTAGAATGGGAAGACTGGGAGTGGTGATTCCTGAACTGTCTAGAACTGACGGACATGACATCAATGCATCACAGATAATATGGTGCCAATACTTGTCGCCTTTCTACGGCGCCAAGCCTTTCAAATCAAACACAAAAGATTCCGCAGAAGGACCACAGCAAAGGTCATATGGTATGTGGTCAATTCCACCTGACATAGACACCAACGTGTTGGTGATATTTGCCAAAGGAGAAAAAGGCCAAAAAAATGCTTTTTGGTTGGGTTGTATACAAGAGCCATTAACGAATCAGATGGTACCTGGACACGGAGCCTCGGAAAACACCATCAATAATTCAAACAAATTTACCCAGCAAGAAAGGATGAGGGGTGGCGGATCAAACTTTAAAAATTACGGCACAAATTATTTGCCTGTACAGGAAAAAAATAAAAAAAGTTACGGCGAAGGTGAAACGAACCTAACAATGAATGATTGGGAGTATCCTGTACACACCGAACTAGCAGATCAATTAGAAAGTCAAGGATTGATAGATGATACAATCAGAGGAACTACCTCATCAAGTGCAAGGAGGGAAACACCCAGCCGAGTGTTCGGTTGGAACACGCCGGGACCTATCAGTGAAAAATCTAGAGAATTAAACATCGGTGTGAACCAAACACCTTTGCAGGTGGATAGGGATATCGGACACAGTTTCGTAATGGACGATGGTGATGAGGCTGGTGAAAACAGACTTACAAGAATTAGAACAGCATCGGGACATCAGTTGTTGATGCACGATACAGAGGGTGTTGTATACATTGCCAATGGATCTGGAAAGGCATTCATCGAGATGGACTCTTTTGGAACAGTGAGCATTTATGCACAAGATGGAATTAATTTGAGGACCGAAGGAGATTTTAATTTACACTCTGACAAGAACATACAATTCCACGCCAAAGAAAAAATAAAATTTACAGCAGAAGAAGACGTTGTATTGAATGCAGAAAAATACATATATGCCATGGGCCAATCCGGAATATTGAACGCATCTCACAAAGGCAGTGTGAGGCATTATGCCAAAGATGGAATCACGTCATTCACAGATGGGCCACAACTTCACGGAGCAAAAGGCAGAATCGATCTAGCAGGATCTGAGGTCCATTTCAACTCTGTGCCGGCACGTGAAACATGGGGACCGTCATGGATGAAACCTGACCATGACAAGATACAAATTATTGCCAAGGATGGAGAAATTGACATAGAAGCAAATGAACCAATCATAGAAGGGCAAGTGCAAACTTTATACAACAGAACTACTGTGCGTGATACCAGCATTGGTAGAGGAAAATTTTCAGGAGAAACTCAAAATGTGGATCCACGATACTTGCAACCAAATCTTTCTGGACAACTGAATGACAACTATCAAAGTATACAGAACTCTGATATAAAAGGGACACAGTTTGACAATTCATGGGAGGAACTAGAAGCATTGATAGGTCCTAATGGCGACGGGAAAAATTCCAAAGGGGAAATTATACAATCTAACTTAGGATTTAGAACACAACAATTAATAAAAGAGTTGGGTGTGGTCACACCTTTTATGGATAAGCAGAATGGCGTAGGAAACATGAAAGAGAAAAAAGCAGAATATTTCAAGGCAGTGAAACAAAGACAGAAATCAGCGACGCCCGATGGAACAGGATATGCGTTCGTCACACACGAACCTTGGAGCAGAGGTGCTAGACCAAATAAATTCAATGGACATCATCAGTATGACCCATTCTACAAAGGACGTTTCTTGAACGAATGGGAGGAACTTGAATCTTTACTAAACGTGGATGGCGGTACACAGGAATCTTATGACAGGCGTAATGAACTTCTTGAAAAATTTGGAGTAGAAACTTACGCAAAAGATGGGGAGTTTGGCGGAAACTTAGGTGAAGCAAAAGACAAATTTTATAAAGATCTTAAAGTACGTCAAGATAATTATGCAAGTCTCAGTGCGTCTGAACAGTCAAAAATTATCGAAGAAAACAACTAATAAATATTACAAATGGCATACGATTCAAATTCATCAAATAACGCACAATCCGGAGAGATAGTTTTCAAAGGATTTTCATCAAGAGCAGAGCAACGTAATTTTAAAATTTACGATTTCGAAGTAGCCAAGCAGGATCTCATAAACCGTTTATCAGTGCGTAAGGGAGAACGTGTAGAAAACCCAGAGTTTGGCACAATAATTTACGATGCAATATTTGAACCATTCACAGAAGCACTCAAAGATGCAATTATTGAAGATGTAACGGCCAATTTAAATGCTGATCCACGTTTATCTACAAATGATATCACGGTCAGAGAAGCGGATAAAGGAATAGCAATAGAGGCATCTATCACGTTTGTACCACTTAACATCACTGAAAAACTATCATTCAACTTCGATGAAAACTCGTTGTTACGCCTATCTTAAAGTACGCACATAATTAATACTATAAATATCATTTATAAAGTATTATGGCCACAACAGATAGACAAAATAGATTATTAGTTGCAGAAGATTGGAAAAAAATTTACCAATCTTTCCAACAAGCAGACTTTAAATCCTACGATTTCGAAACACTTCGTAGAACAATGGTCAATTATCTAAAGGAAAATTATCCAGACGATTTTAATGATTATGTTGAAAGTTCTGAATATGTTGCCCTTTTAGATTTGATTGCCTATATTGCTCAGGCTTTATCATTTAGAATTGATTTGAATGCTAGAGAAAACTTTTTAGAAACAGCAGAAAGAAGAAATTCAATTTTAAGATTAGCAAGATTAATCAATTACAATGCAAGAAGGAACTTACCAGCGACTGGTTTACTAAAGGTTAGTTCAATTTCTACAACACAAGATGTTTTAGATTCTTCTGGAACTAATCTTGCAAACAACACAATAATTTGGAATGATTCTGCCAACTCAAATTATAGAGAACAATTCACCGCAATATTCAATGCGGCAAATCAAACAGGACAATTATTTGGAAATCCTAGAGAGTCTAAAAAAGTTGGCGGCATAAACACAGAAGTTTATACTTTAAGTACAAACCAAGCAGACTTACCTATGTTCAATTTTAGTGCTAACATTGGCGGAGTAAGCAGAGGATTTGAAATAGTACCATCTACGATCGAAGATTCAGAAACGATTTATGAATCAAATCCTATAGAAGGTACAGGTTTGACATACACTTACAGAAGTGACGGGTCGGGAGACAGTTCGAACAACACTGGGTTTTTCTTTCTATTCAAACAAGGGACTATTCAACAAACATCATTTACAGTAGATTCTGCAATTACAAATTACATCTATTCAATAGACACTCCAAATATTAATAATACTGATGTTTGGTTATATCAATTAGACCAGTTTGGTCAACTTACAAAACAGTGGACAAAAGTTCCATCATTGTCGGGCAACAATGCTATATATAATTCTTTGGCAAAATCAGAAAGAGACATTTATAATGTTGTTACAAAATTAAACGACCAGATAGATTTAGTTTTTGGTGACGGAAACTTTTCTAATCTTCCTTTAGGATCGTTTAAGGTTTATTACAGATCAAGCGACAACACCAAGTTCGCTATCCAACCTAATGATATGCAAAATGTTGTAATTTCGGTTCCGTATATCGATGCCAATGGTGCACAGCAAACTTTATCTATCACAATGAGTTTACAAGCGGCAGTATACAACGCGGCAACTACAGAATCAAACAGTTCGATCAAGGACAAAGCAGGACAAGTATATTATTCACAAAATAGAATGATTACGGCAGAAGACTATCAAGTGGTGCCGTTATCGGCGTCACAAGATATTGTCAAAGTAAAATCTGTAAACAGATCCGCTTCTGGTATTTCAAGAGCAAAAGAGATATTAGATCCAACTGGTGCTTATTCAAACGTAAGTGTATTTGCAGAAGACGGAGTTTTATACAGAGAGGAATCAACACAAAAGTTTACATTTACTTTTAACAATCGAAGTGATATACAATCCACAATTGATACAAATGTCGAAGGAAAATTAAAAACACCTTATGCAAGACATTTTTATTATCTAAAATATGGTACAAAAGATGTAAGCACACTTACGACAACTTGGAATTCAACAACGACTTCCACTAATACGAATACTGGATATTTCAAAGCCGGCGGACCATTAGTGCTAGGCAGTTTTGCAACATCAAATTTAAAATATGCCAAACCGGGTGCATTGTTAAAATTTACTTCACCTGATACTAGAAAGTTCTTAAATGGCACTTTAGTAACTTCAACCACTGATAACGCAGAGGATAGAGTATGGGCAAAAATTGGTGCTGTGGTTGGCGATGGTGCAAACAACGGATTAGGAAATTTAGAGTCTGGTGCAGGACCAGTAACACTAAACAATATTCTTCCTGATGGATCTGTACTAAACGCAATTATTCCTAATTTTACAACATCATTTTCATCCGCTTTAGAAAGAGATATCATTGATAGGATTGATGCATATGAAGAATTTGGATTGACATATGATTGGGACAATGAAACTTGGAAAGTAATTACTTCTACAAATTTAAGTGCAAGTGATGTGTTTAATTTAACGAATCAAGGATCTACAGCAGGTACAAACGCAGATGCTAGTTGGTGGTTCAAATTTACAAATGACGGTAATACGTATACTGTCACATATAGGAAATTAGAATACATTTTTGAATCTATATCACAAAATAAATTTCATTTTGATGCACAAGAAAAAATTTATGATTATAAATTAGGAACTAGTGTCAAAGACACAATAAAAATATTAAAAACTAATTCAATTGCTTCAACAGGTAATGCTATTGGTTACCCAATCAATTGGCAGGTGGTTGATACCGTGGCAGAAGCAGATGGTTTCCAAGACAATAGAAAGGTGAAGGTTGGATTTTTTGACAGTGATGATGATGGAGTAGTGGATAATCCAGAGTTATTCGATATAATTGTAGAACCTGAAACAAGTATTACAACAAAATTTGTGTTCCAAGAAAAATATATTTCTTATAACAATATTGAAAGATTTAGACCATATGCATCAACAAATTTTATTGTTACAAAAAATGAATTAGATATAACACTTAATACATCAACATATACAGACGGACAGTTGTTTTATTTTTATGATTCTGCTGAAAACGTAATTAAAAAATATCATGCAACAACAAACACATTGTCTACTACTACTGATTACATAGCAAGAAGAGGTAGAGGTTCTATAAGTTTCCAATATAAACACAATGCCGGACAAGAGACTAGAATAGATCCTAGTGTGTCTAATATCATTGATGTGTATATGCTAGAGAGAACTTATGATAATTTATACAGAATATGGTTACAGGATGGAGGTACTCTTCCATTACCGAGTACATCAAACCAACTGAGAATAAACTATTCAGGAGTGCTTAACCCATTGAAATCGTTGGCTGATCAAATCATTTATCACCCAGTGAAATATAAAATATTATTTGGAAAACACGCAGATGAACAATTACAAGCAACATTCAAAGTTGTAAAAAATCCAAAAACAAATGTTACAGACGCAGTTATTAAAACAAGGGTTATCGCCGCAATGAATCAATTTTTTGCTTTGGATAATTGGGATTTTGGAGATACTTTTTATTTTACAGAACTAGCCGCTTTCATTCACAATGCACTTGCACCGGATTTATACACAGCAGTGATTGTGCCTAATCAATCGGGACAGAGTTTTGGGTCTTTGTTCCAGATAGATTCAGCGGCAGATGAAATTTTTATTAGTGGGGCCACCGTTAATGATGTTTCGATTATTTCAGCACTAGGAGCCAACCAACTATCGGCTTCCGGTAATGTTGTAACAAGTACATCGACTACCACAACAAACACGACAACAGGATCAGCAGTGTCAGGCTCTACTACAACAGGCTCCGGTTCAAGCACCGGCAGTAGTGGATCAGGATACTAATGGCAGACAATAATACAAACGCACTGACAAATAATGAAGTTGTTAAACAAGGCAACAACGAGTATAGACGTACGGTTCAGCACTTACCTGCTTTTTACAGAACAGATGCTAACCAAAGATTTTTATCAAGCACCCTAGATCCATTAGTACAGAAAGGATCATTAGACAGGTTAGACGGATTTATCGGAAGACAAGATGCCACCACAAGGAAAAGCACTGATAGATACGTAAAAGCCACTTCTAGAGATAGAATGGCATATCAGTTAGAACCTGCTGTTACGTACACAGACAGAGATACAACATCACTGAATCCAGAGGATCAAGTAAAATTTACTGGAACTTATGACGATTACATAAATCAAATAAAATTTTTAGGTGGTAACGTTAACAATCATGATAGGCTAAACAAGGAAACTGTATACAGTTGGAACCCGGCAATAGATTACGACAAATTAATCAATTACAGAGAATACTATTGGATGCCAGGTGGTCCAAGTGCTATATCAATTGATACGGTAGGACCTAATGTAGTGGCAGAATACAAAGTTACAAATAAGCAAAAAGGCGCTTATAATTTTACGCATAGAGAAAATGAAAATAATCCTATATTAAGTTTGTACAGAGGAAACACATACAAATTTGATGTGGACGCAAAAGGACATCCTTTATGGATAATGACTGAGCCGTATAAGGCTAAAGTAAGCGAGGACGGATCGACATCGACTATCTACTCTACGGGTGTAACCAATAACGGAACAGATTCAGGCACAATTACTTTTACAGTGCCAGCAACTGGACCTTCTACTTTGTACTATCAATGCGGCAACCATGATGCCATGTATGGCATATTACAGATTAAAGATGTTATTGCAACATCAAAAATTAATGTTCAAGATGATATTATTGGTGTAAAAAATTACAGTGTTAGAACTTTAGACCTTTCAAACGGTATGAAGGTATCATTCAAAGATGATTTGGTAGACGAAGAATATAAAAATAAACAGTATTATGTAGAAGGTGTTGGAGAGTCAATCACACTTACTGATATAGATGATTTAATTACTCCTGGTCCGTATTCTGAGGAGGCAACAGTGCCTTATGATGCTGTTGGTTATGACACAAGACCGTATGCCAGAGCAGTTTACAACCCAAAAAATCAAGATTATATTACAATTAAAAGAGACTCACGTGATCAAAATGCTTGGTCAAGATACAATAGATGGTTCCACAGATCTGTAATTGAAGAAACGGCAAGGGTAAGTGGATTCACTCCTGTGTTAGACGAGAAGGATAGAGCAAAAAGACCTATTATAGAATTTGATTCAGGTTTAGAATTATTCAATCACGGCACAGTTGCTAAAAGATCTGTAACATTGTATGATACAGTTACGACAGATGCTTTTTCATCAGTGGTGAAACAAACAGGTTACATTGTAGATGGAGTAGCACTTGCAGACGGAATGAGAATTGTATTTGCAAATGACAAAGATCCTTTAGTTAACGGAGTAGTATTTGATGTAAACTTTGTTACGGCAGGTGATTCGACACAACTGATATCACTTACAAAAGCAACAGACGGTACGCCTGCAGAAGGTGAATCCATCTTCATAGAATTTGGGACTGCTAATCAAGGTAAAACTTTGTATTGGGACGCAACAAATAAAAATTGGATAGAATCACAACAAAAAACAGAATTAAATCAACCACCACTTTTCAATATATTTGATGATTCAAATACATCATTTTCTGATCCTATAAAATATCCAAGTTCAACATTTGAAGGAGCAAAAATATTTTCTTTCGCAACTAGTGATGCGGCTGTGACTGATACAGTTCTTGACATGAAAGTCAAGTATAGCACTATCAATAATGTGGGCAACATAGTATTTGAATCGGATCATACAACAGGATCTTTTACTTACAAATCAGGAGAAGATCTAATAACTAAAAGGTTGGCATCGGGACACCTGCATTATACTTCATTATCCAGCCTTCAAAATTATCAAGGACCGTATGTTAAAAGAATTAACACTAGTAAACAAAGAGTCATAAGGACTTATATAGCCGACTCGACAGAGTTACAATTTTTTGCAATTGATTTTTATAAAAACTCAGCAACATTATCTGATTTAGAATTATCAGTATCAGTTAACGGAACAAGGAAGACACTGCTCACAGATTACACAGTTGTAGACGGAACGACAAACAAATACGTAAAGTTCAACAAAAAATTAAAAGTCAATGATCAAGTAAGGATAGCGGGTTATAGTTCTGCTAAAAAGGTTGAAGATAAAGGCATATATGAAGTGCCAGAAAATTTATCAATAAATGCTGAAAATGATTCTTTAGGCACATTCACATATGGACAAATTTTAAATCATGTGCGAGATATGTTTGATAAGAATCAAGATGTGACAGGTCAAATTCCAGGCACATCAAATTTAAGAGACAAGCCTGATACTAGACTAAAAGGCGGTACTATTTTACAACACGAAGGCTCTTTACTTCCGGCAATTTTTGGATTGATAGACAACGAATCAAATATTGCCACAGCGATAGATTACGTAAATTTAGAATACGAAAAATGGTATAGTGCATTCTTAACTCACGGAGTTGGCACAGCGTATGAGGGTGTGGCCAGAGATAGAGTAGATGAAATTATAAAAGCAATTACGCCAGGAAGAAACACATCTTTTCCTTTCTATTACGAAGATATGATAGGTTGGGGAGAAAATGTTTCGACTAGAACACACACAGTTGCCGGATCGTCACAAACCGAATACGCAATAGATTCACAGCACGATATGACGTCATTAAGCAACAGAGCGGTATACATTTATTTGAACGACGAACTTTTAATACATGGATCTGATTATACTTTTAGTACAGTGGACGACAGCATTGATGTAAAAAGAACACTTGCCGAAGGCGATAGAATTGTTATCAAAGATTATGCAGATACAAAAGGCAGTTATATGCCACCGTCTCCTACTAAACTAGGAATCTATCCAAAATTTACGCCTGAGATTATTTCTGATGACACTTATATTACAACAACATCGATGATAAGAAAACATGATGGATCTTTTATAAAAGCATTTGGTGACGAAAGAGATGATTTAATAATCGAATTGGAAAGAAGAATCTATAACAATATCAAAACAACTTACGATGGATCATTGTTACACGTAAGTGATGTTACACCAAGTATATTCACAGCAACAGATTTTACTCTTAATGAAGTGGATGATGTTATGGCGAGAGATTTTCATATATGGGCAGGAAGAAACAACGTTCAATACATTAACAACACAACATTCTCAGAAGGTTCACCTTTTACGTACAACTATTCACAGTCAACTGACAGAATAAAAAATGAAAAAGTTCCAGGATACTGGAGAGGCATATACAAATATTTTTATGATACTGATGCTCCTCACGTAAGACCATGGGAGATGCTGGGACATTCAGAGAAACCAAGTACATGGGAAGCAACATATGGAACAGCGCCATACACATCTGGCAATGACGTATTGTGGAATGATGTGGCAACAGCAACAGGAAGATACGCTAAACCAGATATAAAAAAATATTTGCCAGTTGATGCATCGGGAAATTTATTAGATCCTATTACCGCTGGCCTAATTGACTATTTAGATGTCCCAGGTAGAAGATCAGGATGGAAATTCGGTGATCAAGCACCTGCAGAAACATCTTGGAGGAGATCATCATCATATCCTTTCACAGTAATAAAAACTTTAGCACTTACACAACCGGCAAAATTCTTTTCGAATATGTTTGATCCATCAAGACAAAAAACAAATCTTGGTGAAAATCAAATAGATAAAGAAACTGGAATTAGAAAGATGTTTAGCACATCGAAGTATCATTTGCAAACATCTACAAATAATGATACTGGAGTCACAACAACATATCTTACAGCAGGTTACCAACCTTTAGTTGTAAACTTTATAATATCTAAAGATTTAGATCCGGACGTGTTTTATTACAAAAAAATGTCGAATCTAAAAACACAATTGGCATACAAGTTGGGAGGATTTACAGATAAAGATAATATAAAAATCCTTACAGATTCTGTATCACCGGGATCAACATCGGGATCCAAATTTATTCCAGATGAAAACTATAAAATAGTGTTTAGGACTTCTAATCCTGTTAATAATTTTCATTATTCAGGTGTGCTTATTGAAAAAAATACTGATATCTCTCAAGATGGATCAACGCTTTTGGGTGGATACAAGGTTTTAGGTTATTCAACGACACAACCTTATTTTAAATTTAATTTTCCTGTAAAAACATCGATAGGAAACAAAGTATCTGTTGAAGGATCGGCAGAGTTGTTAACGTACAACTCATTTAAACCTGAAGTGCAAACAATTCCGTATGGGTTTGTGTTTGACACAATGCAGGATGTTGCAGACTTTTTAGTTGGATACGGGTACTATTTAGAATCACAAGGATTTAGATTTAACAAA
>TARA_B100001093_G_scaffold370403_1_pt1 | contig 12226 bp, 7 predicted proteins | sample TARA_B100001093 | Tara Oceans TARA_B100001093 (sample SAMEA2623116) | marine metagenome | biome: marine biome (ENVO:00000447); feature: surface water layer (ENVO:00002042); material: "saline water (ENVO:00002010), including plankton (ENVO:xxxxxxxx)" | depth 5 m
CGCTACCTTTTGCGTAACGGTACGGCAAGCCATAAGTTCTAGGGGCAAAATTACACGTGACCAAACTTTTGGCTTCTAAGGTTAGGAAAAAGACTCCTGCTATGCCATCTTTTTTGACATAGGTTCGAATATTAAATTCAGGAAAGTTCGAGATCCCTGGCGTGCTTACAAACCAACTTGGTCGAACATGTTTCATCATGAACGGAACAAGTCCAATGTAGGCATCGCCTTCATACGTATCAATTTCTAGACCTTCAGGGATGTGGGGTCTTAATTTTTCAATATCAACACGCCAATGCATGAAGGTCAAAAACCGCCACTCTTGGTCTAAAGTGTGCCTGCGCTTAGGCATTGGAAAAGGTAGATGATCTGCTCGAAAACCATCTTCCATGTTCTTGGCCAATATGTGTCATTGCTTCAATATACCCGAATTTTATCGGGCTCATTAGTTAGTTATATTGATTTAACAAGCCGTTTACAATTACCCATGGCGGAGGTCTTGGAAGCGGAGTTGTTCGACGAGCCATCGTCAACAAAATTCATGACTTCTTTGCTTATTGTAACACTAATTATCAGCGCTATTTTCATTGCTTTTGCTTATTCACCATCCGTTAAAGATGATTCAACAGTTGCGCAGTCTGTCGCTTCCAATGATTGGCGACCTTTTTCAGTAATTGCACCTATCGATACTGGAATCAACGTTTATCACGACCATTTTAGAACCAATGAAACTTATCCACAATGGTTACTTGATGATTTGGGAGTCAACAAAGTATGTAACATCACTCTTGATGGAACATGGCAAGAACGCTATGATGCAGACAAAGCAGATTGTTGGGATAACCTCAATGCAACAGATATTGTATACTTCCCTGGAACAAAAATCATTGGAACATCACCCGACGGTAACAGTGACATACTGATTCTAGACGATCCCTCTGACGGACACGGATCGGCGGTTACTGGTGCAGTACTAGATGCCAATCCTGAAGCGATCATTTTCTTTGTCGAAGGATTTAGTTCCCAGGCCGTACTTGCAGCAGCAAATCAGCCATTAGTCGATGTCATAACAACCTCATTTGGCGCAATAGGTTCAATTCCAGTTCCAGGTATTGAGGACGCAACCAAGGTAGCAGTAGTTGACCATAATAAGTTGCACACCGGTGCAGCTGATAACTCACCATCGCCTGCAATACAAGACGCTACAGCTGGTCCGCCATGGTCTATTGGAATCGCCGGATATGCTGAAGAAGGAGACGACCAAAAAGAGATAATGTCGGGTTCATATCCTGATATCTCCGCTGATTGGACACAAGTACTGCCAAACCATGACGATATTGACGGCTATCATGAAACATCTGGGACGTCTTTTGCAACCCCAAGAACTGCCGGGATTATTTCTTTTATTCTACAAGACCTAAGAGGCGAATTTTCCGATAATGGTTCAGGTGCATCACAAGAGCGTGGTGGTAATTTAGTGAATGGAATGAATTTCACTGTTACCAATGCTCAAGTTAGACAGGCAATCAACCTCTCAGCATGGTATCCTGACTTGGACTGGGACCCAACATCTGGTACAATGCCAATCTCGCCAGTCTTGCCGTGTACCCAAACAGGATGGGGCTTAGTCAATCTTTCCAATATCCAACCGATAATCTCCCATCTAAATCAATCAGAGCAATTACCCGACAGACCAGCTGATGTTGAGGCATGCATGTCAGCCAATCAAGACCTCAGAGAATCCTATTGGGGGGCATATCCAAGCGCACCTGTCAGCGTAATCCATGATATTTCTATAGAATATGCTACATGGCGAGATTGATGGTTTATCATTAGTAACTTGTAAACCAATTATTGATTAATCAGCAACTTTTGGGATTAGTTGGTGCTGTTTTGACAAAACTAGGTAATACAATTTCAATCGCAATGATTTTCTTAATGTTAGTTCCAACATTAGGGGCTGTTATACCCGTAGACGCTGAGGTATCAGAGACTTCAGAAGCAGGTTGGTGGGTTGATACTACTGTTGATAGAAATAAAAACGGTATTGGCGATATGATTGAACGGCATATAGATAATCCAATTCTCCTGAGCGAAGGCACACTGCCAATTATTGTTGATTTTGATCATACGCCGGACGAGACTGATGTAATCATGCTTGAACAACAAGTTGACTATGAGCATCAGTTCTACCTTCCAGCAATCGATGCTGTCGCAGGTAGAGTACCGGTCGCGCTATTAAATGAAGCTACTGAACTTCCAGGAGTTGTGATGCTCGAACTTGATGGTATAATGACTATACAAAACGGAGATGCTGTTGCCCTTCATGGTGTAGATACAGCATGGGATGAAACAGGATATGACGGTTCAGGTTCCACTGTGGCTATTATCGATACAGGTATCGATGGCCTACATTCTAGTCTTGATGATCAAGATGATGATCCTGAAACCAATGACCCCAAAGTAGTGGCTTTTTATGACCCAGTGAATAATCCAAGTCTTACTAACGGGACAGAAGTTTTCCCTTATGATGACCAAGGCCATGGCTCTCACTGTGCCGGGACTACTGCAGGAACTGGCGCTCCAACTTATGAGAATCCGGGAATGGCACCCCAAGCAAAACTCGTTGGAGTAAAGGTGTTGGACTCTGGAGGTTCTGGTTCATTTGCTGTTGTTATGGCAGGAATGCAATGGACAATTGATAATAGATACCAGTATAATATCAGGGTCGCTTCTATGTCACTGGGAGCATTTGGCATAATTGAATGGACCTCTTCTGAAGAAGACAGTGTAAACAGAATGGCTAATGATATGGTATACAACGATATTACATTGTTTATTGCTGCTGGGAACTCAGCTGGCAGGGGTACCATCGGTACTCCTGGTAGTGCTGAAGATGCAATTACCATAGGTGCTTTGGATAAAGACTCATCAATTGCAGCCTACTCAAGCCAAGGTCCAACAGAAGAGAACAGAGTCAAACCAAATATTGCTTATGTCGGGTCTGATGTTATGTCAGTTGCTCATAATACTGGAGATGGTTACACTGCCTTTTCAGGCACCTCAATGGCTACTCCCGGTGCTGCAGGCGTTGCAGCTCTAATGCTACAAGCAAACCCAGACATAAGTCCGTTTGAAGTTAGAAATTTCATGCAAGAGACAGCAGAGTATCGTGCATGTACCTACATGGGAGATGCTGCGGGCATTGATGGCTGTGATGACAATGATGCTCAAAACATCATCACCAAAAACCGACAAAACAATGTCTATGGACATGGAGAAGTGCGTGCCTTAGAATCTGTTTTGGCAGCCGCAGAAAAATACTATACCTTCGATTCATCGATGCAAATTGCAATCGACAGTGATCCCACTCACGATAATTCTCATACTCATCTAACTCCTAAAGATGCAATCAAGTTTACCACAACTGGTGGAATTGAAACAATCCAGTGGCGTAGTAACCACATTGTTGATGATTGGACAAACTTGCATTCCTACGAAAAAACTGATACAGATGGCAATATTGCAGCAATCGACATAATTCATCAACTTGAACACCTACCAGGGATCAACCTAGATGGCAATCATACAATCTCAATAAGAGGTTTGCAATCTAACTCAAGCGGCGGTCATTCGTCTTCACCGCTTGTTACCATTGACATTATGCTGATGGATACTGCGTCCGCCTTCATTCCTGAATCCGAAGAAACACCTGCTTTCACATTCTTGGCAGTATCAGTCGCATCTGCTATTGCACTATTTGTCAATCAGAGGAAATCAGAATTAGATTCAATCTACGAAGAAGATTAATGCCAGCCAAAAGTGAGTATTCTCCACTTCTATCGGCGGTGGAGTAAAGAGTGATACGCTTTGACCATGCTTTATGTCGTGGTTAGGTGACCCTAAAGGCGATGGGCAGCCAAAGTTAGGGTTTACTTACCGTATTTTACGAAGGTTTTCCCGTTCTTTAATGTCGGTTTGGTTTAGAGAATTAGATGTGGTTGATAATGAAAATATGCCGCATGACGGCGGTGTTATGTTCATTGCTTGGCACCCTAGTGGGTTAATAGACCCCATTTTATTACATGCCTCTTTACCAGGAAGACTCTCTATTCTTGCTAAACACACACTGTTCAAAATTCCAATACTTGGAAGGCTGATTAGAGCAGGCGGTGCCCTGCCAATCTATCGAGCATCCGATAGTGATGATGTCGAAAAGTCACGATTGAAAAACTCACAGATGCTTCAAGATGTTGGTCGTGAAATTTCTAATGGGGGAAGATTACTATTGTTTCCAGAAGGTAAAACCCACACTGATTCAAAAGTCAGTAAAGCCAAAACTGGTGCTGCTAGGATTATTTTAATCGCCCTTAGAGAAGCTAAATTACAAAACAAGTCACCACCAAGAATAGTGCCGGTTGGATTACATTATTCAAATTCACAAAAGTTTAGAGAAAGAGGTGCGGTAATCCTAGAACGCCCGATGGAATTGCCTAAAATTCCAGATACTGTAGACGACGCTGAACAGCAAAAACAACTAGATGTCGCCTGGACTAAGATAGTTACAGAATCTATAGAAGAAGAACTTAGGAGGGCTAGCTTGTCAAAAACTTCCTGGGAAGAACGCCGATTGATTTGGCAAGGAAGAAGCGTTGTATATGCAGAAAGAGCAATTCAAAGTGGCAATAAAATCACTCGTCCTAGTTTCGCTGAGTCAGTCATTGGGGCTAGAAGATTACGCGCAGGTTGGGAGTATATGTCCAATCATAAGCCAGAGCAAATAGCGCCACTTGTTGAAAAATCCAGACTCCATTTCACTGAACTTGAAGAAATGGGTATTACTCCATTTGATGTTGCTGCCAAGCCACAGAAGCCAACTATGCTCGGTTATCTAGTTGCACTAACTGCATGGATATGGTCAGCGGCTTGGATGCTAGGATTGGTGACCTGGAGCGCAGTATTGGGTAATGTGCCACCATACCAAGCCAATTACCTAACTATGTGGCATTTCAAAAGGAAAGGGATATCGCAATCGATTTACGGCACAATGAAGATTGCTACAGCAGTGATTATGTTTCCAATCTGGTGGATTTTTGCATCATTATCGATTACTGTGCTATTTTTAGCAACCTCAAGTCCTTTGTTTATACTTCTCAATAAACACTGGTTACTGGCTTACTTTACCCAAATTAATCCGGTACTAATGTTCTTCATATTACTCGTATGGTGGCCTATTTCTGGGAAAATGCACATGAATCTCTATTCAAGATTAGTAAGAAGTTGGCGGTCCCTGAAGCGATGGAAAAATTGGCGCCAAAACGAGTTGGATTGGGACGGTTTGCAAAAGAGGCAAAGAGAAATCGGCGGTATGTTGATCGGTTTAGGTAATAGTTTGATACTTCCAGGAGACCCAGAATGGCAAGAGCCACAAACTGGGGATGATGATTTCAAACACGTTACTCTGCGCTAGTAATATTATTCAATTCATCCCTATATTGATATGCATCTATTTGCAGGATGAGATGGGTGAGCATGTGGTTGGTACCGAATACGTGAAAATGACGCCAAGTGCTCCCAAAACCGTCTGGCAATCAAAAGTTAACCAAAAGGATGTAGAGTTGCTGATTAATTCTAACGCAGTCTTGCTAGATGTGTTAAGAGATCAAGTCGGCACACTCGGAGTCAAACGTGGATGCGATTTAGGGACTTGTGGCTGTTGTACAGTTATGGTTGATGGTGAGCCTAGACTGTCATGTTTATGTCTTGCAGGTCAGGTTAATGGCAGTGAAATCATTACTGTCGAAGGCCTGGCTGACGGAGCACATTTGGCTCCAATACAAGCGTGCTTTGCTAAATTTGGCGGCTCACAATGTGGATTTTGTACGCCTGGATTTCTAGTTGCTTCTCAAGCCTTATTGGACTCTAATCCAAGTCCTTCTAATGAGGAGATATCGGAAGCAATTGAAGGAAATCTGTGCCGTTGTACTGGGTACCAACAGATTGTCGACTCAATCCAAGAAGCAGCTAAGATTCATCGCGGGGAGAATGCTACTCCAAAGGCAGCTAGCGACCCACATCCAGATCCACATCCTAGCGGCCCTGGAGAACCATCGATGCCACCCGGCCATGCGAAGTGATTACTATGTCAGGCGGATATCGACAACAACCCGGTAAATCTTCTGGTAAGAGAAGAGACGGTAAGCGTGTTGCTGGCCAGCAGAAGTTTCCTCCACCCGGTTCAGGCGGTTCGAACCCTGTAATGGAGCCAAGAGATCTCAATTTCATTCCAGAATCTGTTGGAGGTAAAGAGCCGCAACCAGCGGGTTCACATATCCACGACCGTATCAGGACTGGAACTGTAGTTGGTAAATCTCTACAGTTAGTTGATTCAAACGCCAAAGTAACTGGGCAAGCATGGTATGGAGATGACGTTAGGCTGGCCAATGAAACAATTGGTAAAATTCTACGTTCACCACATCACTATGCCAAGATAATTTCCATTGACACAACTAGAGTTGAAGCATTACCTGGGGTAATCTCAGTCGCCACTGGTCAAGATGCAACAAATCGTTTTGGCGTTCTACCCGTTACTAAGGATGAGCATGCAATGTCGGTTGAAAAGGTGCGACACATGGGGGATTTGGTCGCTTGTGTATGTGCTGAAACTGAAGCAATAGCAATTGAGGCTCTTGCTTTATTTGACATTGAGTGGGAAATTTTAGAGCCAGTATTTGACCGTAAGAAGGGCCTAGAAGACGTTGATGAACCGATTCATTGGCGAGGCAAGTATCATCTTTCAAGAACCAATGTCCAGAAGCGTGTGTTTCAAGAATTTGGTGACCGTTCTCTAGTTGATAATCCACATGCAGCATCACATGGTAAATGGTCTATGGAAGGCGTTCATCACGGTTTTACCGAACCACATGCAGTTGTCGCTCACTGGGACCCTAACGGACGTCTTCAACTTTACACTCCTCAACAAGTTCCTCATTACACTCACCGTGCTCTATCTACCGTACTAGAGGTACCAATGCATCAAATCAACGTCATTAGAACATTTGTTGGTGGGGGCTTTGGTGGTAAGTCGGATCCATTCCCCCATGAGATGTGTGCTGCAATCTTGTCAAGAAAGTCAGGAAGGCCGGTTAGAATCACCTTTGACCGTGAAGAAGTGTATTGGATAAATCGTGGTCGTCATCCCAGCGATATCGAGGTTAAGATGACTGCTGATGACTCAGGACGTATATCGGGGTTTGATATCGATGCACTTATCGATGGAGGAGGATTTGCTTCCTTTGGCCACGTCACATCGTATTACAATGGTGTTTTAGCAACTGCTCCTTACGAGTTAGGGTCATTTCATTACACGGGTGCAAGAGTTTGGACAAATAAACCAGCATCTGGCGCAATGCGTGGCCACGGGGCAGTCAATACGCGCTGTGCTGTTGAAGTCGGTCTAGATGAGATGGCAGAGCAAATGCAGGTTGACCCAATTGACCTACGTTTGGCTAACTTACTACCTCCTCACAGCAGGACTATAACTGGTTTTAGAATCACTTCCAATGGCATGAGAGAGGCACTTGAAAAGGTCAGAGAGGGTTCAGATTGGGATAATAAATTTCGCAAATTGCCGTTAGGCAAAGGTATTGGTGTAGGGTGTGGGTTTTTCATCTCTGGTTCAGGTCTACCAATTCATTGGGATCCAAACCGATTCCCCCATGCTACTGTTCACATTCAAGTCGACATGGATGGTGGAGTAACGGTTCACACTGGTGCTGCAGATATTGGGCAAGGTTCAACAACAGCTGTTGCTCAAGTGGTTGCTGAAGTGTTAGCTTTACCAATTGAAATGATCCATGTTAGAAGTCATGAGAGTGACACCTCACCTGTAGACTTGGGTTCGTATTCCAGCAGAGTGACTTTCATGAATGCTAATGCTGCAATTAGAGCTGCTTTAGAAATAAGGGAACAAATTCTAAACGCAGCTTGGGATATGCTAGGATATCACCCAAATACACTTGTCTTAAATGACCGTAGAATCTACTACAAACACGACCCTTCAATTGGTGTTTCTTATCTTCAAGCGTTGCATAAGGCACAGGAGGATAAGGGTGCCCTGATTGCTAGTGGTGCTTACCGTTCACCACCAATGGGGGGTGTCCACAAAGGAGCTGCAGCAGGATTAGCTCCCGCTTACTCATTTTCATCATATGTAGCCGAAGTTGATGTAGACGTCGAACTTGGTTTGGTAAAATGTACTAATGTCTGGGCTGCTCACGATTGTGGAAAAGCGCTCAACCCATTGGCAGTAAAGGGGCAAATAATCGGGTCATGCCACATGGGTCTTGGCCAAGTTTTGTCTGAAAAAATGGTTTATGGGCGCACTGGACATCTACAAAACGCAAATTTACTGGACTACAAAATCCCTTCAATCCACGAAATGCCACACGTTGAACCAATAATCATTGAATCTTGTGATCCTGAAGGGCCATTTGGCGCCAAGGAAGCCGGAGAAGGGCCGTTATTGCCAATTTTACCTGCGGTTGTCAATGCTGTTTACGATGCAGTTGGTGTACGTTTCAGAGATTTACCGCTCACCCCTGATGTAGTTTTCAAAGGCATTGAGAGGAAGAGAAGATCGCTCAAACTAGAAGATAGTCTAGATCTACCATCGCCAAGACTGGAATACGGTCCAATGCAAGAGCCACTTATGCAACGCGCAGCGGAACACAAAGTTAGAGATAAGGCGCGTCAAAGAACAGAAGACACCTCTCACTATGTTAACGGGGTATTGTTTGGGTTTGACCCTAATATTCCACTAGAAGACCAAGTTGATGGCTGGAGGATGGCGACTGAACCAGATCCCGAGCAATTGGCTGAATTAGGCCTTGCAGGTAAAGCCTGGCTAAAGAAAACTCAGCGGGAAATGGGAGATGATGCTTAATGTTGATGCCGCCTTTCATTTTACATCATCCAAACTCCATTGCAGAAGCGATAACGATTGCTTCAAACATTATTACTGAAGGAGAAACCTTTGATTGGGTTGCTGGGGGAACTGATGTTTTACCAAATTACAAATGGCGCATAAATCCTAAACCACATGTTATTTCTCTTGCTAACATTCCAGAGGCAAAGCAACTTGAACCATATGAGATTGGTTGCATGACTTCGTTATCCTCGCTTACAGAGGCCAATGGGATGCATCCATTAATTGTAGAAGCAGCAAGTAAAATAGCCTCTTCATTGATTAGAAAAAGTGCAACAGTAGGTGGCAATCTGTGCTTAGATACTCGGTGTTTTTGGTATAATCAAAGCGAAGACTGGCGTCGTTCGATTGATTGGTGTCACAAAGCTGATTGTGGCACGGGTGCAGATTGCCGGGTAATTCCTAATCAAAATACTCTTTGTGTAGCCACCTACCAAGGAGACTTAGCGCCAAATTTTATGGCTTTAGGGGCAACAATAACTTTGATTAGTCCGGAAGGAGAAAGAGTAATTCCGTTACAAGAATTCTATCAATTAGACGGCATGAAAAAGAATGTTCTCAAGGAGGGTGAGTTTCTGTTGAAAGTAACCTTGCCAGAAGATGCCTTCGACTTAACCGGCAGTTATCAAAAATTACGCGTCAGGGAATCATGGGACTTTCCAGAAGCTGGCATCGCAATCACTTGGCGGAAAGGAGATTATAAAACTCTCAAAATAGCATCAACTGCTTTGGAGTCGATTCCAAAATTACACGTCGAACAAGTTGATTCCATCATCACAGAAGGATGGTCGAAAGATGAATCGGTTAACACATTGTCAATGATGGTTAGAAAATCGGTAAAACCGGTTAATAATACCGCATTGCCTCCAAATTATCGCAAGTCGGTCGTTAGAGTTCTAACCAAAAGAGCATTGAAAAATATTGGGTGTGAGTGAAATGGTCAAATCCAAACTGAAATCATTAAGTTTTATTTGTGGATTATTGCTGATGATGATACCAATGACTACTGCCCAAGATCAAGTGGAAGTCCCTTCATGGGAGTTGGGTTGGGAAACTAATATGGATGGGACATATGAACTTGAATTATCGGGTGAGGATGATATTTTAGATTCAATCGAGTTCTTTGTTGAGAATCAGCGCATGGGTGAACTTAATCTAAAGATCACGCTTACTTGGGACGAGTCCGATGATATCCCGATTGAACTTGATTATGATGAATCCATTACTGTAGCTGCTTCAGAGAATTTAACGTTTGAAATAGAATTTTCAGATGTTTCGGGGTATTCGTTTGAACGTTCCCCAGATAAATCGATGACACTTCTATTACTCGCAGAGGAGGTGTCATTTGATCAAACGGTATCTAGTCAGGAAATCGATGCAGAAGTTACTGTTCCAGCGGTATATGATCTAACAATAAGTCATTCCTCAATGGATGAAGTTCTCTACGCAGGTTCATCCATTGAATATGGTCTGAAAGTGACAAATAACGGAAACGGTAAAGACGTCATTAAAATGCCCGAAGCATCAGTAAAATCTTGCCCTAGTCTATCTGTTGAAGGTTTAGAGGCGATTAAAGACACTGAAATTCAGAACGCAACGGTCAAGGAATTTGTCATAAGAATTGTTGCGTCTGAATCACATCCAGAAAGAGTATGTGAAGTGACAATATCAATTAAGTCCGCAGGAAATGGTAAAATAAGCAGTTCAATGTTTGACGTTCAAGTCAACTCGAACGAGGTTAAACAAAACAATAATGATAATTCTAATTCAGATGACGGTCAAAAAGATACAGGTGGGGAAATTACTGAAGCAGACACTCTGAGCTTTTTGTCAACCTTTGAACTATTTTCAATAACAATACTTGCATTGCTGGTCCGATATAGGAAATAATGTTAGAAAATGGCCCTCAACCGGCTATTTCATGCCAAACAGTTTCAGCCAAAATCACCATTCATTCCGTTTAAATCATTGGATTAAAGTGCTCATTTTTGAGCAAGCATTATGAGTGGAGATAATTTCGAAGGAGTATTACTGCGCCAGTTTATAGCGTAAATGAGGGATTATATTGACTGATGAAGCAAAAACCAAGATTAGCCTAGAAACATGGCTAAAAGTTGGTTTAATGGCTTCAGTCCTTCTTTCAGTTATACTAATCGGTATTTTTAGTATGAATAAAGAAACCGTATTCTCACCTTACGAAGAAGACGCAGAATTTTACAACATTCAATTAACTGAAATGCGTGATAGTTTGGGTGATGATGGCGTTGGTTATACTGTAGCCAACACTATGTCAACTCCAATGCTGGTAAATGATTGGCGAGATCCCCATCGAACTCTTCTAGTGATTGCCGCTCCAGAAAAGCCATTCGATTCGGCCGAGGCTTCAGCAATTTTCGACTTCGTTACAAAAAAGGGTGGAAAAGTAGTTCTTGCATCCAATTCAACCAATGCTCAGTTGGTCGCTTCTGAGTTTGGTGTAAAGTATTTCGATGCCCCAGTAGTTGACCCATTCCAATTTTATGAAGTGACAGATGAAACTGGTCAACCACTAAATCCTGATGAAAGAAAACTCTGGGCTGCAGCGAGTTTCAACCGAGATGTTACTCAAATGGGTGACGAGAAACACGTTCCTTGTTCAGAATCTGATTTGGGTTCCGGGCAAATTGATAATTGCAGGATGCCAGTTTTGTTTCACAGGGCGACTGCAATTCAAGTATTGGATGAAGATGTTGATGATAACCGTGAGGTAATGGTCCTTGCTCATGCATCAACTCCAGCTTTTATCGCTCGACAAGACACCAACATTGATAACTTGAATAATCCAACACTTGGTGAAGGAAAAACCGGGCTAGTCATCAGAATGGATTTCCCTGGAATTGAGGTTTTAGAAGAACAACCGAACAATAATTTCGGAGAAGTAGATGTTACTGGTTCAATAGTATTCGTATCCGATCACTCTGTGCTTGCTAATCACCTATGGGACCAAACAGTTGGTGAAGAAACAGGCAAGCAGCAATGTAGTTCACCATATTATGTCAACAATAAGCTTGACAACTCACATGCTTGCTGGGATAGTGCACTATTTGCCTCTGGTGGCGGAGAAGTTGAATGGAATGGCAATGGTCCATATTTCCAAGCCTTGTTTTATGACATGATGGAATTTGATAACGAGGAAATTACTACTAAGGTCACACGTGATGAAGGAGAATTCAATTTGGTATTCGATGAAAGTCGTCACGT
>TARA_B100001093_G_scaffold119007_1_pt1 | contig 12193 bp, 13 predicted proteins | sample TARA_B100001093 | Tara Oceans TARA_B100001093 (sample SAMEA2623116) | marine metagenome | biome: marine biome (ENVO:00000447); feature: surface water layer (ENVO:00002042); material: "saline water (ENVO:00002010), including plankton (ENVO:xxxxxxxx)" | depth 5 m
TTTACAAGAAACAAAAAATATTTGGGAAAAAAGTTCATTATCAATTACTTCGATGCCAAAAATCACAGATGCAGATGGAATAAAGCCAACCAATAATATGGCGATGAGGGGTTTGTCATGCAATTGCATAATTTATCCAATCAGAATTAGCGTAATGAATATTCGCCCTGCAATTGAGTCCATCTCTCACTAAAGGCTAAGGATGAAGCACCTACGGGGTAATATTGAGGATGACTTTATGGTAAGAGAATCGAGGAAAATTGCAGTGATAGGTGCAGGTAATGTAGGCGCAACATGTGCTTTTGTAATGGCTGAAAGAAAATTAGGAGATATTGTACTTCTTGATATTTATGAAGGATTCGCTAAAGGTAAGGCTCTCGACATGAGTCAAGGCGGGCAAGTTCTAAATTATGATGGGAAAATTACGGGTACTTCGAAATATGAGGATATCGCAGATGCAGATGTAGTAGTAGTAACATCCGGTTTCCCAAGGCAACCAGGGATGAGTCGAGAAGATTTGATAGGGAAAAATGCTGAAATAATTTCACAAGTAGGTGCTGGAATCAGAGATTTTGCACCTAATTCTGTAGTAATAATGGTCACAAACCCCCTAGATTTAATGACATATCATATGCAAAAAGTAACAGGTTTTGATTCAAATAGAGTGATCGGACAAGCAGGTATACTTGATTCGGCTAGAATGACACATTTTGTTTCACAAGCAGTTGGATGCTCAAATGAAGATGTTCAAGCTATGGTACTTGGAGGACACGGAGATACAATGGTCCCATTACCAAGATACACTACAGTTGGGGGAATTCCAATTACACAGTTATTAACTAGTGACGAAATTAATGCTATATCTGAAAGAACGGCTAGTGGAGGTGGAGAAATAGTGAAATTACTCGAAAGAGGAAGTGCTTTCTATGCACCTGGAAGTGCAGCAGCAATAATGGCAGAATCGGTCCTAAATGATAGGAAAAGAATGTTACCATGTAGTGCACTTTTGAGTGGCCAATATGGCTTAGAAGATGTTTACATCGGTGTTCCGGTATTATTGGGGAAAAATGGTGTTGAGAATATTGTAGAATTAGAATTAGAAGAGGACGAATTAAAGAGTCTACAAAGTTCAGCTAATTTCTATAAATCACAATTAAGTAATATTCTCGGCTATTAAACTAAGAAGGCTCCAAAATGAAAGAATATCTATATCTAGAACATGATGGTAAATTACTCTTAGTAGATAATGATGGTAATGGTCCAAAAAAACCCATAATGGGAAGAATACATGATGGGGGATCATTAATTCGACTTCCAACTCTGGAAGAAGTAAAAAATATGAAAATCGAATGGAAAAAAAAGAGAGAAAACCTAATCTATTTCGAAAATAATGAATATAGAGTGATTATCGGTGTACCGAAAATAGATTGGCCGGAAAATTGGGCATGGAAAGATTCAGTCATTAGTGATAATGCAGTTCATCCAGTTGTCAGAGAATCAGTTTATCGAACAATTCATCGGGTTGTTTCAAAGGTTGTAATTGAAAATGAACAAGGTATGATATTAATGGCTAAAGCAAGTAGGGGTTTTTTTTCCGGATGTTGGACTCTACCAGGAGGTTTTGTTGACTATGGTGAACATCCAAGAAATGCCGCCATAAGAGAAGCTAAAGAAGAATTAGGTATAGAAATTGATATCTCGGATCATTTAGGAGAGTCAGGGCAAAAGAGAAATGGAGAAGATGGAGTATTTATCCAAGAAAATATTTTTACTTCAGAAGGAATCAATTGGTTATCATTTACCTACATCATTAAGAAAGATATTATAATCGAAAATATTACACCGAAAAAGGGTGAGATTGAAGAAGCGAAATGGTTTACAAAAGAAAATGCACTTCGTAATTCAGTTAGTCTTTTTGATAAAGAAGCAATTTTATCACTCGAAAAATAATGTATGCCAAACATTTGTTCAGTGGTGGGCCTGCCTGGATTTGAACCAGAGTCTGTTCGTCCCAAACGAACAAGCATAGACCAGACTAACCCACAGGCCCTGTGAGTAATACGCCGAGAGAACTACCTGTCAAGAACTTAACTCAGCCAATTCCATGTATTTTCATTAATCCGAATTAAGAAACCTTGTACCTCAGCTTGACCTATTAGATACTCGCTAGATGATTCAATCAAACCTTCTTCTGAAAGAAGTTTGTCTAAGGAAGACTTTGTCAAATTGCCATCAGTGTCTGTGGCTTTTTTCAAGATCGATAAACCACCTAATATATTCTGATTATTGGCCTTACTTATTTTCGATTTAGATTCTTTTTCTTTAATTTTTAATATTAATTCATCACTTATCTCACTAGGAATATTTGCAAAGGAAATGGCTCTTGCTAATTTATCAGCATCTTCAAATCTTTCAACAACTTTGAGATTACTAGTAGAGCCACATTTAGTGCAATAATTATTTTCTGTTTTTGAAGAACCGAAAGAAAACCCGCAAGTGCATTTGATGAGATTGTATTGTAGGTTCACAAACATCTCAAAAAGTGAGAGTACAAGAGTTTTCTGATATGTACACTCACAACAATTCATCAATGAAGATGCTTGTCGCAATTCATGAGTCAGACTAGGGTAACTGTTTCTTGGCTTGTATTCTCTATTCTAATTCTTATATCTGCAAAATTATTTATTGATTCAAATGGAGAATCAATTTATTCATGGGCTATTCTATTAATGATACCAATTCCATTGTCGATAATAATTTCTTTTCAATCAAATGAAAAAAAATTGCGAAATAATGATGTCAAAGATTTAATTAAAGAAAATGAGGACTTCAATGAGATGGAAAAAAGAGCTGAAGATCCTCTAGAAATAGGATTTGATATTCCAATACTCTAATTATAATAATCTTAATGTTTCTAAATTAGCAGGAGCATAGGTTTGGACTCTAAACTTCTCACGGAGACCTTGACGGAAAGCATTACATGTTTGTGCATCTCCATGATGACAGATAATTTTTCTTGGAGTAGGGTTCAAAGCAGACACATAATCCATTAATTGATTTCTATCAGAATGACCACTGAAACCATCAATTTTTCTCATTGAACATCTTACTTCTACCATCAATGTTTGACCTTTATCAACTAAAGGAACTGATGAGTGACCATCTCTGAGGCGACTACCAAGAGTTCCAGATGCTTGATAACCTACGAAACAGAGTGTATTGTTAGGTTCTGGAGCCCAATGCTTGAAATATTCAACGATTGGTCCTCCGGTCATCATTCCGCTTGTAGCTAAAACGATACAGGGGGTAGGATCTAGGAGAATAGACTCTCTTTGTTGATAAGATTCAACCGTCTTAAACCATTTTGAATGGAATGGATTATGCTCACCGCCCTTTAGGAGTTTCTTTCGTAAATCTCTATTCAAGAAATTAGGATGACTGGCATGAATTGCTGTAGCTTCGGAAATCATACCATCTAACCAAACTGTAACAGGAGAAACTTTACCAGATTTAAATAATTCATCAATAGCAATCATTACTTCTTGAGAACGACCGACAGCAAATACTGGACAAAATATTTTTCCTCCTCTACCTATGACATCAATTATCATTTCCTGAAGCTCATGACTAGCAGCATCCCTAGTAGGTTGTATATCTTGAGGACCACCATAAGTTGATTCAACTACTAAGGTATCTACTTTTGGAAACCTTACAGTCGCAGCATCAAATAGCCATGATTTTTCATACTTAATATCCCCCGAAAATAAGATTTTATGTTCATCATTCCCTTCTCCGATATTCATGTAAACACTGGATGAACCAAGTATATGACCAGCATTTTCCATTGTCATTTTTACATCAGGAGCTATGTCAGTTTTTTCTCCCCAATTTACATCAACAACGTGTTTAATACATTCTTGAATATCTGCTTTAGAATATGGTGGTTCGTTACCTTCTGCTTGGCTGACTTTAACATAATCAATTTGTAATAGTGTCATTAAATCTCTAGTAGGAGGGGTGCAATAAACCGGTCCTCTGTAACCATATCTGAATAATACTGGAAGCATTGCAATGTGATCTACATGAGCATGGGTAATGACTATGGCATCAAGATTGTCCAAGGGCATTAGTTCAGGAGCAGAAAAGAATGGTTGAATCTCATTCTTATTTGAAGTAGGTTTAGCACCACAATCAACTAATACCTTAGATTCATTAGTTGTGATAAGATGCATGGCTCTACCTACTTCTCTGTATGAACCGAGTGCAGTAATCCTAACCCAAGGCTCACCAGGGCGTTTTGTTCTATAAATTCGAGTACCAAACTTTCTAAGTAAAGATTTTCTTTCATCAGACATTTCTTTACGATAACGTCGAATATCATGTTGTGTTCTACTCTCAATAGATGGTGCCCTAACTACTTTGACTAACCAACCTATTTTATCCCTAAGAGATTGAATATTAACTCCCTTAGGACCCACTGCTTCAGAAGGATTATCACATTCTAAGATTACCTCACTCAGAGCAGGGTCGAGCCAAATCTTCCTAATTTCTGCTTCTGGTGGCATAATGTCATTAACTGCATTATGAACTTCTTTTTCGTCACAAAGAATATCAGGATGAGGTCTGATTACAATACGTCTTTTCACTTGTTTAGCGATTTTAACAGTTAAATTATCAGTTGATGTGACAAATCTTTCAGGTTGTTTTGTTATAACAGAAATAGAACCCGCTTCAAGATCAATTTCATAATCAATACCTTTAGGAATAATACCAGCTATTTTCTTTTTTAATTCGGCATAAGACAGTCTCATAATGATACCTCTGGGTTAACCACGTCAGTGTCATTACTCCAAAATCGGAGAAGCGCGCTATGCGACGTGAGTATTAAAGTGAAGAAAGAAGGTTATCTACTTGTTCAATTGAAAGTTGTTGAAATCCATTCTCTGCAGTAATTACAGCAAGATCCATTCCATTACCACTTGCTGCATCTCTTTGAGCAGATGCAAGTAAAGCCTTAGCTGCAACTTTTAATGCTGATTTCTCGTCCATTCCTTCCTTAAATTGATCTTCAAGAACTCCGTACATGTATGGCGAACCAGAACCAGTAGCACAATATACATCAGGTATTGAACCACCTGCTGAGTCAATACTGTAAACACTAGAACCAGAAGAATCAACACCAACGATTAGTAGTTGAACATAATGAGGTCGGCCTACCAAAATATTAGCAGTTAATGTGGCCGCTCCCTTGACTGTCATTGCATTACCTTCCTTTAGTTCATACAATTTTAATTCGGCAGCTAATGTTCTAGAAAGTGATTGTGCGTGGCCAACTAAACCAGCGGTAGTAAGAGCAATGCTATTAGAAATTTGGAATAATTTTTGAACACTTTTATTGGCGATAAAATGACCCATTGTAGCTCTGTGGTCAGCACCAACAACAACTCCACCGTCAAAGGTAATTCCAATAGTGCTTGTACCTGTTTTTACTGCATCAGTTGTCGCGTGCATTTTATTCACCGCCATAAGAGTAAGTCCCCTCAGCGTTATAGACTATAATGAACCCCTTTATGAATGCGACGGAATGGAACCATGAAAAATATTCGAAAGGAAAGAAAATGTAATGTTCGAGAATATTTCTATGGTATAAGTCAAGTATAATCACTACTACGGGTTAATGTGGCAAAACAGGATTGGGATGAACCTAAATGGATAGAAATGCCAAGTTTACCTAATAATAGTATTAATTCAATTGATGTAGAGCAAGATTATCACGATCTTGGCGAGAGATACCCACAAGCACCTGTACCAATGCGATCTAGTGATACATTAATTCATAGAGCAAGTCTTGAAGACATCACAGGAATTCCCATGATAATGAATTGGATTGCAGATGGAGACATTGTAATTGTTGAAATGAGTTCAATTATTAACCGAGAAATAGAGTTGCAAACTGCTGTATCAAAACTACAAAAATTCATTGAAGATGAAATTAAGGGAACTGTTTTCGGATTAGGGCATAATCGCCTATTACTTCTACCGCCGGATTATGGTTCTAAAAACATAGAATCTAATCCTAATTGAGGTAAGAACATGGAAAGTAAAGTACAACAGCCCTGTCCTATTTGTTTCTCAGAAGATGGGTTAACGATGATAGCACATACTTCTGAAATACCTTACTTTGGAGAACATACACAATTAACAATTTTGTGCCCATCATGTGGATGGAAACATACTGACTTCATACCGGCTGAAGGAAAAAAGCCAGGTGCATGGAGTTTAGATATTTGTGATTCAGAAATGTTATCTGTTAGAATAGTTAGATCTTCATCATGCACCGTGAAAATTGAGGAATTGGGGTTGGAAGTAGACCCTGGAGGTGCTACTACTGGTTATGTATCAAATGTGGAAGGGGTTTTGAATAGATTTGAAGGAGCAATACAATTAATGTATAGGCAGTCAATATCCTCTGATGAAAAGGATATTATTGAGAAATGTGAATCATTATTAGAAAGAATTAATTTAGTTAAGAGTGGTAATTTAGTGGTAAAAATAGTTCTCCTTGACCCCATGGGACATAGTCAGATTTTACATGAAGATGCATTATCTAGAGACTTGACAAAACAAGAGTTAGATAATTTAGAAGTTGGGCCTAGTATCCCTATTTTCAGTCCAGATGAAGTCTAATTAAATCTTAGAATCATTAGATAAAAATTCTTCAATTCTATCAGACCATTGGTTTCTTCTTTCCGATAAATCAGTCAACCATTCTGAGGCCTTATCAATACAAATCTGTTTAATCTCACCAGCTAATAGCCTTCCTGATTCATAATCTCGCCCAATAGATTCCAGCTCTTTATCGCTTTCTTCGAAAAAGAACTGTAGATATTGATATGCAACATCTTTCGATAAATCACCACCTAATCTTCTATGTTCTTCGACTGTTGCCTGACCACCACTAAATGCTCGTTTAACTTTCTTTGACATATCTTCAATTGAATCATGCATAAATATAGTAGTTTCAGGCTTAGAAGATGACATTTTATCTCCAGTCATACCGACTACAAAACGATGATATGTAGAGCAGGGTGGCATTAATCCTAAACCTCCAATACTTCTCTCAAGAGATAAAAGGGATAATTGAATTTTAGATTTATCGAGGATTGTCGCACCAGGAATCTCGATTGTTCCATGTTTAGGATTTGACAAAATATCTGCAAATCCAAGTTTAACTAATGAAGATTTTAGTTTATCGAATAACTGATTTCTAACATCGCGATTGATGCTCCCATTATTTGAGACCCCCATGGAAATTCTGTTTTCTTCTTGTATTGATAAACCGATTGTTAAACCACCACTCTTGCGATTCTTAACATTAAACCAGTTAGTTTTACTGACTAGTCCTCTAGTAAGGCGAATGTGAGGGTCTTGATCTACTCCTACTGGTACTACGATAGGTCTTAACCCACCATACTCATCTAATTGTGGATGAACAATATCTCCTGCCTGAACCAATGGAGCCTGGACATGAGCTAAATTAGTTTCACCAGAAAAACCATAAATTGCCTCAAACTCTGAAATATTTGTTTTTTGCCCTAAGGTAAACCCCAATCTTTGAACTATTGGCCTCATACTTTGAAAGTAAATATTGGTTTTATCAGGATCGAGTCCCATTGCCGCATAATTGTTTATGTATTCTGAAAGTGCAATTTTTCTTCCTTCTTTCAACGAAACATTTCTTGTTGCAAGTGCTTCTAAATCAGCGACTGTAACGGTTACATCTCCTCCTTGTTCTTGGAACCATTTAACTTGATTAATTACCATACTATGGCCGAGATGCATTTTCCCACTTGGCATTAATCCGGTTAAAACACCAAAGTCATCACTATGATTTATTCTTTCAAGGATTGTATCTAAACCTCTATGTGCGAAAATAATACCTCTTCTATGTAAAAGATTAGGACTAGGGATTTTAGAGATATCAATATCACTGAGACCAAAATTATCTCTAATTCTTTCATAGTCAGTGGACTGTTGAGATGACCAGGGGTCAATCCGAGAGCCATCTGCCATACATGGTCGTGCGCAAACTCCTCAATCAAGGCTACGCATAAAACATTAGAAATAAGCCCATCTTGCATACTAATCAGTAACGGCAGGGGATTAATACAATGAGCATAATTCACTGTTTAGGATCCGGTCTTGTAGGCTCTTTTGTAATTAAAAAATTACTAGAGGAAAAAATTAAAATTAATCTTGTAGATATTGAAGATAAAGGAAAATTTATCGATAATGATTACTTGACAATACATGTTACTGATGCAATTGAATATTGTAAAAATATATCTAATGAGGATGAATTATTTGTTAATATGCTACCAGGAAATCTTGGATACAAAGCTACTGAAATACTAATTAAAAAAGGTAAAAGAGTAATTGATTTAAGTTTCAGTGAAATCACACCAGATTCACTTAATGAAAAGGCTATTGATTCTGGCGCGAAAATTCTTTGGGATGTCGGAATTGCCCCGGGTTTTTCTAACATGCTAATAGCATACGCTTCAAGATTAGGAGGTGGGGTTTCTAATGCCGAAATAAGAGTCGGAGGGAATCCAGTAGAAAAAGATGAAAAATGGAGTTACATGGCTCCATTCTCACCTAAAGATGTGATTGCAGAATATACTCGTCCCGCCAGAATAATAAAATCTGGAAAAATAATGACTTTGCCGGCATTAACAGATATTCACAAAATAAATGTAAAGCAGGCAGGAGTTATGGAATCATTCCTAACAGATGGGCTTAGAAGTTTACTAAGTACAATCCCTGCAGAAGATATGACAGAATACACAGTGAGATGGCCTGGCCATATTCAGAGGTATATTGATGAAAGACATGCCAATATTTTGGATCATGAACAGCTGATTAGGGATTGGAAATATGATAAATCGCGTAGTGAATTTACTTGGATGGAAGTCAAAGTAAATTGCATGAATGGTGAGAATATGGTGTGGACAGTATACGATGAAGGAAAAGACGGAGACTCATCAATGGCCAGAACTACCGGGCTAGTGACTGCGTCATGCATTAAGCAGTGGATTTCTAATCCTGAACTTATTCAAGTAGGTGTACATCCCCCAGAAAGCTTACCGAATGATGTTATAGCAAATGTTTCTCAATTACTCAAAGATGAAGGAATCGAGATAAATGGTCCCGGAATAATATTATAACTGTCTGATTGTTTTATCTCTAGCTACAAGCCATTTAATTGTTAAAGGAGTAGCTATTAGAACAGCAATTGCTATTATTGGAAGCCTCCAATCCATTTCTAGTGCAGCAGGTCTTTCAATTAACCATGTAAATCTCAAGGGAGAATCATAGAAGTCTGATGCCCATTCATGAAGATTTTTTACATGGTGACCAACAACAGTAACACTGTGATGTAAATCATTGAAGGTTTTCAAAGGACTGTACGTAAAAGGAAGATTTTGTTCTAAATGAATAACTACTTCATCACCCGGAGAAATAGAAATAATAATACCTTCTTCGGTTAATCTCCACCCTTCTTTTAGAGATTTAGAATCTACATTGAGTGAAGGGAAATTTTCCCCTTCTGCATATTCAACATTAGAAACTACAGCTTCAGTAATTATGACTAAACTACCAGGTACTTCCCAGCTTGAATCATGATTTTCAGGTAGTTCTAAATTAATTGTAGAATTTGAGGATTCAATTAATATTCTTGAGCTAGAAATATTATGGTAAAACCATTCTCCCCAAGTAGTATACCATACATCTTGATTTTCTAAAAATTCAATTGCTGGTTTATCTTCCCTAACTTTCAAATCAAAGATTCTAGCTTCCCAATAGATGGAGATAAGTGAGTCTTTTTCTGCAGATTCTAATAAATCAATATCTGCCACATTTTTCTCCAGACTCCCGCCATTTCTTTGAATGACAAGGAAATCTTCTGTTTCAGTTTCCAAATTGTCTCCAAGAATTAGGAATCCTGATTCTTTTAATGAAGAAATTGTGTCATTATTAATACTTTCAGGGACACCAAATGAAATAGGTTCTGAACCCCATCTTGAGGAATTAGTATGGCTAGACAAATAGTTCTTACAGGATTCAATTACAGAATTATCTGAGTTGATATCTTTTCCTTCGTAGCCATGACAAGCAAATTCATCTCCATGTTCCAATCTTTCTGGACCGATTAAATTCCAAAGCCAATTATCATCATCCCAATCAGCCATTACAGTCGGTGTCAGAACGGGAGTAAGGAAAATGAGTAGCAGAAACACACCCACTGGACGCACTCTCATAATATTCCGAGTTAGAAATATGAGATTAACCCTTGTAATGCCTGTAGAAAGCAATAAGTCTAATCTACTCCCCCGTATGATGTGAATGCTATCCGATAAAAGCCTAGAATTAATTTCTAATGAAGTCGGTTTAGAAGGGGATAATTCAAAATTTAAAACTCCATGGATGTATAAATTTCTTCTATTTATTTTACCAGTACCATTCCGGGCAATAACTAACATTCATTACCATGGATTAGAGAAAATACCAAAAAATAGTGCTGCGATTTTTGTTGCTAATCATACATCTCATGTTGATCCTTTTTTGAAAATTATTGCTGCTAAAAGACCAGTTCACTATTTGGCAAAAAAAGAACATTTCGAATCACATGCAACTAAAATATTAATGGAAAGCACTGGACAGATAAGTACTGCAAGAGAAAATGGTTCTAAAGACGCTTTGGAAAAAGCAGTAGATGTACTCGATTCTGGCAGTTCGATGGGAATATTTCCAGAGGGAACAAGGTCAAGAGAAAGCCAACCACCGTTTTTACAGCCCGGAAAAACTGGTGCTGCAAGGTTAGCAGCGAAGTTCCCCTTAATTCCCGTAGTGCCTATCTCAATAAAAGGGGCAAGAAATTTTATGAAACCAGGTAGTTTGGTGATTAGGCCTTGGAAACGAATTGATGTTTATATCGGAGATTCAATTACTTTTTCAGAATGGTTATCAAATCAGTCAGGAGGAAATTTTAATGATTCAAAGATTGAGGAAATATTGTCAAAAGATCTTGATATTAAGAGAAGTGAAATGAAGAAAATTTATAGGAAATTTACCGATCAAATAATAGAAACTTTACGACTTAATGGAGCACCTTAGGTGACTAATAGAGAGTATTATTCAAAGACTGTCACTCTAGCCGCTATCTCAACATGCAGCAGTATCTAGATTTTCTAAGTCGAATCCTTGAGGAAGGAGGAAGTAAGGACGATAGGACAGGTACAGGTACTAAATCAATTTTTGGACACCAAATGAGATTCGATTTAAGTGATGGCTTTCCCGCAGTTACAACTAAAAAAATTCATTGGCCGAGCGTAATACATGAGCTTTTATGGATGATTTCTGGAGATACTAATATTAGTTACCTTCAAGAAAATAAGGTAAGAATATGGAATGAATGGGCAGATGAAAATGGAGATTTAGGACCTGTTTACGGGAAACAATGGAGGAAATGGGTATCTAATGAAGGTGAGATAATAGACCAAATTAAGAATGCAATAGAACTAATCAAAGATAACCCACAGTCAAGAAGAATAATTGTTTCTGCCTGGAATGTAGGAGAGTTAGATAAAATGGCCTTGATGCCATGTCATGCATTTTTCCAGTTCTATGTTCGAGATGGCGAACTATCATGTCAATTGTACCAAAGAAGTGCAGATGCATTTTTGGGTGTACCATTCAATATTTCTTCATACAGTTTACTAACATGTATGATGGCTCAAGTTTGTGGACTTAGGCCAGGAGAATTTATTTGGACAGGAGGGGATTGTCACCTTTATACGAATCATCTTGAACAAGCGAAACTACAAATTTCAAGAAAGCCATTAAAGCTGCCAAAATTAATTCTGAACTCTGAGATCAAAAATATTGATGATTTTAAATCTGAGGATATTCAAATCATGGATTATGAACATCACCCTCATATTTCGGCTCCAATATCAATTTGAGGTAGTTAAATGAAAATCATGATGATTGTTGCAATGGATGAACAAGGAATCATTGGAAAGGATGAGAAACTTCCTTGGAACCTTTCTAGTGATTTGAAGAGATTCAAAAAATTAACTGTCGCAGATGGATTTAATGCTGTTGTAATGGGTAGGAAAACATGGGAATC
>TARA_B100001093_G_scaffold230201_2_pt1 | contig 12182 bp, 14 predicted proteins | sample TARA_B100001093 | Tara Oceans TARA_B100001093 (sample SAMEA2623116) | marine metagenome | biome: marine biome (ENVO:00000447); feature: surface water layer (ENVO:00002042); material: "saline water (ENVO:00002010), including plankton (ENVO:xxxxxxxx)" | depth 5 m
TAAACATAATTGAACTAGTTTTGAAGACAACATTTGTGGTCATGACATAACAGGAAGTAAATTTTATACTATTTAAAAACCAAACTTATAATATTCATAAATTGAAGGCTAGAACATTAAACGACAGTAAAAGTTGGGAAAATTTAATCTACAAGGCCACAAATAGATTCACCATTCTAGGCCAGAAAGTTTTGTTCAACTGGCCTAGAAACTGGTCTTAACGATCAGTCCGTAACGGTGACAGTTTCTATACGGCTGCCATTTTTCAAGGCGAGAACAACATCCATGTCAGTTGTTTGTCCAAACACTGTGTGAACTCCATCCAAATGGGGCTGGGCTTCGTGAACAATGAAAAACTGGCTACCCCCAGTGTTCTTGCCAGCATGGGCCATCGAAAGAATGCCGGGAGCATGCTTTTTACTGTTGATTTCACAATTAATGGTGTACCCAGGCCCCCCTGTTCCAGGCATACCTTTTGATCCCTCACGACTATTTGGACATCCACCTTGCGCCATAAAGCCATCAATCACTCGATGGAAGGCAAGACCGTCGTAGAAGCCTTCACGAGCAAGCTTCACGAAATTTGCGACGGTGTTCGGGGCATCTTGATCGAACATTTCCAGCTTGATCTGGCCGGCATCCGTCTTCATCAGGACTGTCGTCAAGGCACCAAAAGCAAAAACCGATCTTAGGCAAGCGAGCAGGATGGGTGTCGAAGATTCTTTTTAAAACCATGAAACCACACTCTTCCTCTCTTCAAGACGCTCGGGTTGGTGTGATCGGTGGTAGTGGTTTGTATTCAATCGAGGGGCTCCAATCGGTTGAAGAGGTGACCTTGGATACTCCATTCGGCTCTCCATCTGATTGTTTGAAAGTTGGGCAACTAAACGGAGTCGAGGTGGTGTTTCTCGCCCGTCATGGACGTTCACATCACCTACTCCCAAGCGAAGTTCCCTATCGAGCCAACATCTGGGCGATGAGGTCATTGGGAGTTCGCTGGTTGATTTCGGTGTCAGCTGTGGGATCGCTACAGGAACATCTCCGTCCTCGCGACATGGTTGTACCAAACCAATTTATCGACAGAACCACTCAACGACCTCAATCGTTCTTTGGTGATGGCTGTGTAGCGCATGTCAGCTTGGCAGAACCATTCTGCCAGCGATTAAGTGATCTATTAGCGGCAGCCGCGATGAACGAGATGCCCTCAGGGCATCAGCTTCACCGTGGTGGTACCTATCTCTGTATGGAAGGTCCGGCATTCTCAACAAAATCCGAAAGCAACCTATACCGATCCTGGGGTTGCGACGTGATTGGAATGACGAATCACACTGAAGCACGTCTCGCCAGAGAAGCTGAAATCGCTTATGCCTCACTCAGCATGGTCACCGATTTCGATTGCTGGCATGTTGAGCATGATGCCGTCACTGTTGAGATGATCATTGGCAATCTCAAAGCCAATGCGACGGCAACGGGGCCGATCCTGTTCTCTTTGATGGAGAAATTAGCTCGTGAACGCCCATCATCCCCTGCCCATTGCGCTCTAAAAGATGCTCTGATGACCCCACCTGACGCGGTGCCAGCTGCGACCAGGAAACGTTTGGATCTCTTCACAAGTACCTACTGGGGACCTGTATCCGCACAAGGTCAACGATGAGCCGATTCAAGCTTGAGACCAAGGGACTGAAGCGCTAAACGCAAATTGCCATCATGTTTTGTCAGCAAGGTATCAGCCTCCTGAAGATTCATTGATCCCGCCGCCATCAACAACGCACGCTTCACCGATCCTTTGGCCTCGATCAGCAAAGGAAGGCCTTCTTCTCGTGATAAGCCAACGAGATCTCTCAAAATTCTGAGTGATCGATCGACGAGCTTGCTGTTACTAGCCGCCACGTCAACCATCCGGTTTCCATACACCTTTCCCAACCGCACCATTACCCCAGTTGAGATAATGTTCAGGGCCATTTTGGTTGCAGTTCCTGCTTTTAAGCGCGTGGATCCTGTGAGCAACTCTGGTCCCGTGACTAAGCGAATGTCTATTTGGCAAGGCATGGGAGCTTGTTCTGTTGGGACGCAAGCCATTGCAATCGCCAACGCATTCATATCTAGTGCGTATTGCAGTGCTCCGCGTACATAAGGGGTGGTGCCGCCAGCGGCAATCCCCACCAGACAATCATCCTCTGCAAATTGACGGGCTTTGAGATCGTCCACTCCTGCTGATTCGAGGTCTTCAAGACCTTCTGAACTGCGAAGAAGAGCCGGCGCTCCTCCCGCTAAAACACCTTGAACAAGTTCCGGAGGAGAACAAAATGTTGGAGGACATTCGGCAGCATCCAACACGCCAAGTCGACCGGAAGTTCCTGCACCGATGTAAAACAATCGCCCACCTCTCTTTAAGCGCAATGCAACAGCTTCAACAGCAGCCGTGAGAGCACCTGATGCACCCTCCACTGCGGATAGGGCTTTGCAGTCTTCATCAATGAACAGCTGAACTAAATCCGCTGTGCATAAAACATCCATTTCAGTGCTGCGTGGGTTCGACTGCTCTGTCGATAAGTGCCCCCGATCCTCAGATGGCTTCAAAGCAAACCCTCCAGGCGCCGTCGTACATCATCGAGGCCATCACTCTCGTCCTGAGGCTGAGTGCTGTCGGCTTCTGATTCTTCACTTTGCCAGTTACTGACATCTCGATTTGAGCTCGGTGGAGCCAACATCAAGCGTTCGTCATCCGTTTTCGGAACAAAACCAGTTTCTACAAGCCGTGCCTCATAGCCGGCTTCCGTGCAGAACAGTTCCACTTCATGTTGGTCGAGAGCTTCGACGCTTGGTGTAGGAAAGTCCTGCGCTTCCAACAGACCTGCATATCGTTCTGCATCGTCGCGGTTCTCAAACATCAAAACCACTGTTTGGCCAGAGAGCTCAAGGGAATGAATGCCCTCACTGTCCTGACCGGCGTCATAAAGAAGGACGTGAACGAGCATGGGATATGTGACGTCGCTTTCAGTCTCTCATCGCAAGACTTGAATCAAAGACGGCCCTGATCCAAGCTCAGTTCCTGAAGCCTTTGATAAAGAGCCAGTTCATCGTCGTTGAGATGAGCAGGAATCACAATCACGACCTCTACCAATTGATCTCCTTGTTTGTCGCCCCAGGTGAGGCCACGTTCACGGAGTCGAAGAAGCCTTCCGCTTGAGGAGCCTGGAGGCACTTGAAGGGTGACTGTTCCAGAAAGTGTTGGCACATCAACAGCGCATCCAAGGGCTGCATCGGGTGGGAAAAGCTCCAGCCGATATAAAACCCTCAGTCCATCAATCCTCAGCCCCTCATCAGTCACAACCTGAAGATGTAAAAAGTGATCACGTCCGCCTGGCGCGACACCTTCTAAACGAAGTCGCCAACCATCTCCTGAGAAAGGAGGTGTATCGACCTCAATCAACGTTCCATCCGAAAGCTCAAGGTTCACAGCTGTGCCATGAAGGGCCTGATCCGGGGTCAGCGCCACTGTGGTTTCAAGATTTTCCTGCGCGCGAACTGGTGGTGGAGGTTGGGGTGATGCCGTTGGCCTGCGTTCGTTTTGATGGTGGTAACGATCGTCAAAGGGTTGTGCTCGAGACGGCACATCACGCTCATCGATCCCCAGAACAACGGCGAGATAGTCCTCAAAATCCGGAAATCCCGATGCAAACGGGTCTTGGTTCGAACTTCTGCCATTACGCCTTTGTTCCCAGGCAATCCGTTTGTCGTGATCACTCAGTACGGCATATGCCTCATTAACGAGCTTGAAACGTTCCTCAGCTTGTCGATCGTTGCCGTTGAGATCAGGGTGCCAGCGCCTAGCTTCCCGCCGAAAAGCACTTTTCAGTGATTCACCATCACTGCCTGGGTCGAGACCAAGAAGGGCCCAATAATCGGGCTCAGCGATAGAAGTCATCATCCCAGGGGTCGATTCCACGCCGTCCACTTCTCATTCGTTCATCAGAGCGGCTTACACCTGTGGACCAGGGGTCATCATCCCAATCATCGTCTGAAAAGAGTTCGTCTTTCAGCGTCCCGAGCGTGCTGCGAATGCCTTGTAACGGACCTGCATCACTACTTCGTTCAGAAGAGAGCCTTCGATTCAATCCAAACAGAGCCTCTTGGAGGCCACTCACGCAAAGCTCCAATTGCTGCGGATCATCTTGTTCAAGCAAATCTTGGACATCACGCATCGACATCTCCACAGCTCGCTGCTGCCGTTCGGCACCGTAGGGACCAAGTTCAAGGGCAGCGTCCCTCAATCTTCTCTCAGCTTGAGCAACGAGTGTGAGCGCTGAATTGCGTCGCTCGATGGTTGCTCTTCGTCGTCGATCTTCATCCGAGCGAGCTTCCGCTTCAGCCAAGAGGGCTTGCAATTCATCTTCATTGAGATTGGATCCGCCTTGAATCGTCACGGATTGCTTACGGCCTGTTGTGCGATCGGTGGCACTTACTTGAAGGATTCCATTGGCATCAATATCAAAAGCAACCTGAATCTGAGGAACACCTCGAGGAGCAGGAGGGATCCCAGAAAGTCGGAAACGACCTAAGGACTTGTTGTCCTGAGCCATTTGCCTCTCACCTTGCCAAACATGAATTTCCACAGAGGATTGATTCGCACCAGAAGTGCTGAACACATCGGATTGGCGAACGGGTATTGGGGTATTGCGAGGAATTAACACTTTCATCAAGCCACCTACTGTCTCCAACCCAAGCGAGAGGGGTGTCACGTCGTTGAGGAGCAAATCTCTCAGCTCGCCAGTAATTATTCCTGCCTGAACAGCGGCACCAACAGCAACAACCTCGTCAGGGTTGACCGACTGACAGGGGTCATGCGGTATCAGTGTTTTCACAAGCTGCATGACCATTGGCATTCGCGTGCTGCCACCGACAAGAACAACATCGTCAATCTCTTCCGCTAGCCAGCCTGAGTCGCGAAGGGCTGCCTGGACAGGTGTCAGTAATCGATCGAGTAAATCGGGACAAAGACTTTCAAATGTTTTGCGATCGAGCGACGTTTCAATATGGAGAGGACCTTCCTGACCAGTTGCGATGAATGGAAGAGAAATTGGTGTTGTTGAAACACCCGAAAGTTCTTGCTTGGCTTTCTCAGCAGCTTCGGTTAAGCGTTGAAGAGCTTGACGATCCCTTCTCAGATCGATTTCATGCTCTTTCAGAAAAGCTTCAGCCAGCCAATCGACAATGAGTTGGTCAAAGTCATTGCCGCCCAGCTGGGTATCACCATTTGTGGCCTTGACATCAAAAACACCGTTGGCGATCCGTAAAAGGGAAACATCAAAAGTTCCACCTCCAAGATCAAAGACCAGGACTCGACGAACAGCACTGCGATCAAAGCCATAGGCAAGAGCCGCAGCAGTGGGCTCATTGAGAATTCTCTCAATCGATAATCCAGCAAGACGCCCTGCATCCCGGGTGGCCTGACGTTGCGCATCATTGAAGTAGGCAGGAACCGTGAGTACTGCGGAATCAACGGATTCCCCTAAATAGGTACTTGCATCGTCCACAAGTTTGCGCAGGATGCTGGATACCAGCTCTTCGGGTGCGTACTCACGTTCCGTCTGAGGGCAGGCGACTCGAACATTGCCTTGGCTGTTTGCTCTTACGGTGTAGGGAACAGACAACGTGCCGTCGTCGAGCTCATCCCAAGCTCGGCCAACAAAACGTTTGAGATTGGAAAACGTATTGCGTGGATTGAGAACCAGCTGACGGCGGGCGGGTTGTCCAACCAACAACTCGTCATCTTTCGTGTAACCAACTACGGAGGGTGTTGTTCTTGTGCCCTCAGCATTGGCGATCACGACCGGACGACCAGCTTCCAGCACGGCCACTACGGAATTCGTGGTTCCCAGGTCGATTCCGACGATCCGGCCCATAACCACGCAATTGGTATCTCCAAGTTAACCGTCAGAACACCCAGAACCAACCTCCCAAAAACGGGAATTTCCTGACTTCGTGGAAAGGTTGTTGGTGGCATTACCGGGGGCAGCTACGGTTTTGAAGTCTGTTAACCAACAGAATGACAAATTTGAAGACTGGATACCTGCTTCGAAGCAGGCCTCCATCAGAGAAGTTCGTCGATATCTGTTTCAAGAACCTGGTGCTGATCATGGCCTCCATGGTTGCCATCGTTCTCATATCCATCCTCCTGGTGGTGTTTTGGGGTTCTCTGGACTCCATGGGTCGCTATGGACTGAATTTTCTGATTACCTCCAACTGGAATCCTGTCGAGGACCAATACGGCGCATTCACTGCAATTTATGGAACATTAGTAACATCTCTTCTCGCCTTATTAATTGCCGTACCACTTGGTGTTGGTACGGCAATTTTCATCACTGAGAATATTATTCCTGAAAAGGCTAGGAATGTTATCGGATTGATGGTAGAACTTTTAGCAGCGATACCTTCTGTTGTTCTCGGTTTATGGGCAATTTTTATACTAGAACCAATTATACGACCGTTTCTTCAGTTTTTACACAATGATTTCGGCTGGATACCACTATTCAGCACAGAACCACTAGGTCCAGGAATAGCTCCTGCTATTTTAATTTTAGTTGTGATGATATTGCCTATCATTACTGCTATTTCTCGAGATTCGTTAAACCAGGTGCCGATGAAACTTCGCCAAGCTGCTTATGGGGTTGGGACAACACGGTGGGGAGCTATTTTTAATGTAATTCTCCCAGCAGCGATTTCAGGTATTGCCGGTGGCGTCATGCTTGCTCTTGGTAGAGCTATGGGAGAAACCATGGCAGTCACAATGATAATTGGAAATTCAAATGTCTTCAGTTGGTCATTATTAGCGCCAGGCAACACCATTTCAGCAATGCTTGCAAATCAATTTGGTGAAGCTGATGTGGGTCAATTATCCTCACTTATGTATGCAGCATTTGTCTTGATGATACTTACACTCTTGGTAAATATTGTTGCTCAGTGGTTTGTAAAGAAAATGAGCTTAAGATATTAATAATCATGCCATATTCTGATATTATTCGTTCCCCTGAAGGAATTCCAAATCTTAACTACAAAACTTGGAGTAAACAAAATTTAAGTAGTCGATTTCTTTCGGCAACGGCCGGAATATTTGCTTTAATTTCAGTCTTGCCTCTCCTTGCAGTATTGATTTATATTTTAATCAAAGGAATTGGAGGCATTAATCTTGCTCTCTTTACTGAGTTACCACCTCCCCCAGGCCTAGAAGGAGGTGGTATTGGAAATGCAATCATTGGCAGTATTATTGTCACAATAATTGCAGGGTGCATCGCTATTCCAGTAGGTGTAGGCGGCGGAATTTACCTAGCTGAATATTCAAATGGACGTGGATTTTCTCAATTTATTCGCTTTGGCGCAAATGTATTAGCGGGTGTACCTTCAATTATTGCAGGTGTATTTGTGTATGGAATCATTGTTTCAACACGACTTATATTTGGAGCAACTTTTAGTGCCATTGCAGGAGGTATCGCACTCTCTGTTTTGATGTTACCAACAGTGATTAAAACTACAGATGAAGGTCTTAAGCTCGTTTCCGACGACTTACGGAGAGCTGCCTTTGGCGTTGGTGCATCGCGTTTCGTCACCGTTAGTCAAATCACCCTTCCTACAGCTTTTGCTCCGATTGCCACTGGAGTGGTTTTATCTATTGCAAGGGCTTCGGGTGAGACAGCCCCTTTAATCTTTACGGCTCTATTTTCTCCATTCTGGCCTGAAGGAATCTTTGAGCCAATTGCAACATTATCAGTTCTAATCTATAATTTTTCAGCACTACCTTACGAAGCTCAAATTGAACTCGCTTGGTCAGCGTCATTTATTCTTGTCTTTTTCGTCCTTTTGCTTAACCTATCGGCTAGATGGCTAGGTCGATTAACAAAAGGTTAAAGGCATTTCACGATTATAAGAAATAGCAAAACTCGAAACTAATTTTCAAATGAATTCTTCATCATTGCTTGACCAAACAGATACATCCACTGATGTTTGTATTTCAATTCAAAATGCAACTATTAGCTATGGAAAATTTGAAGCATTAAAAAATGTTTATTGTGATATTCAAAGAGGAAAAGTTACGGCTTTTATCGGTCCTTCCGGTTGTGGCAAATCTACGGTATTAAGAGCTTTAAACAGGATGAATGATTTAATTGAAGGATGTACGCTTCAAGGAAGGATTTTATTTGATGGTGCTGATTTATATGCTTCTGAAGTTGACCCTGTTGAAGTACGCAGGCGAATTGGAATGGTTTTTCAACAACCAAATCCCTTTCCTAAAAGTATCTATGAAAATATAGCTTTTGGGGCTCGGATTAATGGATACAATGGAAACATGGATGAATTAGTAGAGCGTTCACTTCGACAGGCGGCAGTTTGGGATGAATGCAAGGATAAACTCAATGCAAGTGGAAATTCATTGTCAGGGGGGCAGCAGCAAAGGCTATGCATTGCAAGAACCATTGCTATTCAACCAGAAGTGATTTTGATGGATGAACCGTGTTCGGCGCTCGATCCAATTTCTACACTGAAGATTGAAGAAACTATGCATGAGTTAAAAAAAAGTTTTACGATTGTTATCGTGACTCACAACATGCAGCAGGCTGTTCGTGTCAGTGATATGACTGCTTTTTTTAATGCCGAGGCAGTTGAGGGTGGCTCAGGGAAAGTGGGATATCTTGTTGAATTCAATGATACTGATAAAATTTTTAATGCACCTACACAGCAAGCTACGCAGGATTATGTTTCAGGCCGATTTGGATGAATTAATTCTTTAAAAGACTTAAAAGCTATCAGATTGAAGAGTAAATGTAAAAAATTAGTTTTTACATTTACTCTTCAATTCTAGTAGCTGTATAATCCGAGATTTGGTGTTAAATGCCCCCGATGTTGATTCGATATTATTGATGTCATGAGTATTGCAAACGATATCTTTTGACTCCAGCAAGGACTTGTGTATTAACAATCAGAGCAGGGCTGAAATTTTACTGCCCACAATTCAAACCATTAACTGTAGGCTGTCGATGTGGAAAAAATGATGACGTTTGTATTTATAAATCCTTTTTAGCATTTATATTGTTAAATTGCGTAAATTCCACGTTCTTCGAGATAATGTTCTTTTACTCAATTCTTGGGGCTCATAGACGGATTGATTGCCGATGGCTTCCCTTTTGGTTTTTTCTCTGCTTAGTGGCCCGTCCACCAAAAAACCTCCTGTCTGGCAGGAGGTTTACAAGGTTCAGAACGGAGAGGGAGGGATTCGAACCCTCGATAGAGTTGCCCCTATACAGCATTTCCAGTGCTGCGCCTTCGACCACTCGGCCACCTCTCCAGTGGCTGAAACGTGAATGTAGCAGGGCGTTTCATGAGAGCCTGATATGAGACCAACTCACACAGTCACAATCCACTGGCCCCAAGCAGGTCGAACCATCTCCCATCAGGTTCCAGAAGGGGAATACATTCTCCAAAGCTTTGAGAACCAAGGCGATCCCCTTCCTTTTTCATGTCGCAATGGCTGTTGTACGTCCTGTGCCGTGCGAGTGCAAAGTGGAACGCTGGATCAATCAGAAGCCATGGGTCTCTCGAAGGAGCTCAGGAAGCAGGGCTATGGATTGCTCTGTGTTGCCAGAGCCATGGGTCCACTTGAAGCCATCACGCAAGATGAAGACGAGGTCTATGAGCTCCAGTTTGGACGCCACTTTGGTCTTGGTCGGGTCCGTCCTGGTATCCCACTCGAGGATGATTAATGAAAACATTGCTTGATTGCCAACAAGTTGCCGCTGATTCCGAACTTGATGTCAGTACCCAACAAAATTTTGCTGGGATAGCTCGTGCTGCGGCGAACTTAGGGGCATCGGTCTTGATGGAGCATTACGGTCGTATCAGCAGCATTGAAAGCAAGGGGCGCGTTGGCGACTTAGTGACCAACGCCGATCTTGCAGCTGAAAAGATTGTTCTTGAATTTCTAAGGGAACAAACGCCAGAAATTGCAATTCTCGCAGAGGAATCTGGATCCAGTGGATCTCCGGGGAAACTGTGCTGGTGTGTGGACCCTCTCGATGGAACCACCAATTTCGCCCACGGGTATCCCTTTTTCGCCACATCGGTGGGCTTGATCTGGGATGGCCGTCCGATGTTGGGTGCGGTGGCTGTTCCCTTTCTCAAAGAAACCTATTGGTGTTCTCCAAGTCAGGGAAGTTATCTCAATGAGGAACCAATTCAAGTCAGTCACTGCAGGGAGTTGGAGCACAGCCTTCTGGTGACTGGCTTTGCCTACGACAGACATGAATGTACAGATAACAATTATGCCGAGTTTTGCTGGTTAACTCATCGATGTCGTGGTGTACGTAGAGGTGGTGCTGCTGCAGTCGATCTTGCTTTCGTTGCAGCAGGGCGCCTCGATGGCTACTGGGAGCGTGGCTTAGCACCTTGGGATCTCGCCGCTGGAGCAGCGCTTGTGGCTTGTGCTGGAGGCGCAGTGAGTGATTACAAAAACTCAAAATTTGAAATTGAAGAAGGCCGGATACTTGCCACAACTCCAGAACTGCATCTCCCACTTCAAAAAGAGCTTGAACTTGTCACCGCATTCGATCCCAAGCTTTATGGAGCCTGAGGCTCAGTCATAAGATCATCATTCCTATTTGATGAATGAGCTGGATGGCCCTGCAACCCGCCACGGGAGCTCGAGATCTGAATCCGAAGCAGGTCCAGCAAAATCAGAAGCTACGTGAACAACTAACAGCGGTGTATCGCTACTGGGGGTACGAGGAGGTTTCTCCGCCACAAGTTGAACGTCTAGACACTCTGATGGCGGGGGGAGCAATTGCCAGTCATGACGTCGTTCGACTGGTGGCGGATGATCCACTTGGTCTTCGACCAGAAATGACAGCTTCCATTGCTAGAGCTGCCTGCACGAGGCTAAAAGATCGACCAAGGCCTTTACGACTTTCTGCCTGTGGAACGATTTTCGAATGCCGCACATCTGAAGAAGGCGGTCTTTGCATTGAAGAAAAACTCCACAGTGGTGTTGAGCTTTTTGGTGTGAAAGATCTTGCTGCAGAACTTGAACTTTTAACCTTGCTCTTAGGAGCTATGAAAGCTCTTTCACGCCTGGATGGACATCACCCGCGCCTTCTAATTGGTCATACAGCTTTGATGGAGCTGGTTTTAGCACCCTTCAAAGAACAAACGAGAGAGCACATTCGTACGTGTCTAATCCAATACGACCGACTGAGTCTTGAAGCAATTGGACTTGCTTCATCAGATCTGACATCACTTGTCAAACTGCTTGAGTGCCGTGGTCATCCCGCAGAAATACTTGAAATTTTAGAACAGACTTTTGGACCTCAACAAGTACTCACAGAACTAAAGCGTTTATTTCTACATCTCAGTCCGCTTGCTGATCAACAATCAATAGCTATCCAACTGGACCCAACATTCCATCCTCATCACGAACTGTACGATGGTTTAGTTTTTCAGCTTGTCTGTCAGGGGGTCTCAGCTCCTGTGGTTATCGCCCGTGGAGGACGTTACGACGGATTGGTGCAACGCTGCGGTGAAATCGAAAAAAATGCAGGAGGGGTGGGTTTTAGTTTTTGCCTCGACGACATTCGGGATCTTCCCGGATCAATTTCCGAAGACAAAACAAACGAACAAAGCATTTTAATTTGCTGGAATAAAACCTCTAGTCTTGAAAAAGCACTTTTAAAACAGACGAGATGGCATGAACAGGGCGTTGTGGCTCAATGTGACTTGAAGGCTTGCACTGATCGAGATGAAGCTCAGAGGAGGCTTGAGTTATCGGACTGCAGCACCATTGACTGGGTCAATGACTAGATTGAGGTTGAAGGCATTTGCTATCTATGGCACACACAATCGTCACTGACATCTGTGAGGGAGTTGCTGACTGTGTTGATGCCTGTCCTGTTGCCTGCATTCAACCTGGACAAGGCAAAAATAAAAAAGGGACCGATTTCTACTGGATTAATTTTGATACTTGCATTGATTGCGGGATTTGCCTTCAGGTTTGTCCAGTCAATGGTGCAATTATTCCTGAGGAATGTGCAGATCTGCAAATCGGATACAAATAAAATTTTTAAGCAGGCTATCTAGATAATCATATTTATGTATTCCTGAAAGCAACATTTAATAAAAATTATTCATGCTAAGTTGCT
>TARA_B100001093_G_scaffold184915_3_pt1 | contig 12180 bp, 9 predicted proteins | sample TARA_B100001093 | Tara Oceans TARA_B100001093 (sample SAMEA2623116) | marine metagenome | biome: marine biome (ENVO:00000447); feature: surface water layer (ENVO:00002042); material: "saline water (ENVO:00002010), including plankton (ENVO:xxxxxxxx)" | depth 5 m
ATCCTCAATACCTGGTCCCATTCCATGTGACACAAGCGCTGATAGAGCGTGATCAATTACCGGTTTGTCATGTGAGGCAATCGCACAATAAGCACCTGCGGATAACATCCTATCTATGCTAGCATTGGTGGCACCAACAATTTCAGAGTAACCGGTATGAGCAATATCTTCTGGCTCCAAATAAATCCCCTTACAGATACGGTAATCCGCTGCAGGTCCAAGCTGCTGTTCTAGATAATCAATATCACCAAGTGTTCTAAATAATCTTCCTTGATATACAGTACCAACGTTAGTAATGCCCTCGTTATGTAAGTCTACCACCACATCAATGGTATCTTGAGTGACACGATGATCCTCCATGTCCAGCCGTACAAACATATCGTTTTTCGCAGCCATTTTAACTAAACTACGAATATTCTGGTAACCCTTTTCACGGTCAATTAGTAAACCAAATGCCGTCGGTTTAATGCTGAGATTTGAATCCAAACCATTCTCAATAATTGCTGAAATGAGGTTGGCATATTCATCATAGAAATACTGCGCTTCTGCCATGGTAGAAATTTCCTCACCAAGTACATCGACAGTGAAACAAGCGTTTTCTTTACTCAGCCGCTGCATGACTTTCACTGCATCATCTATTGTATTTCCAGCCACATAACGCCTAGACACCCAACCGACAAACCATTTGGGCATACGAACAGTCATGCCCACAACAAGTTTCGAGAACCATCCAGTCATGACTACCCCATCACGCTGTCCGCTAGGGGATTCATGAGGGTTGTCATTTTGTGCCTAACAACTCAAGAATTTGTTTTGTAGTAAGTAGAGGGATATTTTGAGTTAACAAATAATCTCTAATTGCCTGTCGCTGCCAGCCTCTAAACGCTTTTTTATCCATTGAGCAAATTATCTTACCATTCGGGAAGGCTGTTTTTGTTGCTGCTATAGCCTGACTTATTGATTGATTCCAAGTGCCGCCAGGCAAACTTCCTTCGTCTTCTGGTTTTTCGAAAGGTAATGCATATGTGGCTAGCATATGGCCTAACCAAACACCGTCTAACAAAGCTAGTTTATTGGCCCTAGGAGCGTAATGACCACCACCTAAAGTAACTAATACAATTTCACCAGAATGTTTCACTGAATCCCAAACCCCAACTTGTTCTGTACCGTCTAGACCAAGACCTTCTGCTATTATTCCTGCCAAATGTTCGGCAGCTTCTTCATCAGGCCAAATAGCCTGTGTAGAACCTATTTCTATGAATAATGCAGGAACTTCTAGCCATGGACCGTGATGAGTTACTTCTAATGTAAGTTCAAAACGTTCTGCTAGTGAGGTACCGTTGACGGAATTGGTTAATTTCTTCCACCAAGATGCAAGCCTAGTTGACGGCGGTGGAGCGTAACCGCTTCTGCCACCATATTGTGGTTTTGTTCCTCGCAACAAATGTGGAACGCCAATTGGATGGAGAGTCAAAGAGGGTTTTCCGCTGGCGGCAGCATGCCTTGAAGGAAAAATAACTTCGGACACAATCTCTCCAGTTGCTATATTCCAACGCTTGTCAATATCATCTTCAAACAAGATACCATCCTCAAAAAGCCACATTCTAACCTTACCGTGTTTGTAAGCAATTTTTCCCTCGACTGGAGCAAGTTGTTGCCAACTAAATTTATCCAGTAATACCTTCGCTTGATTATATGACGCAATGTCCCCCTGGTTGACTGCTAACACAGATACAACTTCAGTGGCCATATTAGTCTGTATAGGTAAACATTTTTGAGTTCTTTCCATGCGAGATTTGACAAACCACAATCAACTCGAGGTGTCATGGCGTGGGGGATTCCAGACAATCTCGAGTTCACTCCCAAGCAAGTTATGCGATATTTTGATGGGCATATTGTTGTTGGAGTTGATGGTGAACTACAAAAAATAGACCTTGAAGGAAACTTAGTTGGTCAACCAAAAAAACCATTCCCAACACCAATTAAGAGTGCCGCAATAATTGACAACATGCTTATAGCAACTTGGTTAGACCAAGAATTATTACTCGCTAGGATGGCTGCTATTGACCTGAATAACGATTTCCAACAAGGTGTTAACCGAGGAGATCTAAGGGTAAGGAAAACAATTGACAAATCAATTCATCCGCAGGGAAATAGTTGGTCACACGTACTTGACGCTGAACCTCTTTCACTTGCCGCCAATTCAAATTCCTTTGGCTTCGTATTGTGGCGGAAAGGTATCTACAATCTATCTGTTGACGCTATTGAAAATTGGCGAGCTCCGGAACCAAGTTGGAAAAAACTAGCAAAAATTCCTCGAGCAATGGAAACTGTTAGCACTACCTGTGATGAACAATACTACGAAGTGTGGTCAAAAGGTGGTGGAATTATACGTTTTGATATCCAATCTGGTAAAACCGTTGATAGTAAAATTATACCTTTAGATGGCTATCTTGAAGGTGTATTCAAACACGGTGAACATTATTTATTACAATTGAATAATTCTGTTGTAGCAATATACGAAGCAGGTGAAATAAAACTAACAGCCAAATTATCAGGACCAATAAATTACGCTGAGTGGAGTGAAATGAATCAAGGCTGGCACATCGCAGGTTGGCGTGAATTAGCCTTTATTTCAGCCAAAACCATGTCTAGAACACAACTATCCGAGATCGCTGTCTACATTGACAGCAAATCAGGAATCTATCTGTGTAATGATGGCACTTGGGACATTATTGATGCCCAAGAAGAAGAGTAACTACTCTTCATTCATTTTAGTGTAGCCGCAACGACCACACGATACACGGTTCTTGTGAACTGCTAGGAATATTCCCGGCCCGCAACTTGGTTGTGGGCAAAACTCTGCTTTGCGTTCTAGTTTACCGTCTTCGCCAACTGAGTATTTACTCCACTTGCCTGCTGTATTAGGTCCGTCTCCCATCACTCATCGCCTCCTTCTTCTGATGCAGGCTCTTCAGCCTTTTCCGCAGCAGGGTCAGCCTTGGCTGCTCTGAAAACCTCGTGTCGCTTGTGAATATATTCTGGCTCTACCTTCATTGAATCTGCATCACCATAGATGTATGCAAGACCTGTAGTCAAGGGTTGACCGAACCTTGTGTTAGTATATTTGATAACAATATGTTCTGGATTTGACTTAGGTTCGAGTTTCTTAACTAAATCCATTACATCTTTCCTTGAAGGTGTTGCTTTTCCGCTATGTCGCATACTGAATTTAATCTCTACACGATTCAATAATTTATTTTCCATTCTATCAACAATTTGCATTTTTATTCACCTCATCTAGTGTTTACCTTTAGGGCGTATTTGCCGGGTCTATCGACATTCAATCGCTTAGCAATTTCTGAGCGTTCAGGATTCATTATGATGACATATCCTTGCCAATCTGTAGTTACTTGTGCTGTAGGGCAACGATTGCATTGAGGGATATCTTTTTTCTTCTCAGGATCTGGAAGAATCATGCTACATTCAGAACATGCGAAGGGATTTTTTGCCATATTTTACACCTCACTCATTGTTATCTTCTTCAATCCAGTTATGGCATCCTAGTCCTGGTTGCTTACTCGTAAGACCAATCTTGGATCTTCGAGGATCGCTAGTATCTGGTGAAAGTGAAACTATTCTTGCTCGTATTGAATCACCGATTGAAAGTCTGCGACCGGTTTGCTTTCCTTCAATCCAGCCCATTCCTACGTTTGCATCAACACTGTCTTCCATAATCTGAGATTTGTGCAATAATGCTTCCATTGGACCGATTCTAACGAAAGCGCCAAATTCATTGACCTCGGAAATTACTCCTTCAACGACTTCGTAATCGTCCATGCAAAACAATACCGCATCGAATCTAACTCTCTGGTAGATTGCTCCATCACCGTGGATAATTCTTCCACGCCCTAGAGGTGTATGGTTAGAAGTAACCAAGACGAATCTGTTGTCATCATCAAAACGACCCTCAAAGGCGGTCATCGAGAGTCTGTCGATGTGTTGGTCTAATGATTGACCTTTACGCATATATTCCGCCGGAATACGGATTGTATCCTCTTTTGTTACGATTTTGTACATCATTTCACTTCCTTTGACCGATTCAGAGGAATGAGGGAAAGAATAGCAAGCTATTCTGTCCTTCACCGGTATTACCTCGGGATAGAATCGACCGTAGTCATTCTGTCCACCGACGACCCCTATTTAATTGAAACGGAATTAATTGGACTCCGGACTACTTTGGAATTTTGCAAATATACCTAAATTCGATGCAAAAACTGTTCGAACTGCCATAAGTCATAACAACCCCATTGACACACCTACAAATGATGTCATCTGCTACAGACTTAGATAAGTGGCGAGTTAAGACGTCATTGTTCCTAGTCCTGATACTGTTTTTGATGCCATTATCAAACCTCCATTTATCTACCAATAAGGTATCTGAATTATCAGAAAATCAGCATTCAATGGTTAGCGATGCAGAACCCTGGAATCCAGTCGACCAGCCATGGGGCCAATATGGACGAGTCCCCACGCACAATGGCTCTATGCCAATCCATTCGCCCAATGGCGGTCCTGGAACTGGTGATGTTGCTGATGTGACTACTTATGGAGTGATTGATACACCTACGGTTAATTGGGTTGCATTAGAGGACTTAGATGGAGCTGACACATATGGCTCGATTATCGGCGACTTCTCTGCTTCTGTAGCCTCTACACCAGCATCGATAGAGAGATGTGGTCAGGGCGAATTATTCGCAGTCATCATATCAAGCGACACAGGAACTAGCACCATGAGTATAGTAACTGGAGATGATGCAAAAATTGCTTGGGAAGTAGAAATAGGACAAACTGAGACTATCCGTTCTACTCCTATGTTGACCGATATTAATCACGACGGTAAGCCTGAGATAATCCTCACATATGATACGGAATCTGCCTTTGAAATTGAGGTTTGGTCCCCTGAACTTAGTTGTTCAGAATCCGGCTGGGTTAAATCGGGGCACGAAAATGAAAAATTGTGGTCAATGAGTGACTCTGATTACAGCATAGGCATTAGCAGTCCACACTTTCCAACTTCACAAAGTGATCACAAATCAATAACTCAACCACTAATTGCTGATTTAGACTTAGACGGAGATGCTGAGTTAGTAGTGGCATTAGTAGACCGGAATTCAAACAACCCTACGGTTACCGCACTATCGCTTAGTACTTCTACGCCCACCGATTTCGATTGGGAAGTGGTATTAGACAGAGGCACCCACCCGTCTGACCCTGCGTGGGGTATGCTTGATGATGATACAACAGCAGTGGTATTGACCACTATTGATTCCAACTCTGGAAACATGTGGATATGGCGCATTGATGGAGCTACTGGTTCACTAGACTGGGATAGTGTTTCTGTCGATGGTACAGACTCTGATTCAGATGCACCGCGGTTGCGTTTACCAGGCCCTGTGGTAGTCCAACTTGATTCAGATAGTGCTCCTGAGATGATACTAACTATCCCAACTGATTCTAATGGTCGTACTTCTGGCAATGGCGCCAGGTTCGTGGCAATGGAAATGACTTCTACCGATGAAATATTCGAATTCCGCACACCAAATGGATATGCTGACGCTCAACCGTTACCAATTGACACAGATAATGACGGAATTCATGACCGACTCTGCTGGGTAACATGGTATTCAGAGTCTAGTATCAATTTCAATCGAAAAGGCATGGCAGGATGCCATGATATTTCCGAAGACCCACCAATAAGAGAATGGTCCAAGGATATGCAAAGAGGTAGCGGTAACGATAATGATGAAATAGCAGTCGCTCCACCAATTTGGATGGACATAAATGATGACTCAATGCCTGACATAATTGTACCATTTGGCAAGCGTCTATGGGCATTTGATGGAGAGGATGGTACTTCTTCAGAAGTATCTGACGGTTGGTCATCACCTCTTAGCATGCCTCATAGAGTTTGGTCTGCCCCTGCTGTAGCAGATATGGATAATGATGGAACACTAGATATTTTGATTGGTGATACACTAGTATCTCAACACATAGCTGATTTTGCGCCGCTAAGTGACAATCGTGGAATCAGTTTCAATCCAAGTCAACCCGACCCAGGAGATTTAGTAACGGTTACTGGGCAATTTAGTAACACAGGAACTTTGGATAACCAAGATGACTTGGATGTCGCCATCTTGCAAAATGGCAATGAAATATCACGACAGAGATTTAGCGATGTTGAACCAGTAGCGCCTTCTGGTAATGGGGGGCCATATACATTCAGTGTAGACATTGTAGCACAGTTAGGAATTCACACATTTGAACTAATCATTGATGTCAATTCTAATTTATCTGAATCACGAAAAGACAACAATAACGCAACTATCGACCTATTAGTGGTTGAACCATATGCTGCTCAAGTTGATATTCCAAATAATATTCCTCGCATCAACCCTGGAACAAGTGAAATTGTCAGTATATCGATGCTATCAACAGGTTCTCGTACAGTTGACTGGACTCTAACTTGGGATGATTCAAATCTTCCTGATGGCTGGTCTATTGATCCTGATATTAATCAAAATCTAAATCCTACCTTGGTGCCAGGAATTGGAAATGATGTTGACTTTGTTGTATCAATTCCGCAATCTGCTCTAGGTGATGACAATTCATATGTCATAATGACATTGACCTTAGACCTAGACCAGAACATCACATTTGATACAATCTTACCACTAGAAGTACTCAGAACGCGAGGATTAACAATCGTTGGACCTAGTGGCCTTGATAGCACCTCGGGGTATGGTAGGCCTGGAGATATAGCCACTGCTTGGATGATGGTGGAAAACCTTGGCAATGCCTATGAATCAACCACATCAATAGATTGGACTGCTCCCTCATGGGGAGGGACTCCAACCTTACATGAACAATCTGGCACGGAGATTTTCTCACTAAATTTAGCGCCGGGTGAGCAAAAAGAATTGTTTGTCCACCTCAATACACCGCAGAATATACAGTTGAGCTCGGTAACTACGTCCACTATGACCATGTGTATCGGTAGTGGTGCTGATACATTATGTGAAGAATTATCTGTCAATCTTACTGCTGTTGCTGTGACTATTCAACCCACTCATCAAAGAACTCTCCCTAATCAAACATTAACTTGGCAGGTTGAGGGAACAATCCCAAGTGATGGAGAAATTTCATGGAATACTGCTTCAGCAAATATGATTCATACAAATTGGGTGTGGAATACTGACGGCGATTTGAATATCAATGGTAGCAATATCGAAGTCAGTGGTGCTGTCGATGCACCGTTCAGCGGGAATATATATCTTGAACTACCTGTTAACGCAATACCGCAGAGGCATTATTTCCAAACTAATTCACTCAATGACCCAAATCATAATTTGGATTTCACTTTGCAGGTTCTGCAGGTGTTCAGAAGCGATGCAACAATATTGCAACCAATCCCCAACCAAGTTGGAGAGCCTGTAGCATTGTTTGTGGAATTAACCAACCAAATCCTACTGAGATTAGAAAATCCTGGAAATGGAGAAGATGAATTCTTGTTAACCGCAGAAGTAGTAGAAAGTAACGAAATGAGTAGCCCTCCAGTTGTAGAATTTACGACATATAACCCGCAAAGAATACTCGGCCCGCTAGCAACAACAATTGCTACTGTTGATGTTATACTGTCTGAAGACACACCAGCACAAGAACCATTTACGCTTCGTTTCATATGGAATTCGCTTGGTGATGAAAGTGTTTCAACAATAGTTGATTTATTGATAGAGGCTGAACCTGATCATAACTGGGATGCTTCGTTCAGCCAAGGAGTTACCCATCAGGTAACGCCCACAGAGTTAGTTAACCTAGATTATCAAGTGATTAATACAGGCAATGCAATAGATGATTTGATTGTTAAACCGAACTTTGAGGTCACATATTTTGGACAGGACCACAGTATGTGGCATGCCGAGGAAATGAATTATTCACAAGTCGGAGTAAATGAGAGCGTAAATATGCAACTCCAATTCACCACTCCACACAATGCCTGGGCTGGAACAACTGCTGAACTAACATTACAATTGTTTTCTGATGATTTATTGGTCGATAACATCTCACTAACGTTCAATGTCATTCAAGTCTCGGGTTGGAAGTTGAACCTAACTGATACCAACTTAGTAATAGATCCTGAGGGACAAAACCTTACTTTGAATGTTGAACATTTAGGTAACCTTGCTAGGCAACCATGGTATACCAAAGCTGGCGATGGTTGGAACATCACTGTTCCCCAAAATGGTGTTGAAGTTGACCCTTACAGCGCCTCCACTGTCACTATCTTTGTCAACCCACCAGAAAATGCAGGTGCGGGTGAAGTAGGCGTTTTGAGGTTAAGGGTTTCAGATGGTGATGGTTCAGGTCAAACCATACAAGAAATACCAGTAAGAGTGGGTACATCACCAGATATTGAATTACATTCAAAGGGATTTTGGGCAGTTAATCAATCCAATAATGGAATGCCAACTGCATGGCTTGTCAATTCCGGAAACGACATTGCCGTGGTCGACGTATCTGTGTCGGGAATTCCGGATGGCTGGACAATCATCTCTCCACCAAATATGGTGATTTCACCGGGGCAAGTCATAGGTATACCAATCAGTTTAGCACCAGATAGTAACTGGGATAAATCGCCTATTACAGCAACTATAGAGATAGTGCATCCAATAATTGGCCTTCAGAGTATGACACTTTCTGTCGAGGAATCCAGCTTCGTGTTTGAATCAACACCTGTAATATCTGGCGTAAGTGGCGATACAAGGTTGATTGATGTATCAAATACCAATATATCTCAAAATTCCCAGATAACAATTTTAAGCGAAAATTTAGTAGTCACACTATCTAATGAATTACAAAACATATCAATAATTAACGATAATGGTGGACAAGAATACTACATTCATTCTGCTGGCTACCAATTACCACTATTTTCCGCTTCATGTACGTTTGACGCAAATTCAATGGAACAGTTAGGTATGACCACATTATCTGCTAAAGTTGCCTCATGTAGCTTAGCAGCAACTCAAAATGAACGATTTAGTGGGTCAGTTTTACTAATTACCAGTATGGGAGAATATGTTTCATTAGAAGAAGCACAGTTTTCCATACCGGCTAACTCATCTGAATCTTTTTCAGTTAATTCCAGTAATTGGCAACCGAATGCTGGTGAAATTACCCTTACTTTATTGATTATTGATTCGTATGGCAGACAAATTGAAACTACTACTAAAGAGGTAATTGCTAGAAGTAGTGGATGGAATATTGGTATCGCTGAACTTAGTGCAAATGGCGACATACGAGTCTCAATTGCTAGAGAGTCATACCAACGTCTAGTTGGGGTAACTTGTTTACTTACTGTCGAATCACCAGGCAGTAATTGGGAAGGTGAAACCCAAATTATTGACCTTGGTGGTATAGATTATGCACCGATTATCAAGATTGATGACCCCGGTGTTTTAGACAAAGATGACGTAGTTAAGGCAGATTTGAGTTGCATTATTCCTTACGATATCGATGATAATCCAGATGATGATACTGCTCAAACGTTTTTCAAACCCACAGAAACTAATCCATTAAAAGATTCAGACCTTCTTACCGGAGTTTTAACTGCAGTTGTAGTAATATCATTGGCCTATTTTGTTGGATTATTGAGTAACAAAAAGCCGACTAAACCAACCCAAAGCAAGCAAGAAAAAATATCATCAAGTACGAAAGATGAAGTGGTACCAGAAATCGAAGAAGAGGACATTACCACAGATGTTGATGATTTCAGCCTAGAACTTGATAATGAAGAAGATAGTTCTGAGCCAATTGATATTGATGAGGCACCACCTAGTGAACCAATTACTGTTGCTGAGGATGATCATACTGCATCAGGTAGACTTGCATCACTCAGAGATGAAATGTCGGTTGATGACAAACCAAAAGATACCAGACCATTAGGGGATAGAATGGCTGATTTCTTTAATGATTAATTGCAAGGTATTAATTTAGTCGGCGCAATCCGCAAGCCATGGACCTAGACCAAGCCAATGGCTCCACAACAGCATTCTATACTTTACATTCTTGTGATGGCGACATTGCTGGTGAATTAGCTGCTATTTTATCTGATGATTCATCATCAAAAGAAGCCAATTGGCAGCGATTATTAGAGAACCGCACCTCTATACGTTCTAGATTAATTCAGCAGGGCCTAACAGAGCCATTAGTACTAGAAGAATTGGCTTGGGATGATTCTATGTTATTGTTTACCTGTGCCATCCATTTGGATGAAGAAGGTAAACCCATGACTGTTGGAGAAAACCTAACTAGAGAGCGGTTTGGTAGATTTCCATTTGGTAATGGGTCGTTAATCGAATACGTACTGGAATATTTACGCCCCAACAGCAGAGTTAAAAATTCAAATGAAGCATTTTCTAGGACCTTAAACTTACTAAACAAGTTAAACTCGTTTAATACTCTAGAAAATTATGACACACCTAGGTATGACGGTGGAAGAGGTGGCATGAATATCCTTGGGTTTTTGAGCTTTGAAGAGGTCGTAGAACTAAGAAAATTACTCAGTGGACGTAATTGGTCGGTGGCTTCAGATGAACCATTGGATGGTGGGATAAGAGATGCAATAAAACATCTAATGGCAATGGTAAAAGCAGCAGAACGCAGAGATTCTGGAGTTATGCATAGAGCTCATTCTTGATCAGAAATCAAGGGATGTGAGCCTCTCATACATTGAAGCATACAATTGTGCAGTTTCATCAATAACACTTTGTGGTAACTCCGGAATAGGGGGGTCGTTTGCCCCTGTGTCTCTTGCTTGCTTTAATTCCGCTTGGTGACCGGTGCCAATGTAGTGGGTTCTAACAAATTCCTTGGATAATTCAATGCATTCTCCGTTTTCATATGCTTCTGCATCCCACCATCGGTCTTCATCTAGTGTTCCAAATGTGTCTACTAGCACTACTTTTCGGTTTGGACCCAAAGCAAATTCTTTCTTTCCATCAACATGAATTAGACCATTCTTTGCTGCTTCTCGCTCAATCATAGCATCTACTTTGAGGACCACATCAAAGATTTCATTCAATTCATCTGGAGTAATATTAGAAATTTCTAGCGCCTCTTCATTAGTAATGTTTCTATCGAATTTTTCGAATTTTGTAGTTACTTCCAAAAATGGCTTTGAAAGTTTAGCCCCATATTCGCAATCAGCAGGGACACCAAGTTGCTCAGGCGTTAATTCTCCCCGTTGGAATCGGCGCCATGCAGAGCCGGATAAATAGTGTCGGCAAATTATCTCTAGCGGGACAAATACCCATTCCATATCTCGAGGTATCGCACCTGGTTCTTTGATAACCTCTACTTTCCTTACTAGGCACCTATCCGGTGCATTAACTTCAACTAAGTGAGTGCCGCAGATACCTTCTTGTTCAATTAACTTAAACCAGTGGGCAGTGGTTCTGTTCAGTGATTCACCTTTACGAGGAATCAATGACGGAATGATTTGATCAAATACAGAAATTTGATTAGTGAATCTAAATTCTAGAATATCTGGATCGTCGGTCGACCAAACTTGTTTTACTTTCCCTTGATATAGCATCTCGCCCATGATTACCTTTGAGGCAAATAGGCCTTTGAACATTTCACAAGATATCAGAGGTAACCAAGAGCGTCTTCGATGCGATTCATTTCAGGCCCCGTAGTTTCGTTACCTGCTATTGCTCCATCATTTGACGCACATATCCCAGCTCCAACGTATGGTGAACCAAAACATGCTGTACCAACCATGGGGGGCACTTTCATAACTTCTTGAATAAGGATAACTTCTTCTGGAGTAACATCAGGATGGAGTAATATTCCTTGGTCATTGGTCACACCGAGGCTTCCAACAACATCTTGTCCTGCAATAGTAGTTGCTACTACGTCTACCTGCATGACTTGGGCGATTATTTCTAATCCCTCTTCAGGGATACTGGGAGAAGCAACAACACCTGTTTCGTTAGCCAGCAAAAGATTCCCGGCGGTATTAACCCCACCTTCCATAACGACTACATCACCATACGATGTGAGTAAATCAATATCTGCTTCAGTTGCAATATCTGCAACAGCCATACCTTTAGAGTT
>TARA_B100001093_G_scaffold104737_1_pt1 | contig 12168 bp, 13 predicted proteins | sample TARA_B100001093 | Tara Oceans TARA_B100001093 (sample SAMEA2623116) | marine metagenome | biome: marine biome (ENVO:00000447); feature: surface water layer (ENVO:00002042); material: "saline water (ENVO:00002010), including plankton (ENVO:xxxxxxxx)" | depth 5 m
AATGAGGTTCCCGTTGATGCAATTGAAGAATTAGAAAGTGAGGAAGTGAATGAAAGTGACACCGTTTGAAACCTATCAGACATATCTTTCAATGAAAAGTCACTTCACTAATAAAAGATATGACTTTTTTAAGTATGGAGGTAAGTCAAGAGCAACAATGACATCCTTCAATAAGAGAAAGGATAAGTATTGGTTTGAAAAAACATCAAGAAAATATTCCGATCAGGAAATCACTGATTTTTTATTATCAAATTTTGTAACCACTGAAACACCACAAAACTTATGGATTGGAGAAATTATAAATTCTGGAGAAAGAACATACGCAGATTGGATGAGACGACAACAGAGTTTGACTTACTTATTCAAAGAACAATCAAAAAAATTACTATCGGAAAAAGAATTAGAAGAAGTTTTCAATTGTTCGAAAGGTCATCCACCGATACTCAAAAAATATCTAGGAGGAGAGATAAGTTTAGAAACTTTAGTTATCTTCGAAAAAATCTTTTCTTTTGGGAAAAAATTTAATCGTAAACTTAAAGATCCAGTGTGGGAAACCGTCAGCATGAAAATGAAAAAGTATGTTCCTTTCCTAAATATTAATGTGTTTCAATATAAAAAAATTCTAAGAGAGATTGTGGATGAGTAAATTTTTTGATTCAGAAATCATTCAAGAAGAACTTGAAGAGATTAATCAACTTCAAAAAGAATTATATGGTAATGTTATGCAATTTCCTACTATGGAACGCATTGAACAAATAGAACACATTGATTTGTTATCAGAATTGTTAGATAAACAGAGAGTTATGTATGCTCGACTGTCATTATCTGATGATCCTGAAGCTACAAAATTGAAAGATTATTTGCAAAAATCAATTCCTTTAATGGGATTTCCCAAAGGAACTGATATGAACTTGCTCTTTGATGGTATGAGAGAAACAATCTCAAAACTTAAAGACAACATTGACAAATCATAATTAATCTATTATAATCTAAACATCCAAAGAAATCTAATTTAATCCGAGGTATCCAAATGTCATTTGCTAATCTTAAAAAGCAATCAAAACTAGGTTCTTTAACTGCAAAGTTAGTTAAGGAAGTCGAAAAATTAAACACTAACGGTTCATCAGGAGATGATCGTTTGTGGAAACTGGAAGTAGATAAATCAGGTAACGGATATGCCGTTATTCGATTTTTACCAGCACCAGATAATGAAGATCTACCGTTTGTAAAACTTTATAGTCATGCATTCCAAGGTCCTGGTGGGTGGTATATAGAGAACAGTCTTACTACTCTTGGTGGTAAAGATCCAGTATCAGAGTACAATTCTCAGTTATGGAACAATGGGACAGATGCAGGTAAGGAAGCTGCTCGTAAGCAGAAACGTAAACTTACTTACATTAGTAACATCTATGTTGTAAAAGACCCTACTAATCCTGAGAACGAAGGAAAAGTATTCTTGTATAAGTATGGTAAAAAAATATTTGATAAACTCACAGCAGCAATGCAACCTGAGTTTGAAGATGAAGAAGCAATCGATCCATTCGATTTCTGGCAAGGTGCAAACTTCAAATTAAAAGCAAAGAATGTAGCAGGATACAGAAACTATGATAGTTCTGAGTTCACTGCTGTCACTCCTTTACTTGATGATGATGACGCACTTGAATCTGTTTGGAAGAAAGAAAACTCTCTTAAAGAGTTTGTTGATGCCGATCAGTTCAAATCATATGATGACTTGAAAAAACGTTTAGAGTATGTGCTTGGTAGTAAGAGACCAACCAGTTCTATTGAAGAGGAAGATACTGATCGTGGTGCTGCTGAAGAGTTAGTTACTGCTGCCGTATCTACAACACCATCATCTGTAAACGAGGATGATGATGATGCATTATCATATTTTCAGAAACTTGCAGAAGAGTAATTAAATTGTTACTCTAGTATTTTCTGTTCGAATTAATTTATCGTTTACATATTGAGATGATCTCTTATAGGTCATCTCATTTCTTATGTCGTTTAAAAATTGTTGTAAATACTCTGGACGAAGAACAAATATATTTCTTTTCTCTTCATTTAAATTACTTTCATATTCATAATTTGATATTCCTACTCTAACTTCATTTCCACTCACTCTTTTATATCCACCATCATAATAGTCCACAAAATAATCGACCATGTTTGGAACATCATTATCATTTTCATCTTTTGTCATACCATCTTGCCTTTTTTCGTCAACTATTTTACCTTTAGGTATGATTATATTTCCACGACTGTTTTTAACTTCTTTGGTTTCGTAATGTTTAATTTCATTGATCTCAGTTAGACCATATTTTGATACTGTGAAATCATATAATTCTTTACTTGAAAGAGGCCACTGATCACGCACATTAATAATACCAGCAGTTGTTAAAACTACCCAATCTAAACTTGATTTTCCATAAAGATCTAAGGCAACTGTGTCTGGTCTGTCACCATCACTTATTGTAAATTTATTAAAAATAGTGAAAACATTTTGTAGATCATCACGTATTTTCATTCTACGAAATAAATTTTTTACATTCACATAACTATTACTCGAAATACGATCTGAGTATGGTGATTGATATTCTATATTTGGTAGTTCTCTAAAGTATCCCATTAGAATCCTGTGCCCTCCTGACCTTCTTTAGTTTCATAATCCTCAGAGTAAATTGGATTCAACTCTTGGAATGATAAGTTTATTTTCATATGAACAGGTGCTGTATTGTCATATGTTGCATATGTTCCTGCACCAGTATAATTAACAGCCATGTTAAGTAAAGCCATCGGTTTGAATTTATGTAAAAATTGATGATTTCTTTTTCCCGTTTTGTATGTTAATTTAAATACATCTGGTGATTTAATAAAAAGTCCACTGGATGAATCACCTCCCGTTGATCCACTTTTTGCATTCATACTTTTTTTAAAAGTACGGATGATATTTTTAATTACGGCACTTTCGTTTTCATCTCTAGGAACAAGATCAAAATCAAAATTAAAACTTCTTAATTGAACACCATTAAACAATAATTCCATATTTGGATTTAACACTGATCCAGTTTGTCTTGAAAGAAGTTTTTCAGGATCTACACTACCACCAAGAGCTTTAACTGCCATTGATGCAAACCTTGCATTGATAGCAGATGCAGTTGTATCATCTTTCATAAAATCATTTAAAGCATTCTGTCCACGATTTCCCACCTCTCCTAAATCTTTCATATTAAAACCAGAAGTTATTAGATCATTAGCTAATCCAACACCAGTAGCTGAAATTCCATCTAAACTACTCTCTCCCCAAGTTACACCATTAGAATCAGTCACTGTCTCTGGAACAGGAAGAAAAATAGTCCCTAATGGATTTTCAATATTTTTCTTAAGAGATTCTGAACTTGATTGTAATCGAAGAGATTGTCCAGTTCCACTAACATCAGTTCCTGGTGCTTTATATTCTACGATTTTTACTTCAAGATAGTCACTATCATTATCCAATCTTGCCACTGGATATCTAAATGATCCAAATTTTCTGTTTCCTGATTTTTTTGTACTGGTTGTATTAGATGCACGCGCCTTCAATCCTGTTTGCATATAATCCTTCTCACCTCTAGCCAAGGCTTCGTTAGCTGCTTTCTGTTTGTTACTATCTACAAAAAAGTTTGGCATTTATATCTTTTTTTAACTATTTAGCGTGATATTACCAAAAGGTAGTTCTCTTACATCTGAGAGTTCATCGGAGTTGACTTCGTACAGTTGTCCTACCAGTTCGTTGTAGGTGTAATTTCGATATTGACCGATATGTAGATTGATACCACGGAAACCCCATTCAAATACATCAGTAACAGCAACTAATGGATTGGAATCAAATTGTATGTTAGGAGTTTTGGCATTGTATACAAATACATAATATTTTCCAGCACTTGGAGATGATGTGACTGTGTTGGTTAAAGTATCCATCAATTCTATCATGATATCATCAGCTCCCTCTGTTCCGATGAGACTATCAATTACAGATCTTACACGGTTAGAATTATCATCAGTTGGATAACTATTCATTTCTTAATACCCAGTTCGTCTTCTGTCAATACTTTAAACTCCCACATACGATCCTTACAAAATTCTTCTGCTGCTTTCCATTTTGCTTGATTTTTTGCATATTCATATACTTCGTAAATATATCCCTTTGTTTTTCTTTTCTTTACCTTTGGTTCTATCGTTTGTTTTTTTGGTTTGATCTCAATAATGTATCTTTTTATTTTTCCATTTGATTCTTTTACTTTTATATAAAAGTCAGGAAAATAACGATGTACTTTATTATCGATGGGTGATCGATATGGAAGTGCGATTTCTTCACTCCCCCACTCAAGTATTTTAGTATGATTATCACAATAGACCATGAACTTTCTTTCCCAGAGTGACCGATAAACTATGTTTGATGGGTTACCCTTATACTTTTTTGGGTTGGATGGTCTATATCTTCCCTTATATGACATCTAAATAGATATAAGATAAAATATAAAGTATTTAGATGGTTCGTCCTAAGAAAATAGCTGATATAAAACCAATACTGACTAATGTAGCACAAACATCTCATTATCAGGTGTTTTTTGATGGGTTATCACCATCTCTTTTTAGATTTCTTGGAGATAAAGGAGTTAATAAGAGATTCATAACAGAAAATGTTGGACTACTTTGTAATCGAGCATCAATACCAGGTAGTACTTTGGGAACAAGTGATATATTTGGTAATTTTACAGGTGTTCAGGAAAAGTTTGCACATACAAGAATATTTACGGAGTTATCATTAGAATTTTATGTTGACAAGGACTATAAAATGATTAAATTTTTTGAGCATTGGATAGATTATGTTGCAAGTGGATCTGATAGTGCAGGTGTTGATAAAAGGGATTTAGGTTACTTCTATCGCATGAGATATCCTCGTGGTAACTCAGGGTACAAATGCGATAAAACAAAAATTGTAAAGTTCAATATTGACTATCGTTCAGAAATCGAGTATACTTTTTTTGGACTATTCCCAATTAATTTCTCATCGACTCCTGTTCAGTATGGTGGTTCTGATGTTCTGAGAACAAATGTGACGTTTAGTTATGAGAGATATATTGCAGGTGAGGAAACAAGTTTATCATTTAATAGAGGAAGAAGTGAAAATCTCAGACAAGGGTTAGCTCTCAGATAAAACAAAAAGGTTTTTAAAAAGTGCTATAAATAAAGATACTGAAGTGCTATAAACATTATGCCATTACCAAAAATTGCAACACCAACATATGAGTTGGTTCTTCCTTCTTCTGATCGAAAAATAAAATATCGACCATTTTTAGTTAAAGAAGAGAAAATTTTGATCATAGCCATGGAGTCTGAAGATCAGAAACAGATAACTAATGCTATTAAATCCGTAATCAATAACTGTATACTAACAAGAGGTATCAAAGTCGATAAACTATCCACTTTTGATATTGAGTATCTCTTTTTAAATATAAGAGGTAAATCGGTTGGTGAAAATGTAGAAGTTATTGTTACATGTCCTGATGATGAAAAAACTCAAGTTCCTGTTACAATTCCACTTGATGAGATAAAAATTGAAAAACATCCTGATCATAATAAAGATATTAAATTGGATGAAAATTTAGTAATGAGAATGAAGTATCCATCATTATCAGAATTTATAAAAAGTAATTTTGATTTGAGTGGTAACATTGGAGTCGAAGAGTCATTTGATTTAATTATTTCATGTATTGATCAGATATATAATGAAGAAGAGTCTTGGACATCTGCTGATTGCACAAAGAAAGAGATGACCGAATTTTTAGATCAATTAAATTCAAAACAATTTAAAGAGATTGAAAATTTCTTTGATACAATGCCTAAATTGTCACATACTATTAAAGTGACAAATCCAGAAACAAAAGTTAAAAGTGATGTTGTTTTAGAAGGGTTATCGTCTTTTTTCGAGTAGGTATGGCTCACACAAGTCTGGAGTCATACTATAAGGTCAATTTTGCCTTAATGCAACATCATAAATATTCATTAACTGAAATTGAAAATATGATTCCGTGGGAAAAAGATGTATACATTGCTCTTTTAGAACAATATATTGAAGAAGAAAATTTAAAAAACAAACAACAAAGTAATGGATAATTCTTCAACTTCTCAAAATTTAGGTATTAGTTCTAGTCCTATTCTTAGAAGGAGGAGATTGAATGCGTCAAAATTATTTGATAAAAATTCAGATCGCACTGCTAGACAAGTAAAAAGAAATTCAAGAGAAATAAATTTATTAAAAAAAGTTGTAATACTAAACACAAATAAAATTACTCAACTAATAGCAACACAAACAGAAAACGCACAGGATTCACAGAGAGAGGAAGATAGAGAACAACAATTAGGAGATGAGAGTGATAAATCTGATAAAAAAGAAGGACTTCTAGAACGTGTAGGTAAATCAGTAAAAAAAACTCTACTTGCACCAGTGGAGGCAGTGGGTAAAACTGTAAAGGGTGTCTTGAGTAACTTAGGCAAAGCTTTCATGGCACTTTTTGCGGGATTTGTGGCAAATAAGGCAATTAAAATGATTCAGGCAAAAATGTCTGGTGACGATGAGACGTTTAAGAAGATGAGAAATACAATAATTAAGTCAGTCGCAGTGGTTGGTGGTATATTTCTCGCTTTAAATGGTGGTTTATTGGCATTACCAGCCATTATAACAGGAGTGGTTTCTGGTATTATTGCTATTGGTGGTGCAATATTAGCATTTTTAGTTAGTCCTGCTGGATTGATCGCACTGGCTATAGCTGGTGGTGTAGGAGCTTTTCTTGGTTTAAAAAAATTATTTAATAAAAACAAAGAAAAAAAATTAGAATTGGAGAAAATAAGAGGTAAACCTATCAAAAACAGTAGAGGTAGAACGATAGGATATGAGAAACCTAAAGGAGATGGGGGTGGCAACACAAATGTAGGAAATAAGAATACTACAAAAAATGATAAAGTTGATCCATTTGTTGTATTAGAAAATAATAAGGATCTTGTTCCACCTCTCATGTATGATATGGTTAAGTCTCAGATTGAGAAAAACCCATCAAAATATGATACTAAAGAGGAGATCAATGCTGCTCTGAGTAAAGTTGGTGTAGATCCTAGTAAAATTAAATATAAATCGAGTAATTTAAACATAAAGAGTTCTAAATCTGAACCTACTATAAATTCAGTTCCTAAAAAACAAGATGTTTCTACTCTCGAAGAAGCACCCCCAAACATTGTAGATGCAACTACAAATGCTGGTGGTGGGGGATCATCGACACTTGGAGAGAAAAAAATAGCTACATCATTACCAAATATATCCTCCTCAAATTTTGATAATAATTTTACATTATATTCAAAAACTCAGTATAATATTTTAGTGTAACATGGCAGAATCATCAGTTTTAAATCTAGGATCAAAGATAGCATCAAAATCTGCTGGCACCATGAAGGGTGTCATCAAAAGCAGTGATAATCTTTCAAAATCTATACTGAAAAATATTAAAATAAAAAAGAAAATAAGAGTAATGGGAATAAGAATGAAGAGAAAGAGGAGAGAAGATAAAAAAAGAAAACAGAAAGAAGCTCTTTTAGAACAACAAAAAGCTCAAGAACAGGGAAAAGGTGAAAAATCAATGGGGTCTGGAGCAGGTCCTTTAGAAAGAATAATGTCACTTATTCAAGCACTTTTGATTGGATTTGTATTGAATAAATTACCTCAAATTATTGATTTTATTAAAAAAGTTATTAAAGTTATTCGTGATATTGTTGATAAATTTAAGGGATTTTTTGATGGTGTAGTTGGGTTTTTTAAATCTATTGGTAAGGTAATTGGTAATGCTCTTGATTTTATATCAAATTTAAAGATCTCAGATGTAGGTGATGCAATTAAGGATGCGTTTGGAAAAATAAAAGACTCATTTAATAATATCAAAGATAAACTTCTGGATGGTGTTAAAAGTTTTCTTGGAATGAAAAATAAAAAACCAGAAGACATGAAAAAAGAAGATAAGAAGAATGAACAGAAATCAAGTGTATCTGATGTGAAAAAAACATTGTCTGGTAAATCTGATGAATTCAATAAGACTCTAGATACAATGAAGAAGGAGGGAACTGGAATCGATATTGTCGGTAATGATAATGCTAATCTAACAGAACAAGTTCAATCAACTGTCATCAAAGAAAGTGGTGAAAAACCTACAAATTTAAAGGTAGAAGGATCTTCTGGTGGTAATTCAGGTATGAATGGGGAGTTAAAGGAATTTAATGGAGAACGTGACACATTAAAGAAAGAAGTTAAAACATCTGGTTCTGTAGTAAATAGTTCAGTATCAAAAACTGGTGATAAGTTAAATATTAGTGCACCTAAGAAAGAAATAAAAACGACCACAATAACACCACAAAGAAAATCAAAAAATATGGTGATGATTGTTGGAAATAAAAGTGGTCAATCTCAAACAAAAATAGGAATGGGATCTAAAAGTAGAACTACAACAATAGTTCAAAAAGATAATAGTCTTAAAGATCAATTCACCTTATCTTTATTTTAACACATGTCAGCATCAGAAGCATCCAGTTTTGAAGAACTCACACTTGAATCAAATGATCAGGAGAGAACCGCTGATTTAAGAGCAGGTATTGTTAGTATTGATTATTATGAGGACATTCTTTCACCTACAATAACTGCAAAGGTAAGAGTGATAAACACAGGTGATAGTATTTCACCTAAAGATTCTCAAGATCCAAAGAAAACGGATGGTGCTAAACAATCAATTTATAATGGACTTCCTCTTCGAGGTGGTGAGAGATTAGTTATGAAGATTTTAGATCAAGGTAAAACATTTGATGGAAAAGAAAAAACTGGACTTGATTTTTCATCTGATCCTAATAAATATTTGTTTGTATCAAGTATTACTCAAGTTCTTCAAGAGACGCAAAGAGAGAGTTTTTTATTAAATTTAGTTTCAAGAGAAGCAATCACAAATGAAACCTCTAGAGTTATGAAAAGATATAATGGAACAATTAGTGGAACTGTGAGAAAAATTCTGACAGATCCATTGATTGGATTCAATGTTGATAAATCAAAACTTGATGATATAGTTGAAAATACAAGGGGATCTTATGATTTTATAGGTAATTTAAGAAAACCTTTTTCAACGTTAATTTCATTAGCATCTAAATCAGTTCCTGACGTTTCAAAAAATTCAACGGCTGGATTTGTATTTTTTCAAACTCAAGATGGATTTCAATTTTCATCAATTGATTCTCTTATTAAAAGAAAGTCAAAGGCAACATATAGATATACAGATGTAAATAAAAGTTCAATAAGTGAAAATAATGATTATAAAATTTTAAAATACAATATTGATAAAAATCAAGATCTAATTGAAAATTTAAGAATGGGAACTTATTCATTTGTTAGATTGGCATTTAACCCTCTGACACATGCTTTCACTCAAGATTTTTTTAGTTACGGAGAAAAAAATACAGGAAAAGATAAGAAAATTTCAAACCTTGGAGGAGATTTGGAATTACCAAAAATATCTGATGATTCAAATCAGACATTAGATCAAATTCCAACAAGAGCTGTCTCTCAAATCGTAGACATTGGTGCAACAGTGGGTGTATCTACTGCTGATAATTATCCTTCAAGTCAGTATCAAGGTCAAAATATTGTTAGATATAATCTTTTAATGACACAAAGTGTGAGTATGATTGTTCCTTGTAACACTGATTTGCGAGCTGGTGATATAATTACTTGTGAGTTTCCTAAAATATCTAGAGAAGATAAAAATGAAATTGATAGACAAACAAGTGGTAAATATATGATAAAAGAACTATGCCATCATTTTGAGGCAAAAAGATCATTCACTTCAATGACATTAGTTAGAGATACGTTTGAAGGAGAAATTTAATGATAGATGAAGCATTACTAAAAACTAATTTTGTAGGAAAAGATGGTTTCCGTTGGTGGGTAGGTCAAGTTGCACCTGCAAACGTTCAGGGTGAGCAACTTGCACCGAAGAAAGATGTTGAATCTTGGGGAAATCGTCTTAAAGTTCGTATCATGGGATATCATCCTTTCTCAAAAACAGAGTTGGAGGATAAAGATTTACCTTGGGCAAATGTCATGCTTCCTTCCACATCAGGCACGGGTGGGGCAAACTTTACAGCATCTGTTGCTTTAAGACCAGGTGATGTAGTAATAGGATTTTTTCTTGATGGTGAAACAGCACAACAACCTATAATAATGGGTGCTTTTTCAAGAACAAATGATGTTTCACAAGATTTACCTTCTGAGTCTATTGGATTTACACCATTCACAGGTTATACTGATAAAATACCACCACCAAATGGAACACTAAAAGCAAATGAGTCAGGTAGTGTAGAAACAACTGCACAAGAATCGCCTGTTACAAGAAAAACTGCACCTGATGAAGATAAAATATCTGCATCATCTACTTTTGGAAAAGCAGAAATACCTGCTGATGCTTGTGCCGATAATTTTGTAGGAAAAGTTTCTGCAAGTTTAGATAATTTATTGTCAGTCGCAGGTGAGAGCACAGATTTTTTAGGTGATGTTGCAAATGTAACTAAAAAAATACAGAATCTATCAAATAGTGCAGTTTCAACAATGATGGAATCTGTATATTCTAAAATGATTCCAGAACTTCAAGGTGGATTACAATCTTTATATGATAAAACTTATGGGACTGTTTTTGCTGCGACTCAAAATAGCTCTCTTGCATCATTAGCTGGTATTGAAGCACAAAAAGCTCAAATATCAAAAGTGGCATCTCTTCAAGGTGATCTTAATTGTTTGTCAGGTAAAATTGTTGCTGGTTTGGGAGAAACGATTAGAGGAATGATTGAGCAAGCAGTTTTTGAGGTAGTAGATACTGGATTTTGTATTACAGAACAACTTGTTGGATCATTATTGAATGGAATTACAAATGATATATCTGATGCACTTGATGCACCATTAGCTGGATTAAGTGAGATCGTTCCAAAAGCTTTTAAAGTTCAGGATTTTCTTCGAAGTTCTTCTAATACATTTAAATCTATTGGTGCACTTATAGATTGTAATCAGAGTGATGGGAAATGTGTGGGTCAAGTTAAGAAATTTACTCTTGGATATGGTCCTGCTAGAACATTTGATTTACGAGATGCCTATGATAATGTATTGGAAAATATGAATATTGCATCTACACTCGGTGCTGATAGTGGTCCTATAACAAAACCAGATTGTGCATCTAAAACTTTCTGCGGACCTCCAACCGTCAGTTTCTTTGGTGGTGATGGTATTGGTGGATTTGGTAAAATAATATTAGGTGGGATTGTAGATAACACAGAGGGATTATCTGATGTAACTGCGGATGTTAGTCAAACTGCAAGTATTATAGGTGTAGAAATAACAGATCCAGGATCAACATATTTTACGACTCCTCCTGTTGTAAGTTTCGAAGATCCATGTGGACAAGGATACGGTGCGATTGGTAGAGCAATTGTTGATTATAATCCAAATTCATCTACACATGGTCAAATTATTGGTGTCGATATCATTTCTGATGGTGAAAATTATCCGAGTGCAAATACTGATGATGTTATAAATTCTGATGAAATTCCTGTGGGTGTTATTGGTACTAAAGTAACAGATGGTGGAAAAGGATATGTTGATGCGTTTGCAGATGGATATAATCTAACAATCGAAAATGGAAAAATTATTTCAGCAACACCGATAAATAATGTTAGGATTACTGAAATACCTAGAATTAATGTATCTTCATCCACTGGTGTTGGTGCATTAATCAAACCAATTATCGGTAGATTACCACTCACTCCACAAGGAGAAATTATTCAGGTTATTGATTGTGTGGGACCTGAAACTAATAATTTGGTGGGATATGTAAATGGTAAACCTTATTATGGTCCTTATCATATACATCCAACAAAAGGTGTAAAAATGGTAGGTATAGCACATACATCTACACCACATGGAATCATATATGATACACCAGAGCAAAGTTTTACTCCAAGGGTAGTTAGTGTTGCTTCTACTATGACTCAAGAGTATACTGCTGACCAACCAATTATAACTCCTACATCAACAATGACAAATAATACAGACAC
>TARA_B100001093_G_scaffold121014_2_pt1 | contig 12161 bp, 10 predicted proteins | sample TARA_B100001093 | Tara Oceans TARA_B100001093 (sample SAMEA2623116) | marine metagenome | biome: marine biome (ENVO:00000447); feature: surface water layer (ENVO:00002042); material: "saline water (ENVO:00002010), including plankton (ENVO:xxxxxxxx)" | depth 5 m
TCCCGGTCGATGTTTTCGAGCCAGTGCTCGGAAGTACGGGCGTAGTGCTTGCCGGACCAGCGCCAGCGCTTTTCCAGTTCCAAACTTCCACAGATTCGCAAAAAGAGTTCGTCCGCGGGCATCGTTCCCCCGCTGAAGAAGTGGGTGGACATCCAGTCGTCCTCCCCGTCGACCTCAAAGGGATAGGAGGTGGAACGGTGGCAAAAAACATGGGTGAATAATTTTCCGCCCGGGTTGAGCCAGGAATGAATCCGGCGGAAGAGTTCGCGGTGGTTGCGGACATGTTCGAACATTTCCACCGAGACCAGCCGGTCGTAGGTGGAATCAGTCTCGAAGGCATTGACGTCCTCGGTCAGTACGCTGAGGTTGTCGAGTCCGCGCTTGCGGGCCTCGCCGAGAATGTATTCGCGCTGGGAATGGGAATTTGAAACCGAGGTGATGGAGGACCCGGGGAAGTGCTTCGCCATCCATAGGGAGAGGGAGCCCCATCCGCACCCGAGTTCCAAAATCTTCTGTCCGTCCGCGAGTTGGGCATGTTCGCAGGTCAATTCGAGGGCCCGGTCCTCCGCCTGGTCGAGGGAAATGCCCGGGGAATCATAGTGACAGCTGCTGTATTTCAGGTTTTTGCCAAGGGCATGGCGGTAGAATTCGGCGGGGACTTCGTAGTGTTGCTCGTTGGCTTTTTCAGTGAGGACCGCCATTGGGGAGGCATCGGAATCGAGGAGGTATTTTTCCGCCAGTTCGGCGTTGGCCTCGCAGTCTGCGGTGAGGCACTGGCGGAGTCGTTTTTGACAGAGGTTGCGAATTCCGGCACGGATTAAAAAGTCCGGGGCCAGTCCGCGCTCGCACATTTCAATTGCAAAGGAAGTCAGGCTCATGAGGTGGAATCCGGGGATTTGGGGAACCAGGGAAAAAAGGCGGAGGTCCGCTCAAGGTAGGAGCGGTAGGCATCCCCGGAAGCATCGAGCTTGCGGGCTTCCACGAAGGGAATACCGGTGATTTTAGTGAGGAATATATAAAGGAGCACCGGGAGCAGGAGCAACCAAATCCCACCGGCGGAGTTCCACCCAAGTAGAAGGTATCCCATCCAAAGCACCCACTCGAAAAAATAATTCGGGTGACGGGAATATTTCCAGAGGCCGGACTCGCACACTTCCCCGCGGGTCCGTCCGGGGGCTTGCTTGAATTGACTGAGTTGCTTGTCCGCCAGTGTAAGCCCGACAAATCCGGTGATCCATACAATCACGCCGAGATGGTCGAGCAATCCGAGCTCGGATTGATTCCTCGCAAGAATTAAAAAGGGGGAGGCGAACAGAACGACCCAAAATGCCTGGACTTGAAAAAACAGCAGAAATCCAAGGTTTGCCCGTTCGCCCATATACTCGCGCAAGTATGCATAGCGGGCATCTTCCGGCTTGCCCCAGCATCTGCGCAGCAGGTGCGTGCCCAACCGGATCGACCAGACCGCAAGCAGTCCCTGAAGCAGGGCAAGACGGCGGGGGTCGCACTGATCGGACAGGGAGACGAGATAGAACAGACCCAGTATGCCCACCCCGTAGGACCAGAGAACATCAACATAGGAGGTGTTGTTTATCCGCAGGGCGACCAGCCATCCAATGAGCATCATGACGGAGGCAGCGGCCTGTCCGTATAATAAAAGTTCAATCGTATTCATAGTACTCCGGAGTGGTGCAGAATTGAAGGTGTAAATAACGGAAGATTATTCCTGCAATTCCCCATTCCACGGCCACCGCGAGTGCGGAGGTCCAGTCCTGGGTGAAGGAGAGAACTTCCAGTTTATCCCCTGAATAATATGCGAGGGCTCCCCCCACTGAAAATCCAATGAGGCAGCGCCAGCGGTGATCGAGGAACCACTCGAATACAGGACGGAGCATGAGGCCGAAATTCAACCACAAAATCAACATCCAGAGAGGAACTCCGAACAGTCCGGGGTAATCACCAAATGTGATGAATCCAAATTTTACGAGGCAGGCATCCCCGACCAGGCCAATGAACAAGGAGCTTACAATAAAAGGAAACAGAATAAATAAACCCTGGGTATAAATCGAACGCACCGCCACTATCGCCAGTCCAAGAAATGGAAGTACCAGGGGGAGGGGACTGAGGGAGGAGAGCACGCAGGCAAACCAGGCGACCTGAAAAATCACAATGTCGAACAGCATGGACTTGTTGAATTTCATCCGGGAAAGCCACGGGCGAGCCGGCACTCGGGCTTGGCCAGTAAAAGATGAACATCCCCGGTGTATCCCTCTTCAAATCCGGCCTCGCAGTAACAAAGATAATATTCCCACGCCTTGCGGAAGCGCCGGTCATAGCCAAGGGAATCAATTTTTTCCTCGTTCTCCAAAAACCGAACTTTCCACTCCCGCAGGGTACGGGCGTAGTGGTAACCAAAATCATACAGGCTGGCCGGGCGGAGGTCGGACTTTTCGACCGCGGCGGAGATCATCGCCGAGGCGGAGGGCACACAACTACCGGGAAAAACCCGGGTGCGGATATAGTCGACTTCTTTGAGGTATCGCTTGTAGCGGTGATCGGGCATGGTAATTCCCTGAATCATTGCCGCCCCGTCGGGGAGAAGAAGGTCGGAAATTTTGGAGAAATAAACCGGAAGGAATTCATGGCCCACCGCCTCGATCATTTCAATGGATACAATACGGTCAAATTTTCCCGAGAGTGCACGGTAATCTTCTTTTACAATTGAAATCTGTCCGGTCCATCCGTTCTTTTCGATCCGTTGGGAAGCATATTCGAACTGGCGGTCGGAAATAGTGGTGGCGGTAAGGGAGGCACCGGTCCGTTCGGCCAGCCGCTGGGCAAATCCGCCCCATCCACAACCAATTTCGAGTACGCTGTGGTGGGATTTAATTTCAAGTTGATCAATGATACGGTCGTACTTTGCAAGGGAAGCCTGTTCCAGGGTATGATTCTCAGATTCAAAAATACCACAGGAATAAGTCATGGTTGGATCGAGCATTAATTCGTAGAAGTCGTTTCCGAGGTCGTAGTGCAGGGCGATATTTTTACGGCTCCCCTGCAGGGTGTTTCGTTGAGTCAGGAAATAAGCCGCCAGGGCGGCTTTATTGAGCAGGGTGGCCCATCCTCCCTCGAGTCCATCCATTACTTTTTGATTGCGAAGAAAGAGGCGGAAAAAACTGACCAAGTCCGGGGTGGACCAGTCCCCGTCGGCAAAACTATCGGCCACTCCGAGCGAACCCCCGAGGCAGGCCTTGCGAAAAAATGCGGGGTTGGAAATTCGAATTTCTGCGTTGGGTTGTTCGGTGGAGGGAACTCCCATGGTGATGGTTTGAGCAGGACTTTTCAGGAGTAGGGAGCCGCGGTCAATTTTGCCAAGGTTGGAAACCAGTAGACGCTCGAAAAATCCGGACTTTCCGGTGGTATCCACCGGGATGGTGGAAACTGGTTCGGAAGCTTGCTTATTCATGGCTGGTGGAGGAAGAGGCATGTTTGGGGTGCGGATAAAATGGACATCCCTTTAAACGAAGAATCAGGGCGTGCCAGTAGATACCAAATGTGATTCGAAAAGTGAGGAATGGAAAGCGCAGCAGTGACCATCCGAGATTGAATGAATTGATTGGTTTTTTGCGCAGGTTCAAGTGAGCGGAAAAAAAGATTTCGTTGGCCCGTTTCAGGATCATATCAACCCGGAGTTTTTCGCCTGGTTTTTTAAAGCGCCAGTCATATTCCACGCCCATGTCGATGAAGGGAGAAACATGAAATTCTTTTTTGAATTCCTGCTTGGTCTGGTTGGAATCACTGGGATCGGAATCCGACCAGGAAAATGCCTTGGCGTATTTTTCATGCCAGGGTGTATTGGTAATCTCAGCCATCAAGGCAGTGGGTTGGTCACGGCTTTCATTCCAGGCATAGTAAAAGGTTACCGGATTGAAGCAGTATCCAAAGGTTCGAAGATGGGTCAAAATGGAAATGGGTCCGGTTACGGGTCTGCCAATTTGTTTGCTCATTGTCGAGCGAACCGCGTCTTCCAAAGAAGAGACCTCCGGCTTGTGGTAATCGGACCGACGGAAGCAGGAGAGGTTGGATCCAGCAGTTGACCATAACCAATGCCCCTGAAAGACCTCGTTTAATTCATCCAGAAATAAATGAGGCATATATAGCCGGTAGCGTAAATGATGAGACTTGGGAGATTTTCGATGATGACTGACTTCACCAAAATAGAGCGAACTATTCATCCTAATTTTGCCCCGAATGCATCGCATACCCGGAGTCCGCTGGTCAATCCATCCTCATGAAATCCATAACCCCAGTATGCCCCGCAGAAAGAGATACCCTGGTTGCGGATAAACCGGCGGTGTCCCTCCTGGGCTTTCCGCCGCCCGAGGTGATAAGTGGGGTGGGAAAAATGATAGTCAGCATGGTGAAGTTTTGGATCAATGCGTTCCTTTTGATTCAGGCTGACACAGAAGGGTTCCGAGGTGGGCAGGCTCTGTAGAATGTTCATGTCATAGGTAACCAGGGCCTGGGCACTTTCCTCACGGGGTAAATATGCATTCCAACTTGCCCGGGCGGACCGGCGCCTGGGAAGATGAGAATCGTCACGGTGTAAGGAAACCATGTTTTTTTCGTAGGGAAAGGCTTCGAGAAGGGCAACTTCTTCCGCACTTGGGGAATGAAGAAGTTGAAGGGATTGATCGGCATGGCAGGCGAGAATGACTTCATCAAAAACTGGTTTTGTCCCGTCCGGAAGAGTAAGTTCGACACCCTGTTCAATTCTTTCGACCTTTTTGACCGGGGTATTTAAACACAGTCGATTGCCGAGGATTGGAAGGATTTTTTCGACATAGGTCTTGGATCCACCTTTTACCACCCGCCAAACTGGGCGGTTGTTGGCCTGGAGCATTTGATGATTGGAAAGAAAATCTGTGACAAATTCCATCGGAAAACTCTGAAATCGACTGGTGGAACAGGACCAAAGGGCGGAACCAAGAGGGAGCAGGAAATTTTCCCGGAAGCGGGAACCGAATTTCATTCGTTCCACGAATTGCCCAACGGTTTCAGTAGATCTACTGGCCTGGTCCGCGGCTTCATGAAATCGAAGAATGTCACGGACCATGCCCCAGTGCTTAAAATCTACCAGGTTTTTAAGATGTCCAAATAATCCGACCAAATTTTCGCCATTGTATTCCAAGCCGAGTCGTTCGGACCGTACGGAAAATCCCATGCGGGTGGGCTGGGAATCGACTCCTAATTGATCAAGTAGAGTGAGAAAGTTGGGGTAGTTTTCACGGTTGAAAACAATGAATCCAGTATCGACTTGAAAACTCCCACTATTTCCCTTCGCGGTTACTGTATTTACATGACCACCCGCTTTGCTGCCTGCTTCGAACAGAGTAATTTCATGGTTTTTACCCAATAAGTAAGCACATACCAAGCCGGATATCCCCGACCCAACAATTGCAATTCTCACGGGGGGGCAGGAACCAAATTAGCTCGGAGGCTGGGCTTTTTCAATCACCCAAGCGGGAACCGGACGCAAATCACGAACTAATCCAAATACACTCATCAGACGGAGAATGAAATAAGTCAGGTCAAATTCACCCTTAAAAAATCCCTGTCGGGCAGAGCCGGGGAAGAAATGATGGTTGTTGTGCCAACCTTCCCCGAATGCAAAGATTGAAACAATCCAATTGTTCCTGCTTTCATCCTTGGTGTTAAATCTTCTTTTGCCAAACATGTGAGTGAAAGAATTAACCGCAAATGTGGCATGGTAGAGGAAAATCGTGGGCACGAGAAATCCCCAAATCAACATTTGCATATTCGATAACCCCGTGAGGGAATAAAACCAGGAAATTTCAGGGGCAAAATAACACGCGAGTGCAAGCAACAGAACAGGTATCCAATCAAAACGGTTGAGAAAGCGTAATTCCTTGATTTTTAACCAGTCGGGAATTTCCTTCAGGAAAGTGGGCACCGCATAATCGGTCATGAACCAAAGGGTATGACTCCAGAAAAAGCTTTTCGAGTGAGGAGAGTGCACATCCTCCTCGGTGTCAGAGTGTCTGTGATGTCGTCGATGATGGGCGGCCCACCAGAGGGGTCCTCGTTGTCCGGAACTGCATGCGATAAAAGCACCGATAAACTGAACAATCCGGGAAGTTTTAAAGGACCGGTGAGAAAAATAGCGGTGATAAAATGCGGTGATCGAAAACATTCGAATGCTGTAGGAAATCAACGCAACAGCCAGACACCACAATGTAAATGGGTAAAAAAAGGCTAGTAATGTGAACAAATGGATCAATACATAGGGCAAACACCTAAACCACTCAACACGACCTTCAGAACCCTTGGGACTTTCGAAGGTTTCGGGAGGTGGTAGTACCCATTTAGAGATAGAAAAAGACATATCGACAGAATGTTTTTCTAAGATGAATGTCTTAGAATACAATTATTGCTACCACATAAAGCTGATTTTTCAAGCAAACCAGCTAATTTGGCTCAAAATTATTCCTCCGGGTCGAGAGCAAGGGACAACTCGAGCGGGCTCATTTTAGTTTTTCCGCGAAGATCAGTACCGACAAGCTTGTCGAGTTTCCGAAAATCAATTTTTCCATTTTGCATGAGAACTGCACGAAGTTTTCGTAAACCAAGAGATTCTAGTTGTCTGACCCGTTCGCCGGACACATTAAGTACATCTGCAATGTCGTCCAGTTTCATCGAGTCGTCCGCTCCAATACCAAAACGCATTGCTAAAACTTTTCTTTCCCGGTTATCGAGAAAGCTGAGTGCGACTGACACATCATCGCCAAGCGATCCATCTTCACGGTAGGACTGATTAAGTTCTTCCTCTTCAGTCATCACATCCCCGAGAGTTTGGTTAGAATCTTCACCGAGCGGTTCATCAATCGAGAGCGAGTTGGTGGGGGCGAATTTTACCCGGTTGGATAAATTACGGTCATTACCAAGAGCTTTATTAACTTCTTCTTCGGTTGGTATGCGTCCAAGTTCGACTTGAAGTTGTGAACGGACCAAATTTTCTTTTCTTTTGCCCTGTGATACATCATGGGGAACGGCGACTGCACCCGACATTTTGCCAATCAGTCTTTGTATTCTTTGACGAATCCACCATGCGGCGTAAGTGCTAAGTTTAATCCCTCTGGTGTGGTCAAATTTATCAAGCGCAACCACAAGGCCCTGTATACCCTCAGCCATTACATCTTCCATGGACACACTGGTTTGGCGAAACTTGAGAGCAATGGAAGCAACCAGACGAATGTGTCTTTCAATGAGTTCTTTTCTTGCTTCGTCGGAACCTTCTGCCATTTTCTGGAAAAGAATGTCACACTCCTCTTTGGTGGGGGGTGGCATGCGTGAACGATCAGAGATAAACCGGCCAATTGGGTCTAAAGAATTCTTATCAGGCGTAAAGTTTGATTTGTTTGATACCATAGTACTTAATAAAACGATTCCATCTCAAAAAAAGATCATCGTTTTTTTACTACTCAATTATTCTAATAGGCCTCATAGGCTGTGCTTTTACCCCTAATGATTTGCAAATTTGCTGGATCTTATTCCAAGGGATCTGTTTCTAGTTTGAGCTAACCGGCGGATAGCGATTCGATGTAGTAATGAAAGTATTGGAAAATCGAATGGAAGGACTGTATTGTCCGGCAGGTGATTTTTTCATTGATCCGCGGGGTCAGGTTAAAAATGCTTTGATCACACATGCTCACAGCGACCATGCCCGTGCCGGGCACAACCAATACCTTTGTTCGGAAAACTGCACTTCTTTGCTTCAGGTACGAATTGGAAAAGATGCGAAAATTGAAGGTTTAAAGTACGGGGAAAAAAGAAAAATTGGAGATGCCTTGGTTTCTTTTCACCCGGCAGGTCATATTTTGGGCTCGGCCCAGATTCGAATTGAAGTGAAAGGATGTGTTTGGGTGGTAAGTGGGGACTATAAACCACAGGCTGACTCTACCTGTGAATCTTTTGAATTAGTTCCCTGTGATGGATTTATTTCCGAATGCACTTTCGGGCTACCGGTTTATCACTGGGCTGATGAATCCGAGATACACCGGGAAATGAATCAATGGTGGCGAGAAAATAAAAAGGCAGATGAAATTTCCCTCTTGTTTGCCTACTCGTTGGGAAAAGCCCAGCGCGTACTGGCCGGATTGGATGCAGAAATCGGTAAGATATATGTTCACGGGGCAGTGGATTCTTTTCTCGAGCATTATGCCCGGGCGGGGGTTGTATTGCCAGCGGTCGAAGTCGTAAACCGCAACAAGGACCAGCCTTACGGGGGATCTTTGGTCGTTGCTCCGCCAGCGGTGGAGGATTCTGCATGGACCAGGGGATTCCGGGGGGCGAAACGTGGTTTTGCCTCCGGATGGATGGCAATACGAGGAGCCCGCAGAAGAAGAAATCTGGACCGTGGATTTGTTCTTTCTGACCATGCGGATTGGAATGGATTAATCGAAGTTATTGAAGGAACTGGAGCGGAGACGGTAAAAGTCACCCATGGAAATGGAGACGCCCTCAGTGCTTTTCTTCGTGAAAGAGGACTGGACGCAGAAGTCTTGAAGGGTGCGGTGATTCGCGGAGAAGAGGAGGAATGAATCTTTTTGCCAAACTCTTCCACGACTTGGATGAAATGACCAAGACCAATGCCAAACTGGACCGCTTGGTGGAGTATTTTAAGGAGGCCCCACCGGAGGACGCAATCTGGGTGGTTTGGTTTCTTTCTGGAAACCGAATCAAGGGAACAATCAAAACCGGAGAAATCAGAAATTTTGTGGCGGAACGGGCGGACTTGCCCCTGTGGTTGGTGGAAGAATGTCACCACCAGGTGGGGGACTTGGCAGAAACCGCCGCTCTTTTGGTGCGGGGAGAGAGCGACCGGATGCCTCAGGGACTGAATTTTACTGTGCAGACTTTCATTCATGCCATGCGGGGCATGGATTCCACGGGACGCCGGGAATCAATGAACCGGGCATGGGACTCGATGCGCTCGGTTGACCTGCTCCCTTTCCACAAACTACTCACCGGCGGATTTCGGATGGGGGTTTCCAAAGGCAACCTGTACAAGGCCCTGGCACGGGTGGGGAAGGTGGAACCGGCAGTCATCTCCCAGCGACTGGCTGGTGAGTGGACGCCCAGTTCACTTGGTCTGAGCGAAATTTTAAATCCGGAATCGGAGGATTCGGGGTGGTGCCGGCCGTTTCCCTTTTGTTTGGCTCCTCCATTACAGGAAAAAGTAGAGAGCCTGGGAAACTGCTCCGACTGGCAGGTCGAATGGAAATGGGACGGTATCCGGGCCCAACTGATCAAGGCAAGTGGAAGGGGAATTCTCTGGTCCCGGGGAGATGAATCGGTGGGGGATGCATTTCCCGAAATTCTGGACTGTATAAAATTATTACCCGATGACATTTGTCTGGATGGGGAAATTCTCGCTTGGGGATCCGAGGGCTTGCGATCTTTTTCCCGTTTGCAGAAAAGATTGGGAAGAAAAGATCCAGGTCCATCGATCCTGAAGCGCGACCCGGTTCGTTTTTTGGCGTACGATCTTCTACGATGCAACGGAAAGGATTGTAGAGACATGAGTCTGGAGTATAGAAGGGAGAAATTAGAAGCGGTGGTTAATTCCCTGCCTGATGGATTCCCCCTTGATATTTCTCCCCTGGTAAATGGTGGAAACTGGAAGGAACTTGAATCTCTCCGTGAGGAATCCCGAGCTCGTGGAGTGGAGGGATTTATGCTGAAGCGGAAAGATTCAGCTTACCGGGGCGGGCGGGTGAAAGGTTCATGGTTTAAGTGGAAGGTGGATCCTTTTCTCGCCGACATGGTGGTGGTGAGTGCTCAACTTGGACATGGAAAAAGATCAAATTTATTCACTGATTATTCGCTTGCAGTTTGGAATGAAAGTGGAGAACTCGTGACCGTGGCGAAGGCCTATTCCGGGCTGACTGATAAGGAAATTGAAAAAGTGGACCGGTTTGTCAGAAAAAATGTCACCGGTAAATTCGGACCTGTCCGAGGTGTGCGTCCGGAACTGGTCTTTGAAATTGCATTCGAGGGAGTCCAGGCATCCGGCCGGCATAAATCGGGAGTGGCCTTACGCTTTCCCCGGATTCATCGATGGAGGAGTGATAAAAAACCGAAAGACGCGGACACCCTGGAAATGATCCGTGGATTTGCCGGAATCGGGGAAGTAAGGGAGAAAAACGGCACCAAAATGGATCAGGATGGGAATCTTCTGCTTTTCTAATTTGAACTGCAATTAAGCGGCCAGGCTTTTTTTGAAATTACCCAAATTTTCCCTGGCACTTTCCTTGCGGTCCACAATTGGACGGGGGTAGTCTTTTCCAATCAGGCAGTTTGAGGAAATTTGAACGGATTCGGGGGCCAGGTGGGGTTCGAAAATGTACTTGGGGGGAAAGTCTTTTAACTCGGGGATCCAAAATTTGATGAAGGAGGCGGATTTGGTTTCAGCATTGAGGCTTGATTTTGCGTCTGGACAGGGATTGTAGAGCCTGAAGTAGGGCATTGAAAAGGGAGCCACTCCGGAGAGCCACAACCAGTTGGCATTGTTGAGTGCCCAATCGCTGTCGAGAAGTTTGGCCTCAAAAACATCGCGCCCATGTTTCCAGTGCTGCCAAAGTTGTCCACGGGTAAGGAAACAGGAAACTGCATGCCTGCCGAGGTGATGCATCCAACCGGTTGCTTCGAGTTGCCTCATCATTGCGTCGATGTATGGAAATCCGGTCATTCCTTTTTCCCAGGCAGAAAGCTTGTTTTCATCTAATTCTCCCCAGTCAATCTTTTTGCACATGGAGTTGCCGTTCACCTGGTCCCAGTTTTCCACGGACCTTGACAAGACATAAAACATTTCACGAAACAGGAGCTGTCCGTGGAGGGATTCCGGCGGCTTGGTGAAGTCATCTTTTCGGTGGCATTTTTCACATTCCTTCCAAAGTTGGCGAACTGACAGACACCCGGTGCTAAGGTAGGGGGATAATCCTGTGGTGCTTGGTTCTTGAGGGTCCTGGCTTTGATTGGTCGAGCAAGTTTTCGGTTTCCTGAACTGATTGACAAATTCTGGACGGGAGGAAACTTTTTCTTCAAGCCGGCGTAGAGCTACGGTCTCACCACCAATGAAATAGCACTCATGTTCCTGGGTGGGGAATGGAATTCGTGTCCTGATCTCAGGAATTGAAATGGTCGGAAAGGGCAGGGGATGGGAGGAAAATTCTTTCGGAAAAGAAGGAATTGCGGAGGGCACCGGCAAAGGATCGGGCACCCGATAAAATCCGTGTTCGTCGAGGCCAAAATATTCCGTGAATAACTTGACAGCATCCTTCATGGATTTCGGCTGTTTGAAGTTCGGGGCGGAAATTACGGATTCAAGATCGGTCAGGGTATGCACCGCCGGAAAAAATTCAACCGGGGTGGGAGAGGATGAATCTGTGCCGGAAAACAAAGCTTGGATTGACTGGGTGACCTGCAAACCATGGGGTTCCGAGCAGTAATCCGAAAAAAGACCGATCGGATATTCGCTGTACTTTTTAATCTCCTTGAAGATCTCCGAGGGATTTCCGAAGGCAATTAATAGTCCATGGTTTTGCAGGGCTTGCAATTGAGAGTCGAGGTCAGAAAGACACTCAATTAAAAACCTCATCCGATTCGGGGAAATCTTGTCGAGTTCGGATCCCACAACCGCAGGGTCGAGAATGAACAAGGGTAAAACGGATTGGGAATCCTTATCCTTGCAAGCTTCCAACAAGGCAGGGTTGTCGTGTAAACGAAGACACTTTCGAAACCAAACAACTGATGTTTTCACGGGTGGATTATGCCTGTGGTCTTAAGGTGGCGAGCGCGGCAAGTGCCCGGTTTCGGGCATCGGAATGATCCACGCAGGGCCCTGGGTAATTACCGCCAAGGTCAACCCCGCTGGATTCAAGCAGATCCGCCGGTGCCTCCCAGGGACGGAATGTCCATTTAGGGGGGAGGTTTTGAAGGGAGGGTATCCATTGGCGGGCATAAATTCCGCGGGCATCGAATTTCTCCCCCTGGGTGATCGGGTTAAAAATTCGGAAATAAGGGGCAGCATCTGCCCCACAACCGGCGGCCCACTGCCAGCCCTGGGTATTGCTGGCGAG
>TARA_B100001093_G_scaffold14345_1_pt1 | contig 12159 bp, 9 predicted proteins | sample TARA_B100001093 | Tara Oceans TARA_B100001093 (sample SAMEA2623116) | marine metagenome | biome: marine biome (ENVO:00000447); feature: surface water layer (ENVO:00002042); material: "saline water (ENVO:00002010), including plankton (ENVO:xxxxxxxx)" | depth 5 m
GCAGTTGAGACTGTTGATTTTATGACAGCAAAGTGGGCTCATCTTCCCTATGAGTTACTTGAACATGTTTCCAATCGAATTGTAAATGAAATAGAAGAAGTAAGTAGAGTTGTTTATGATATTTCAAGTAAGCCACCAGCTACAATAGAGTGGGAGTAATAACACGCCCTCAAACCCCTATTCCTACCATGTTTCCTATGTTGTAAACTTGTTTTAAAGACGAATTCCTTCCTTTTTGTTGTAAACATTGTTGTAAAGTTCTGCAACCACTTCACTCCATAAGTAACAATACAATTAATTTAAGGTTAAAATTTATACATGAAATATAGAGCAGAAATAGATGGCTTAAGAGCATTAGCAGTATTGCCTGTTATTTTATTCCATGCTGGCTTTGAGTGGTTTAGTGGTGGCTTTATAGGTGTTGATGTTTTCTTTGTCATAAGTGGCTATTTAATTACAACGATCATTATTTCTGAGATGGCTAAAGATAAATTCAGCATAGTCAATTTTTACGAGCGTCGTGCTCGTAGAATTCTGCCAGCATTGTTTTTTGTAATGGCTGTTTGCATACCGTTTGCTTGGCTGTGGCTAACACCAAATGACCTTAAAGATTTTGGGCAAAGCCTTGTTGCTGTATCTACTTTTTCCTCCAATATTTTATTTTGGCAGGAAAGTGGTTATTTCAATACTGCTGCTGAATTAAAGCCATTACTTCATACTTGGAGTTTGGCTGTTGAAGAACAGTACTACATTCTTTTTCCAATTTTTCTAATGCTCACTTGGAGGTTAGGTCTTAAGTGGGTCTTAATCTTATTATCGATAGTGTTTCTTGTAAGTTTGGGAGTAGCTCAATGGGGCGCCTATAATAAGCCCTCTGCCGCATTCTTCTTGCTCCCAACAAGAGGTTGGGAATTGCTTGTTGGTGTATTTGCTGCCTTTTACCTCAAGTACAACACACACTTAAAATCACATTTCTTAAATCAAGCATTAAGTCTGATTGGTTTTGGAATGATTGCTTATTCGATTATCGCTTTTGATAAAACAACCCCTTTTCCAAGTTTATATGCTTTGATTCCAACAATTGGGACAGGATTGTTGATTTTATGTGCTGTTCCAAAAACTTATGTTCATAAATTTTTAAGCCTAAAATTCATTGTTGGAATCGGACTGATCTCCTACAGTGCCTATCTTTGGCATCAGCCACTCTTGTCATTTGCCAGGCATAGAATTTTGGGGGATGTTTCTGATCTTATTCTTATTACTTTATGTTTAACCTCATTAGCGGTTGCTTGGTTTAGTTGGCGATTTGTTGAGAAGCCATTCAGAGATAAAAAAATTATCACACAGAATAAAATATTTCTATTTTCGCTTATGGGCATTGGTGTATTTTGTTCGATTGGACTTTCTTTGTATTTAAACCAAGGTTATGGAGAAAGGGTAAATTTTACAGAAGAACTGACAAGCAGCTTTGAAAGACCCACACAGGATAATTGCCATGATACGCTATATAATCACGCTGCGGACCAGTGGGGTTGTAATTTGGGCGCTGATAAAGAAAAGATTGATTTTATTTTATTTGGTGATTCCCATGCACTTAGCCTCAAACAACTTATTGATGATGTGGCCAAACAGAAAGGCATCAAAGTCTTCTTTACAGGCTCTGCAGGCTGCCCACCTTTTATAGGAATTTATCCAAACAGAACTGATCAGAATTTAAGAAATTGTAACTTACTAAATGAGAGGGTCTATAAATTTGCAAAGGATGAAAATATTAAGGGTATTATTCTTTCAGCAAGATGGTCAAATTATACTCTTGGCAATTATGAGTTTAGTGGCAGTCAACTTATCTCTGATAAGGAATACGGTCCTTTCACACTTCAACATAGTATTGATACATTTTCTAAGGCATTCAATTCTACTGTTGAAAAATATACTTCAATTGAAGTGCCTATACATTTGATAACGCAACCCCCCCATCAAAAATATTCGCCAGAGTTAGTGTATTTTTTTACCAGCAAAGGACGAGGTTCTATTGAGACCCTGTCTGTAAAAAGATCTGATTTTCAAAAATTGAATGAAATTCCCATCAATGTTTTTACCACGCATAAAAATAAGATAGATGTTTACAATATTACTAACTTGTTTTGCGATGAATCTATATGCCCTGTCGGAGATAAAGCTGGAAGCTTTTACTTTGATAGTGATCACTTGAGCACATACGGTTCTTTAAAACTATCAAATACTATAGAAAGCATTTTTTCACAATGACATATTTTTTGCTAATTAATTGCTTAAACTTGAGTTGTAAACTTTACAACAACAGAAATGCTAAACTATTTATATAAAAAGGAATTTAAGATACTGTGACACACAGAAATAAACTACAAATGTTGTAAGGATGTTGCAAATATGATTCATAAATATCACCCATGTTTAAAAAAGCTTTATAATATCAACTATAAATAATGAGTCTTAAAATTGGAATTATTAGATTACCCACTTGATAGCTATAAAATTCTTAGAAAAAAACGTTCACTTAAAAGTAAACTTTTAGTCAATGACAGCTTTATAACTAAAAGGATAGCTATTTTAGGAGGCACATCGACAGGAGAAATAAAAGAACAACTAGAAATCTTTTTACTTAATTCAAATATACGCCCAGATTTTTATGAATGTGAATATGGGCAGTTTTATGAAACAGTAATGTTTGAGGATGAAAGCCTTAAGAATTTTAATCCAGAAATTATCTATATTCATATCTCTAATGAAAATCTTAAATCTCTTAACGACGTTAATCAAATAAGCGAAGATAGAGCAAAAGTTGAATTTATCAAATTAGAGTTAATCTGGCAAAAACTTAGCCAAAGCTTTGAGTGTGAAATTATCCAAGATAATTTTGAACCACCTTCTTTTAAAAACTTAGGTAATTTCGATGTATCTTCTAAATCCAGCATTACAAGAACTGTAAATATATTAAATGAGATGCTCTACAAACAAGCTATAGAAAAAAATTATTTACATATTTGCGATAGAAACTATCTATCATCAAAGCTAGGTCTTACTAATTGGAAAGATTACTCGCTTTGGCTTTCAGCCAGATACTCCCTTAGTTATAAAGCTATAACAAATATTTGTCACACACTTAATAAAATTATTCAATCAATATCAGGATTTTCAAAAAAATGCCTAGTATTGGATCTTGATAACACGCTCTGGGGTGGAGTTATTGGAGATGATGGTGTTGATGGAATTTTACTTGGAAAAGAGTCGGCAATCGGAGAAGCCTTTCTAGATTTCCATTCCTATATTAAAGAACTAAAAAATAGAGGAGTTATTTTGGCCGTATGCTCCAAAAATGATTTTGATAATGCTAGAAGTGGGTTTGACCACCCTGACTCTATTTTAAAATTTTCTGACTTCACTGTATTTAAGGCTAACTGGGAGTTAAAAACGAAAAATATATATGATATTGCTCAAGAGATAAATATTGGTTTAGATAGCATGGTATTTATTGATGACAACCCAGTAGAAAGAGATATTGTTAGAAAAGAATTTTCTGGAGTCGTGTCTGTTCCTGATATTGGAGATGATATAACTCGCTATCGTGAAATACTCGATGGCTCAGAGTTATTTAATATGACGTCTCTTTCAGAAGAAGATAAAAAAAGAAATGATTTCTATAAGAATGATAAAAAAAGAGAAAAAGCAGCCTTCAATTTTACTGACTATAATGACTACCTTAAATCATTAAAAATGATCGCAGAAATAGGAAGATTTAATACAACTTATTTAACGCGAATTACTCAGCTTACAAATAAAACAAATCAATTTAATTTGACCACCAAAAGAATGACTGAAAAGGATATTGAATCCATAATGAATGATGATATGAGTATTTCTTTGTATGCAAAATTAGATGATAAGTTTGGAGAAAATGGTTTAGTCAGTGTTATACAAGGAAATATAAAAGGCAGCAGTGTTTCCATTGATTTATGGCTGATGAGTTGTCGCGTTTTTAAAAGAACTCTTGAATATACTATTTTTTATGAATTTGCAAAACTAGCAAGATCTAAAAACATTAATACTATTATTGGTAAATATATACCTACCAAAAAGAATAAAATTGTATCAGATATATATAAGGAATTAGGTTTTTCCATGGTTGACGAAAATAATGGAAATCTAACTTACGAGCTTAATCTATCAGAGTATGACATACCCAAAAATAAAAATATTACCCTAAAAAAGGACCAAAAATGAACGTATCATCTATATTTGAGATATTTAATGATATTTTAGATTTAGAAGAAGGACAATTAACTCCAGAATCTTCCCCAGAAGATATTGATGAATGGGATTCTATGGCTACTGTAAATATTATTGTGGCTCTTGAAGAGGAGTTTAAAATTAAGTTTAAATTAGATGATATTCAGGATGTCAAAGTCGTTAATGATTTTATTAATCTTGTAGATAGCTATACTAAATGACAAAAGAATTTAAGATCAGAATAGCCAAGACTGAAGATAGAAAACATATTATGAGTTTTATCAAATCTTATTGGTCAGATAGTCATATTCTTGCTCATGATCAAACCCTTTTTGATTTTCAACATTTAGAAAATGATAGGTTGTCATTTGCTATAGCTTTGGATTTAAAAGATAAAATAGTGGGGGTATTAGGTTATATAAGTTATGATCACTTAAAAGCTAATCAAGATATCGTTTTGGCGTTATGGAAAGTTATACCTAATCTTTCCGATCCATTTCTAGGCATAAAATTAATTCACTTTATTCAAGAAAGCGTTAAACCAAAATTCATTCATTGTGTGGGAATAACTAAAAATATACTTGGAATATATAAATATTTAGGTTTCAATACTGGTAAATTGCATCATTATGCTGCCTTTAATAAGAACTGTAAAAAATTTAAAATCGCATTGCCACCAACTAATTTAAAATCTATTAATGAATCCAAGCCCTATATTTTCACTAGAACCTCTTCTTTAACTAAATCTCTTGATAGGCTTTATATTTCAAGTTTTTATAAGGAAAAAGTTCCCTATAAATCGAGAGATTTCTTTGTAAAAAGATATGAGAACCATCCTTATTTTCAATATAGATTTCATGAGGTTACTTCAGAAAATTTTTTTAAAGGTTTTATAGTTTCAAGAGTAATTAAATATAATGGCAGTCATGCTCTTCGAATAATTGAAGTGGTCGCAGAAGATAATCTCATTGGCGAAATTATTGATGAATTTGCAACTACAATTAGTAGCTCTTCTTTCGAGTATGTGGATGTGTATGTATCAAATATAAATAATAAGCCCTTTGCAATTAAAAATTTTGAAGATATTTCTAGCTCAAATGATATTATTGTCCCTGATCACTTTGAGCCCTATGAGAAAAAAAATATAGATATTCACTTTATGACCTCTAATAATCAAGGCACTATTTTGTTTAAAGGGGATGGCGATCAAGATAGGCCATCTATTAAAAGAATAACCAAAAGTGACTAATATAATGAATAATTTAACAATAATAATGTATCACTATGTAAGGGATTTAAAGAATTCTAGGTTTCCTGGGATTAAAGGTTTAGATCTTGATTTATTTAGGGAGCAAATCCAATATTTAAGGAAACATTACCATATAATCACTATGGAAGACGTGATCCATAGTATTGACAATCAAGCAAAGATACCAAGAAAATCTGTATTATTAACGTTCGATGATGCCTACTCTGACCACTATATAAACGTATTTCCTGTTTTAGATAAATATAAACTCCAGGGAAGTTTTTATACACCCTCCAAGGCAGTTTCAGAACATACTGTATTGGATGTTAACAAGATCCACTTTATATTAGCATCCGTTCAGAACAAGTTGGATATAGTTAGCGACCTTAAAAATTTACTGAAAGTGTATAAAAAAGAATATCAACTTCAAGATTTTGACTACTATTATGAGAAGTTAGCACGCGCTAATAATTATGATACAGAAGAGGTTATTTTTATTAAACGTTTGCTCCAGGTTGAATTAAGGGAGGAGCTAAGAATTAAAATTACAAATACCCTTTTCGAGAAATATGTCGGTATGAGTGAGCCTTCTTTTAGTAGAGAGCTTTACATGAATGAAGAGCAGCTAAAGCATATGTTAAGAAGTGGGCAACATATTGGTAATCATGGCTATAATCATTATTGGTGGAATAGTTTAACAAAAGAAGAAATGAGAGATGAATTAGACCTATCTATAGCTTTTTTAAACAAAATTGGAGTAGATATGAATAACTGGACCGCTTGTTATCCTTATGGTTCATATGATGATCAATCAATCGCAATGCTTCAAGAGAGAGGGTGTAAATTGGCATTCACTACAGAAATCGGTATTGCCACAACCAATAAAAGTACAAGGTTTGTAATGCCAAGATTGGATACCAATGACATTCCAAAGGGACGGTACGAAGAAACTAATGAATGGCATAGAAAGGGATAGTATTAGGCCATATATATGTCTTATAGAGTATACAATCAGAAAGTGCTAAATTGTTAGAAAAAATTATAGATGCTAGTTTCTTCTAAAACTTATCTCGTAGTACCGAGTCAGATTAGTAAAATATAACATTTCAGCTTGTAAACCATACTTAGATTCAGCTTCACTCATCCATTTATCAAATGCTTCAGGAACCTCATTTGGATGACATCCCCAATCATCAAATAAAAAATACATAGGTTGTTTACGATTTTCCAAATAGGGCTCCAGCATAGTCAGCGCTTCTATGGTTGAAGACCCCAAATCAGCATCTAGGTGGACAATTGCTATATCATTGACCTTGTCATATAGACTTTTCGCCACACCTGGATCATTAAACAAACCTTTGATAAGCGTTACATTGGAAAAGTTTTTTGTAAGAGCAGCTAGTTTTTTTTCTACAGATTCATAACTAGTATTTGAGAACGAACCTTTCTTCCATACTGTGCTACTTTCAGGCAATCCTTTAAAGCTATCAATGCCTATCATTTTCTTATCTATCTTATTATCTACTGCTATATCAAAAAAACGCAGACCTTGGCCTTGCCAAGTCCCAAATTCGACTAAGTCACCAGAAATATGCATATCTTTTACTTTCTGTAGAATTTTTTTCATATTTAAGAAGCGACCAATCTGATGTTCAGCTTCTCGATAATTTTTGTATTTTTCGTAAGTACTTTCATCTACATTTTTAATACTATCTTCTAACTGAATTCCACTGTATTTTTTATTGATCCTATAACTGCGCTCTGCTTGCAAATGTCGAGCAATTAGCTCTTGTATTTCAAGTGGAATAAGATTTTTTAAAATTTTAAGAAACATTTATTTCCTTCAGATGACGAGTGTGAAGCATTTAATTTATATAAAGATATCAAATATTATAACCTATTTTTGAATAAGTCTATCTCAAAACCACCCTCTGATACCTTAGCAACTAACACAGGGAGGCATATTTTTTGATGAACAGACTAATTGATATAAATGATGTTGTAAATACTTATCCTTCTTAAATGTAATTGAATGTAATTGAGAAATAATATAATTTTTAGTTTATAATTTTTTAAAAAAAAGTATTAATAATTAACGTATATGACTTTTAAAACAGAAGTAAATCAAGGCAGTAGATTCGAATTTGGAAAAAATTGGAAGCAATTTCTTAAATTGATGGATGATGATAGATTAAAACTTGCTGAAGAGTCTTTACTTAGATTGTTAGAGACAGATACCATTGAAAACAAAAGCTTTTTAGATATTGGCTCAGGAAGTGGGTTATATAGTCTCGCTGCTAGACGTCTAGGTGCCAAGGTTCATTCTTTTGATTATGATCCACATTCTGTTTCATGCACAGGTGAGCTTAAAAAAAGATTTTTTCCAGAAGATAACAATTGGATAATAGAGTCTGGAAATGCACTAGACAAGGATTACATTAAAAGTCTTGGTGAGTTTGATATTGTTTACTCATGGGGCGTCCTTCATCATACGGGTGATATGTGGAATGCAATTAATAATTCATCACAATGTGTAAAAAATGGCGGCCAGTTTTATTTATCTATTTACAATGATCAGGGTGGAAAAAGTAAAAGGATACTCATAATAAAGAAACTTTATAATACTCTTCCTAATGGACTAAAGTGGATAATTTGGATGCCAATGTTAATAAAGCTTTGGTGGAGAAATACTTTAAGAGATTTAGTTCAAGAAGGTAAGTTATTCTCAACTTGGAGGAATTATGCAAAAGTCGAAGCAAGAGGTATGTCGGCTTTCACAGATGTCATAGATTGGGTTGGTGGACTGCCATTTGAAGTAGCAAAACCTGAAGAAATTTTTGATTTTTTTGCTCAAAGAGGTTTTGAGCTCAAAAAGTTAAAGACTTGCGGAGGTGGTATAGGCTGCAATGAATTTGTCTTTAAAAAATCCTCTCAATGAGTCTAATATAATTATTGTAATTGATTCTCTTGATGGAGGGGGAGCAGAAGCTCAGGCTATTAAGCTAGCAAGTGGATTAAAAAAGGAAAACATAAAAGTTTCAATTTTTTCTCTTAGAAGTGGAGGCACTTTAACAAAAAAGGCAAAAAATCAAAATATAGAAATTATTGAAGGCCACTTTAAATCAAGTAGAAATATTAAATCATTCATTAAAGGATTTTTATTTTTATGCAAGACTATACATTCAAAAAAAAATGTAATAGTGCATACTTTTTTACCCTTTTCAAATTTTGTAGGATCAATAGCTGCAATAATTTCAGGCGCAAATTACATAATAACAAGTAGAAGAGGGCTTATAAAACTAAATTATTTAAAAAAAAAGTGGAGAATTTTTGACAAGATTAGCAATTTTTTGTCAAATAAAATAGTTGTTAATGCTGAAGCTATAATTGAAGAAATGCTTACCTTAGACTCTGTTAACCCAAACAAAGTAATATGCATTCGAAATGGCATAAATTTAGAAAAATTTCGTATTAAAAATTATGATAGAAATTATATTAGATCACAGTTTGGATTATTAGAATCTGAATTTGCTTGGGTAAAAGTTGCAAATTTTTCTATTATAAAAGGTCATAAAGATTTAATAACTTCTTTTAAAAACCTAGATCCTAAATATCAAGCAAAGTTATTTTTAGTTGGTAAAGATATTGGCAGCTTAGAGGAGCTTAAAACTTTGGTGTTTGAATGTGGCTTACAAGATAGAATTAAATTTTTAGGATTTAGAGAAGATATTCCAGAAATTCTTTTATCCATGGATGGCTACATTTGCGCTTCTCATACAGAGGGTTTTTCAAATGCAATATTAGAGGCAATGGCTTCGGGACTTCCCATAATTGCAACTAATGTAGGTGGAAACTCTGAAATTATAAAGAATAAAATAACTGGATTACTTTTCAAACCAAAAGATAAAAATGAAATAATAAACACCATGATAAAAATTATGGAAAATAATCCACTTTCAGAAAAGTTATCAAAAGAAGCTTTAAAAACTGTTAATGAAAAATACAGTACTAAAAAAATGGTTGAATCATACATAGATATTTATAAAAAGGCTTTGAAATAATGTGTGGTGTTGCAGGATTTCTTATGGAATCAAAATCATCTTCATCGGTGAATTTTGATTTAATTACTAAAAAGATGACTGACTCAATTAAACATAGAGGTCCAAATGACTCTGGTTGCTGGAATAATCCTTGCGATGGGATTGCTCTTGGACATAGGCGACTATCAATTCTTGATTTAAGTGATGCAGGTCATCAGCCTATGGAATCATCAAATGGCAGATATGTCATAGCCTTTAATGGAGAAATATATAATCATCTGCAAATTAGATCCGACATAGAAAAAAATAATAAAAACATTTCTTGGAGAGGCCACTCTGATACAGAAACCATCTTAAGTGCATTTGAAACTTTTGGTATACAAAATTCACTTGAAAAATTTGTTGGAATGTTTGCATTTTCATTATGGGATAAAAAAAATAAAATCTTAACCTTAGCTAGAGATAGGCTTGGAGAAAAACCAATGTATTATGGGTGGCAAAATATTGGTAATGGACGAGCATTCTTATTTGGTTCCGAGCTTAAAGCATTAAAATCCTTTCCTGATATTAACTTAAGAGTTGACAGAGGTTCTTTATCATTATTCCTAAAGCATGCCTATGTTCCAAATCCATATTCCATTTATGAAAATATTTTTTCCCTTGAGCCTGGACAGTTTTTACAAGTGTCTTTATCAAATAGGATAACAAAGACTGTTAATTATTGGGATGCTAGCGAAATTATAAAAAAAGGATCAACTCAAGAATATAAAGGAACTCCAAAAGAATCTGTGAAAGATTTAAAAAACCTATTAAGACATACCATAAAATCTCAAATGATTTCTGACGTTCCTCTTGGAGCCTTTTTATCAGGCGGCATAGATTCTTCTACTGTTGTATCAATAATGCAAGAACAATCAGATATACCAGCTAAAACTTTTACAATTGGATTTAATGAGAAAGGCTTTGATGAAGCTAAATATGCAAAGTCTATTGCAGATCACTTAGGCACAGATCATACCGAATTATATATTAATGCAAATGATGCTATGAAAGTTATTCCAGATATGCATTCGATATACTGTGAGCCGTTTGCAGATTCAACCCAAATACCTAATTTCATTGTTTCTAAGTTGGCAAATAATGATGTTACTGTAGCTTTATCAGGAGATGGTGGAGATGAATTATTTGGAGGATATAGCAGATATAATCATATTGATAGTATTTGGAAAAAAATTAATTACTTACCACTGTCAACCAGAAATCTTATTTCTAAAATACTTAAATATCCTCTACAAGAGAAATCTTTATATTCAAGTTACAAATCAAAAACTTTAACCAACCTATCAAAAAGAATAATTTCAGGAACTAATTTGATCGATAGTGAGACAATACACGAACTTTACTTACATGTAATTACTCAAATACCTTTCCCGGAAGAAGTTGTTCGTGAGGGATATTTAAAAGATACGAAACTTGATGTTTTAAAGCCAAATTTTGGAGACATTTCTAACATAGAAAAAATGATGGCAACAGATACGGTTAATTATTTACCAGATGATATATTAACAAAAGTTGATAGAGCTGCAATGCGAACATCATTGGAAACAAGAGTGCCTTTTTTAGATCATAATATTGTAGAGTTTGCTTATAGGCTTCCAATTTCATATAAAGTAAAAGAAGGTGAATCTAAATGGCCATTGCAGCAAATTTTAAAAGATTTTCTTCCTGAATCGCTCACAAAAAGAGAAAAAATGGGCTTTAGTGTGCCTATTCATGAATGGATTAGAGGACCTTTAAGAGAGTGGTGTGAAGAGCTTTTAAAAAAAGAAAGACTAAAGTCCGAAGGTTTCTTTAATGAAGAAATAGTTTGTAATAAATGGGAAGCACACTTATGTGGTAGAGAAAATAACATTACTTTTTTGTGGCCTGTATTGATGTTTCAATCATGGCTTGAAAATCAATAATTATGAAATTTAAAAATATCTATGTGCTTGTCCCTGCTTTTAATGAACAAAAAGTAATAAAAGATATTATCAATAATCTACTAAAAAATTTTTCAAATGTGATCGTTATAAATGATGGCTCAAATGACAAAACTCTGGAAATAATAAAGGATTTAGATATTAAAATATTGAGCCATGAAATTAATTTAGGAGTTGGAGCAGCTGTTCAAACTGGATTTGATTATGTTTCAAATATTCCAGATGCTAAGGCTGTTATTACTTTTGATGCTGATGGCCAGCATCTTGTTGATGATGCTGTTTCAATGGCAAAAGAAATATCGATATGTGAAGAAGGTATTATTTTTGGAACAAGATTTCCAGAGCACTCAAGAAATATACCAAAGGTAAAAAGAATTGTTCTCAAATCGATTGCTAAAATAACAGATTTGGTAACTGGCGTTACTCTTTCTGATGCACATAATGGACTAAAAGCATATAAAGTTAGTACTATTAAAAATCTGAAACTACAGTTTTCATCTTATTCTTATGAATCAGAGCTTATAACGCAAGTAGCAAAGAAGAAAATAGATTATAAAGAGATGTCGACAGATATAAAGTATACTAGTTATTCAATTAAGAAAGGTCAAAAATTATTAAATGG
>TARA_B100001093_G_scaffold180054_1_pt1 | contig 12159 bp, 9 predicted proteins | sample TARA_B100001093 | Tara Oceans TARA_B100001093 (sample SAMEA2623116) | marine metagenome | biome: marine biome (ENVO:00000447); feature: surface water layer (ENVO:00002042); material: "saline water (ENVO:00002010), including plankton (ENVO:xxxxxxxx)" | depth 5 m
GATGTATCGCAGGATGATTTCGGATGTTACGGTCACCCCGTGATCAAAACTCCACATATTGATTCGCTGGCTGCGAATGGCATGCGTTTTGATAATGCTTATCTTACCACAAGTAGTTGCAGCCCATCCCGATGCAGTATCATCACGGGCCGTTATCCCCATAATACCGGAGCTCCAGAATTGCATGTTCGTTTACCTCTGAAACAAATCCGCTTTACTGAACTTTTACGCGAGGCCGGATATTACACCGTTCTCTCGGGTAAGAATCATATGTTTGGAAATAAGGACAGAGCCTTCGACCGAATCACCGGCGGTGGAGGTCCCGGGAAGGAAGAGGATTGGGTCGATCATGTAAAGGACCGCCCCAAAGAAAAACCTTTCTTTTTTTGGTTTGCCTCGACCGATGCCCATCGCACCTGGAGCATTACCAAAGAAGCCCCCAAGTATGATCCTCAGGATGTGATTATCCCTCCATACTTGGTGGATACACCGGTTACTCGTGAGGACTTGACGGGATACTATCATGAGGTCAGTCGCTTTGATTATTACATCGGACTGGTGACTGCCGAGCTTAAGAAACAAGGTGTACTTGAAAATACCATGATCGTTGTCGCTGCTGACAATGGTCGTCCTTTTCCCCGCTGCAAGTCGCGTATGTACGACAGTGGAATCAAGACCCCTTGGGTGGTCCATTTCCCTGAGGTCATCAAAAGTCCCTCGGTTACCCAGAGTTTGATTAGCGTAATTGACCTGAGTGCCACCTGCCTGGAGCTTGCTGGTATAAACTCTCCCGAGTGTATTCAAGGACGGAGTTTTCTTCCCATTTTAAAAAAACCTGAAACAACATTAAGGGAAGTAGTTTTTGCCGAGCACAATTGGCATGTCTATAAGAACCATGAGCGTATGGTTCGCTTTGGAGATTACCTGTACATAAGGAATAATTACCCCAATCAACCCAACCTCTGTTATGAATCAGATGATCACTACCCTGCAGGTGAGGAACTGTGGAAAGTGCATGCCGCTGGTAAGACTCAGCCGGACCAGCAACAAGTGTTTGCCAATCCGTGCCCACCCGAAGAACTCTTTCAGGTTACAGAGGATCCTCACCAGTTAAGCAATCTGATCGATAATGAAAAGCATGCCAAGGCACTGAATCAGGCTCGTTCACTTCTTGCGAAATGGACGGAGCAAACGGGAGATTCCATCCCCGCCGACCCGACCCCCAACCGTCACGACCCTCCCCGGGTTGAAAATGGAAAAATCTTACCACCAGGAAAAGCTGGGACCAGAAACCCGCATGCCGAAATGCCAGGAGCATCCAAAAACGCTACGGCAATCAATCACCCTGGGCCACTCAAGATCTGAAAAACAACTTCTCATATACTTTGTGGATCAAAAGTCTTCTTGTTTCCACTCAACTTGGTATGGCCAAATGGGAGGCCGCTGTGATTCCACCTCACCATGCAATCGAGCTGCCCGGCTTGCATGCCTATGCTCAGAAAAGCATAGCTGCTGGCGAGGAGATTGAGTTCCGGGTGAGCAGTGCCGTACCTTACAATTTGTCGGTGGTTAAATTGGGAGCCGATCCGGAGAACCGTGACAAGGATCCAGTGTTACAATCCTTTGAGGTCGAACAGCCTCAAACCCAACCTATTTACCCCGGTTCCTACTTACACATCGACAAGGCCTTACCGGCTGAGCGAAGCTTGTCCGGTTTGACCTTGGAGTGCTGGATACGTCCTTTTCACTTGGCCGGTTGGCAGGGATTGGTCACCCAGTACGATTATCCTGAGCATTGCGGGATCGGTTTGTTTCTAAGCGATGGCAAGATCGTGTTTGGGACCGGTTCCGGCGGAACCCACGATCCGGTTGACTGCCAGCAAACCAAGTCAGGACTGATCAAGGCACACCGATGGCATCACCTAATCGGTAGTTGGGATGGAAAGAAAAAGCGTATCTTTGTCGATGGGAAACTTGTGGCCGAATCTGTATTTGTCAGTGCGGTTCGGCCCGGTAAGACCGCCTTGCGAATTGGGGCTTATGGAGAAGAGGGGAAAGCAGTGAATTTCTATAACGGGGACATTGCAATGTGTGCCATCTACGATCGGGCGCTGAATGAAGATCAGGTAAAGAAACGCTTTGCCGATCGTGGGTTAAGCGTTCCAAAGAAAGATCGATTGCTGGCCTGTTGGCCGTTCACCGAGGAGCGAGGTGTGCAAGTTGCCGATGCAAGCGAATTCGGGCGGAATGGCCCCATTATCAACCGGGGAACCTGGATGGTCGGGGGACCAAGCTTCAATGCCTCTTTGATCAATCGGCATGATTCTGAATACGACCCGACCAAGGATAAGAAACGTGGACACGGACTACGTCTGGCGTCCGACGAAATCTATAATGCCCGTTGGAAGGTGAACCACCGTTTCAGACTGCCGCCCGACGCCAAGTCCGGTGTCTACGCCGGACGGTTCGACTTCAAGTTGAAGGGTAAGCCCATGAGATACCACACCTCTTTTATCGTGAGGCGTCCCGACTCCAAACCAAAGGCCCCGCTCCTGGTCCTCGTCTCATCCAATACTTGGTTGGCCTACAACTCGGTTCCCTTTCCCGTGAACCATGGGAAGGGCTTGATCAATATGGGTACGGGTGGATTGGACAACAGCCATCCCAGGGCTCCCAAGTACAGTTTCTACAGTGACCACCGCAACGGGCAACCGACTTACAAGGTTGGCTTGAAGGTACCTTGGCCGGCGAGCGACCCCAACAAGACCTATATCGGCGAAGGCTACAGCCATCTGCTCCGCGGCGAGCGCTTTCTGCATCTCTGGCTCGATAAATATGGATATGAGTACGATGTCATCACGGACCGTGATCTTGACCGCAATCCGCAGATCTTGAATGGATATAAAGCGGTCCTAGTGAACGGACACAGTGAGTATTGGTCCGCTCGGGCTTATGACGGACTGGACGATTACCTCAAGGGGGGTGGGGCAGCCGTGGTCATGTCCGGTAACACCATGTTTTGGCGAGTGAGTTTCGATGAGACGGGTGAGGTCATGGAGTGTCGTAAGTTTGGCGGTGGAATTGGGGGAAGGAAATTGGCCCAAGTGGGAGAGCTCTACCATAGCCATGATTTCAAACGCGGAAGCCTGATGCGCTTTTGCGGATACCCGGCCTGGAAACTGGTTGGTTTAGAATGCATCGGGTGGGGCGGTGGAAATTTTGCGAACTACCAAGTCGATGCTCCGGATCACTTTCTCTTCAATACGCCCAATCCTATCGATCTGAAAAGGGGAGATCCTTTCGGATTCACCAATACCAACAAAGGCGCGGTCGGGCACGAATACGATGTGCGTCTTTCGACTTTATTGCGGGCTACAAAAAATCCGGTTTTAAAGGGACTGATTGAACCGGAAGGAATCTTTACCATTGCCAGTAGTCAGAGCGAAAGGAGGGTTCTAGATTTTAATGCGGAGGGACACCGCAAGAGGGAGGGGGACGAAACAACCATTGCGGAAATCATTTATTGGGAAAGACCGGAGGGCGGACGTGTTTTTCACACTGGATCCATTGCCACCGCATGGTCTATGTATCATGATCGGAATTTGAGTGCTTTGGTTCAAAATGTCCTTCATCATTTCAGGGTCGAGCCGGTCTCTTCGGGAAAGTAGAAAGACCATCCTTCCGCAAAGCTAAAGTTACGAGTTCACTGTGAACCAGTTCCAGGCAAATTTAATTCTTCTTTTAACCGCTCTAATTTGGGGTTTTGGTTTTGTGGCCCAGCGGATGGGGATGGATCACTTGGGACCCTATGCTTTTAATGTGTGCCGTTTTTTGGTGGGAGCTTTTTCCCTTCTGCCGCTACTATTTTTCTTGAGGAAAAAAGAGAGTGGTTCCAGTGAACTCAATCCATCCTTTTGGAAGTTTTCGATACTTGCCGGTTTTGCACTCTTTGGGGGAGCGACTCTTCAGCAGGTGGGTATTCAATATACCACGGTGGGCAAGGCTGGTTTTATTACCGGACTGTATGTGGTGATCGTCCCCATTCTCGGGCTATGTCTCCGACAGAAAATCGATAAATGGACCATAGGTGGTGCTTTGCTTGCGGTGCTGGGACTCTATTTTCTTTGTGTAAAGGACAATTTTTCCATGGGGTGGGGGGAATCCCTGGTTTTGCTGGGTGCAATCTTCTGGGCGGTTCATGTACAAGTCATCGGATCCGCAAATAACCACAATCTTGATCCTCTTAGGCTTGCCTTGGTTCAGTACTTGGTTTGTGCGGGCTTGAATTTAATTCTCAGCCTAATGTTCGAAACCGTTAGCATAAATCAGGTGATGCAAGCTTCAGGGGCCATTCTTTATGCCGGAGTGGTTTCGGTGGGAATTGCCTTTACCTTGCAGGTTATTGCTCAGAAACGGGTCGATCCCAGTCGGGCGGCGATCATCCTTACTTTGGAAGCGGTTTTTGCTGTGCTTGCGGGTTGGCTCTTTTTTACCGAAATCTTGTCGGAGCGTGAATTTTTGGGTTGTCTTCTGATGTTTGGCGGAATGATGCTATCGCAACTCCCCTCGAAAAAGAAGCAATGAACTCCTAAAATAGGATATACAATGAATAGTCATGAAATAGATTACGAATTGATTGGCGACGATATGCAAATCGTCGAAATCGAATTGGATCCCGGAGAGACCGTGGTCGCCGAAGCGGGAGCCATGAATTACATGGAGGACGAAATCACTTTCGAGGCAAAGATGGGCGATGGATCCCAACCCAATCAGGGATTGTTCGGAAAATTGCTGGACGTGGGTAAACGTGCCCTCACCGGAGAATCGATTTTCATGACGCACTTCACCAACAACGGAGTGGGCAAGAGAAGGGTCAGTTTTGCCGCCCCTTATCCGGGTAAAATCATTTGCGTCGACCTTGCCGTGCATCAGGGAAATCTTCTCTGTCAAAAGGATGCTTTCCTCTGTGCCGCCTTTGGTACGCAAGTCTCTATCGCTTTGCAAAAGAGATTGGGAGCCGGGTTTTTCGGAGGAGAAGGTTTTATCCTGCAAAAGCTTTCGGGAGATGGAAAGGCCTTCGTGCATGCAGGAGGGACAGTGGTGAAAAAGGAACTGAACGGAGAGACCCTCCGGGTGGATACCGGTTGCATCGTGGCTTTCGAGGAAAGCATAAAATATGACATCGAAATGGCTGGTGGCTTGAAGTCGATGGTTTTTGGAGGCGAAGGGCTCTTTCTCGCCACTCTAAGTGGGTTCGGAACGGTTTGGTTGCAAAGTCTTCCCTTTTCCCGCTTGGCGGATCGGATTATCCAATCCGCTCCGAGTGCCGGAGGTAAATCTCAGGGAGAAGGATCTCTACTCGGAGGGTTGGGCCGTCTGGTCGACGGAGACTGATCCGTTGCTCAGTCCGAATGCGTCTTAGTCTCCTTAGAGGGACTTTACCTTGATGTTCTTTAACAGAACTGTGCTGCCTGGGTCATGGGCTTGTAGACCGATCGTGCCCTTTGAAAGTTTGCGGGTTCCTTTGACATCCTTGCCCTCATTGTAGACCACCACGGTTTTGCCATCCACTTTGGTTTCTACGCGTTTTCCTTTGACGATGATTTCATAATGAAACCATTCGTTGTCCTTGGCTGGTGCTTCGAGATTCTTTTTCACGATGTATACGCTGCCTGTCTTGACCGGATCCTTTTGGGTCTGATTGATCTGTGCCTCATGCCCAACTGGCCAGCCCTTGTCCTTGTATTGGGTGTGGAAAAAGATTCCACCGTTGGAGCCCGGTTTGGTCATCACGTCAGCCTTGAAGTGAAAATTCGTCATCTCCTTACCTTTGCCGGTATAGTAGACCATCGAAGGCTTACCGTGGCATTTGATCGCACCGCCCTTGACCGAGATACTGTCCGGGTTCCATTTATCGATTTTCCAATTGTTCAGGTTCTTACCGTTAAACAAGAGTTTCCACCCATCCGCTTTTTCGGATTTGGATAGGGTGTTGTCCTCAGCTGTCAGTGCGGTGGCGAAGAAGAAAAGGGCGAGTAGAGCGGAAGGGATTAATTTTTTCATTCGAAAACGGATATTCGAAGGTGCTGGGAAAAGCAATCGCCCAGTCGATTATCTCCTTACTTTTGTAAAAGGGGTATCTTCAGTCCGCTCATTTTTTTCTCGGGAATAGTGCAAGTCTTTAGATCAAGTTGATGTTTTCGGAAATAATTCGAGCTATAAAGCTATCATACTTTATAAAAATCGAACCTTATGGTTTAAATCTACGACGAGGTAAATAACCTTTCAATACCCCCAAGGCTAAAATTACATTTACGAATGAAACAATGTTGCAAAACAATCATCTTAGTAGTCTCATTGGGTTAGTGAAATCCTCCCTCATTGCAGTTTCATATTTTTTCTTTTTAAGTCTAGTTTTAGCGGAAAGAAAGTTGGAGTTTAATTGGGATACTCGACCAATTTTATCGGACGGGTGTATTCGTGGTCATGGTCCGGATGAGAAGGATGGATTTTCGTTTAACCGATATACACGGTCACATTATCAAAAAAATACTTTCCTAACCTCCTACATTAAATCTTAACTATGAAAAAATATACTTCTAAACGGCGACAATTTCTTCGAGTCATAGGCGGTGTCGGGGTTGCCTCCCTCACTGCTCCTGGTTACTTAGTGGGTGCTAAGCCCAGTGCTGCTCTGAATCGCTCGGGAGTACTACTGGAAGCTTCCTCTTTTGCCAAGACTGGGGGGTGGAAAATCGATACCCAACATTATTTACAAATGGGGGGAAATTATCTTTTGGCACATGGCATGGGTAATCCTGTTGAGGATGCGGAGACAATGATTGATCTTCCGGCTTCGGGCAAATGGAATGTTTGGGTGAGAAACCGGGACTGGTGTAAGGGTGATTGGCAGTCACCCGGACGCTTTCAGGTGTTGGTCGAGGGCAAGCCCTTGAAAGTAACCATGGGTGAGGGTGAGGAATCTTGGCATTGGCAGTCCGCAGGTTCGGTTGAAGTTGCAGAAGCCGGGGAAATCAAGGTGTCTCTTCGCGACTTGACTGGGTTCGATGGTCGTTGCGACGCAATTTTCTTCACTCAAGAATCCGCACCGTCTTTGCCTTCCGATGATCTTAAAGAGTTGTCCGACTGGAAAGATGAGCTCAGCGGGCGTGCCGCGGAAAAAATTGATGAGTTATCATTCGATCTTGTAATTGTCGGAGGGGGTATGTCCGGGTGTGGAGCCGCACTCGCCGCACGTTCTCAGGGATTAAAAGTGGCTCTCATTCAAGATCGTCCTTTGTTTGGCGGAAATGCAAGCCAGGAGATACGGGTGCATACCTTGGGTATCCATGGGTACGGCACGGATATTCTTAATTCCATAGACACGGTTCACTACCCAAACGGTGATAAGAAGGCCAAACTGGATCAAGTTAAACGCGAAAAGACGATGGCCGAATCAGGCGTTGATTTGTTCGCCCACCACATGGCTTGCGGATTGGAGAAAAAGGGAGATAAAATCCTCAGTGTCGAAGCAAGAGAGGTAACGGGTGGTAGAATTAAAAGATTTCGTGCGCCTGTCTTCATTGATGCGACCGGCGATGGTTGGTTGGGCTATTGGGGTGGGGCCGATTACCGATACGGTCGTGAGGCAGCGTCCCAGCATAATGAAGGATGGGATAAGTACGGTGAACTTTGGAGTCCGAAGGAAGCAGATAATCGGGTTATGGGCACGAGTGTGTTATGGAATAGTGAGCGCACCAATCAAAGACAGGATTTCCCCAAGGTTCCATGGGCCATGCCGGTTGCTGGTAAGCACACTGCCTCCAAAGGGGAATGGTACTGGGAGTATTCGGATAACGAACTGAATCAGATTGATGATGCGGAAACCATTCGTGATCATATGTTGCGGGCAATCTTCGGATCCTTTTCCAATGCGAAGAAAAATCCGAAGTATGCCCCGAATAAATTAACTTGGGTTGCTTACGTTGGAGGTAAACGCGAGTCACGTCGATTGATGGGAGATCATATATACGATATGCACGATGCCGTTAAACGACATGAATTCCCCGATGCCGTCGTGGTGGAGAAAAGAGAAGTCGACGGGCATTACCAAAGAAAATTAAAAGGAGCAAAAGAGGATTTCCTATCCACTGCTATGTTTCATAAAACGGGAGGTTACTACTATATCCCATTTCGCAGTTTTTATTCGAGAAATCTTTCGAATTTAATGATGGCCGGACGCTGCTTTAGTTGCACTCATGTCGGACTCTGCGGCCCAAGAGTGATGAATACATGTGGTCAAATGGGAATCGCGACTGGCTATGCTGCCGTGCTGTGTAAGAAACATAACGCTTCTCCCAAAGAGGTGGGTCATTCTCACATCAAGGAACTTAGGAAATTAATTGGTTTTGATGAGACAAAATTGGTTAATAACCCTAGTAAAAGTGGGCATTAGAAGGTAGATGAGGCACTTGGTCAATTTTGGCCTTTTGTTTAGCTTTACGGCTTTGGCCGTTACCGGTGGGTTGGCCTATTTCCAGCCCTTTTCCCTTTCTGTCACGAATATTCATATTATTGCTGGATTCGTTACTCTGGTTTTGGTGATACTGCATATCGTGGCTCGAGTGCCGTACTTCAAGAACCGTATGACCAAGGGCAAGCAAAGGATCTCCGCTCGTCTCCAGGTGGTGATCATTGGTATTACCTGCGGGGGATTGGTTTATGCGTCGATTGATAACCAACCTCCTGCATCTTGGTTGATTGAAAACAGCTATGAGTATAAAAATCGCGCTCAAATCGTCCGGTCTTCGAATTTCGTAGGCTTTGACGAACCGGCTCCCTATCGCAAATGGATCGTTCGGAAAAGTCAGGACGGAAATGGAAGCGGGGTGTCGATCAATCTTGGTTTCCGTAAAGATTTGAAACCGATGCCCTCCATTGCCGTATGGGCGGAAAGTACGGTTGGTGCAATGATCGAGACACTTTATCTTGAACAAACTCTTGCATATTCGGAAGTACCCCTATGGGAAGATTACCGAACCCAACGCAGCCATATCCTACCCCTTTGGCGTCATCGCTACACCTTGCTCTCCGGAATCACTCCTTCCGGGGACGTTGATGCGGTAAGCGGGGCAACGGAAGCGCATCGCTTTGCCTTGGACCCCTACCTTCAGTCCGGCAAGGAAAATGAATTTGTACTTTGCGTGGAGATTAATGCACCTGGGGATTCCAACGACGATTTTCAGGATCCGTTGCTTGGTCAACCCTCGCTCCTTTACACCTGCCTCATCGAAGTCGACCGGGGAGACCCCTATTATCTATTCGAACTAACTGGGCACGGAGGTGGAGATGCCATCTCCACGGGAAATGTCCAATATGATCTGGATACGATTGGTACTGCCAAAACAATGAAAGATTTGTTTATCGTCAAAGTAGAGAAATGATACGAAATGTTCTAAGATTTGGGGGGCGATGGAAGGGATGCTCATGAATTTTTTGTACTTTCGCTAGTCTTGAGCGGCTGGGTGCCCCCGTCGGGATTCTTCGTTACTTCTCGCAAAGTTCTTCAACTCTTTGGACAAGATGATGTTTTTCGGAAACAATTCGGATTTCCATGACATTACTAACTAGTGAGTAATCAGAAAAAAGAAAATGAAGGACCAACCCCCACCGAAGAGGTGCAGTTGCTCTTTGTGCGTAATGAAAATGCCATTCGGGCATTCATTCGGGCACTGCAACCTTCTTTGTCGGATGCAGACGATGTCCTTCAGGAGACATTTTTGACCGTTTCGCGAAAGGCATCCAGTTTTGAAATCGGAACGAATTTTACGCCCTGGGCGTGCGGGATTGCCCGATTAAAGGTACTGGAAAATTTTCGTCAGAACAAACGGGCGAATGTGCTTAGCGAAAAGGCAATCATTGCTTTAACCGAGGATGTCCCATCACCGGAGAGCTTTAAAGAAAGGGAACAAGCACTGTCAAAGTGCATTGCCAAACTACCATCAAAACTGAGGGATCTTCTCTGGAGAAGATATTCCCGCAGGCAAACCTCAGATGAAATGGCCGAGGCTCTGGGTATGACTTCAAACGCAGTGCGGGTGGCCCTCTCAAGGTCACGCATGAGTTTGCGTGACTGTATCAATTTACAACTCAAGGAGATTAAGGGGATATGAAAACGGAAAAGAAACAAAGAGAGCTGGATGACCTGCTGAACAAATACCTGGATGGAAACCTATCCGAGGTGGATGCCCGAGCCTTAAGCACTCAAATCGAAGAATCCCCTGAAGTAAGAAAACGCTATTGGGAACTGGCTTCGATTCATGGCATGGTCGAACAATCGATCCAGAGTGCCTCCCTTCAAGCCACTACGGGTAGAGAGTCCGCAGAACCCGAAAGAAGAACAAGAGTTTCAGGATTGTCGCGGATTAAGACAGGAATTGCAGGGCTGGCAATTGGAGTATTCAGTGCTTCGGTAGTTTGGGCATTTAAGCTACCGCAAGACAATCAACCCCAACCAAAGATACAGGAAATTGTTTCCGAAGATTTTGAAAACCCGGCACAGAATTTCAAACGAAGGTTTCCCACAGAAGCCGGTAAATGGTTCGGAGAGATATCTTCGATTTCAGCAGACCAAGCGATATCTTCTGCAAGCGGTGTACGAGTTGCTCAATTTTTGGATAACCCTAAGGCTAAGTTCGCTTACGCCCGCTACCTGATCGATTTGGAATCTTATACTGAAGTGTACCCAACCCATACGAGGTCACTCCGAGTGGGTACTTCCTTTTTCGCATCTAATCTGGATGAGTCTTCCGTTTTCCAGATTCGTCTGGCAGCCTTCAGTCAGGCACCGCAAGATATTGCTCGCATTTGGAATGACCGCGAAGTTCTTTTTGATCAAGTCCTCCAGCATGTCGGTAGGAACCATATCACCAAGCTTGGTCAGGATTCTCAATGGCACAAATTGGGTGCGTCCATCGAAATCCCTCCCGGAACCCGAAGTGTGGTAATTTCTTTGGGAGCCGGGATGGTTGATTCGAATGGTAAAGATTCTAATCATTACCTCGATGATGTACGAGTGTCTTTAGTGGATAGCCCTCGGGCCATCTATGCTGACAATGCCCAATAAATCTTAAACCTAAACCAACTCTTACTATCCAAATGAAGCCCTTTTTAGTATTATTTGCTGTAACAGCCATATTTACTTGTGAATCTAAAGCAGAGAAACCCGTTCATCTATTTGTCCTATCCGGGCAATCCAACATGCAGGGCATGGATCCAGAGACCGGGTTCATGCCGGAGGCAAAGAAACTTTTTAAGGATGAAAAGGTTGTTTATATCAAAGTGGCAAAAGGTGGACAGCCCATATGCAGGTGGCTCGAAGAATGGCAGGATATTGCAAAAAAGAATGGACTCGGTGAAAACGACATAAAAAGGATTCACAAGGATGGGGAGGTAGAGTTTTATCAACCGATTCTGGATCAGTACAAGGAGATGTTGAAGAAACATCCTAAGTTCAATTCCGTTACATTTTGCTGGATGCAGGGAGAGCGCGATGCCAACGGAGGAGCTCACGCAGCATACAAGGATGCCTTGAAGCAACTCATTTCCAATCTACGCCGTGATCTGAAGCGAACAGATATGAATGTCGTTATTGGACGCATCGGGGACTATGCCCTTGATCGAGAATCCTGCGTGACCGTGCGTAAAGTGCAGAGTGAAATTGCCAAAGAAGATCCTTATGGAGCCTGGGTCGATGTGGATGATCTCAATGACAGGATGGTAAAGGGGAAGATGCAGAGCGTTGTCCATTACAACCGGCCGGAGGGCTATAATGTTCTCGGTCAACGCTTCGCACGGCAGGGCTACGCACTGATCAAGGGGAAGAAACCTGTGAAAAACGGTCGACCCTAAGGGAGAATTTTTGCTTTAGTCTTCTTTAACAATCATAAGCCGCTCAATTTAATTGCTGTAATTTGATTGGTAAGGGTCGACTTTATGGGTTGAAGAACTGAAGAGTATATCCCCTGTCGTGTTAAAAAAATTATTATTATTTTCTTTCGTGATATGCTTCCTGTCTTTTCTGCATGGAGAGAAACCACATGCGGTATTTGTTGTGGGTACTCATCATTATTCCCCCCAGAAATCGATGCCGATGCTCGC
>TARA_B100001093_G_scaffold118397_1_pt1 | contig 12152 bp, 14 predicted proteins | sample TARA_B100001093 | Tara Oceans TARA_B100001093 (sample SAMEA2623116) | marine metagenome | biome: marine biome (ENVO:00000447); feature: surface water layer (ENVO:00002042); material: "saline water (ENVO:00002010), including plankton (ENVO:xxxxxxxx)" | depth 5 m
CTTTGAAGTGTCTCGTGGATTGTCTTTGCTTCCTCAACCGAACCAGCCTTAGAAATCGCTTCGACAATTCTTTCTTTTTGTCGCTCATTCAGGGAGGTATTTCTCAGCGTGCGGTTGGTGTAAAGGAGTCGTGCATTACTAAGATTTACATCCTGCACATTCTCCTTAAGTGAATCAACTACTTCTTGGTAGTTGACCAAATTCTTTTTAAGTTTCTTGTTCTCGAACACTAGCTCTTCTTGAGCCTTTTTAAGTGCTTCGAGTTCTTCTGCGACTTCGGTGCTGCGGCGATGCGCCATCTCTAGCTCCATCTGGTGCTTGACTGATTCTTCGGAACGACCAGCCCAACCAGAGAGCGTAGCACCCATGTCTACGGTAAGTTTTTCCATAATTGCTTCCAAGAGGGCATCAGAGAGTTCTTCGTAAAGTTCTCCATCTTCTTCGCCCTCTTCCATAACGTCATCATCTTCGTCGGCTTCTTCAAGAGTGTCGTCTTTGTCGTCAGGGGGATCTGAGAGCATTGCCTCTACCATCTCTACAATCGATTCTTCATCAAGGTCTACTTCTTCTTTTACTTCTTCTTCATTTTCTTCAGCTTCTTCAAGAGTTTCCTCTTCTTCGACACCTTCACGAAGTTGCTGTAGTGCTTCTGCAAGTTCTTTAAAATCTATTGTAACCTCTGCACTTTCGCCTTCTTTTACATCACTAAGTTCGGCGGAATCTTCCGAGAAAGCATCTGGGACGCCCTCTGCAATTTCATCTGCCTCCACTTCTTCTTCCATCGTAGCTTCCGCGTCGGGAGAAGGTGCCTCACCGCCGAGATCAAGACCACCTTCGTCGCCTCCACCAAGAAGAGCATCAAGCTCGTCCTGTTCTAAAAGCTGGTTGAGGGTTGACTTAACTTCCTCGGAATACTTATCGATGATTGTTGCTTCTGCGTTCTTGAGCGCAGCCTCTTTTAAGGCTTTCGCGTCAACAATCGCCTGTTCTAATAGTGAAGACATAAACAAAAACTCCTATAAAACTAGTTTTTCATTTTAAATAGTGTGTAATTAAACTAAAAGCAAATGTTTATTGCACTGACTTTAGTGCATCTAGCACCAGTCTTGCTATGGCTCGACAAGTTACTATGTCTGGAGAGTTGAAATCATCTGGATCATACTCAGATAATAGAGCGTTAACCTCTTCAGTGGAAATACAAAGATGCATGTTAGTTCCTGTTATCTCTGTTCCCTCATATAATTTTGTCATATTTTCAATTTGATCTATTTTTTTCATTAGTTATCCAACCTTATAACCACGTATTTCATTATTGCTTTGTGCTCTGCATCTTCTAGTGCAGAAACAGTATTGTATCTTGAGCCAATTCCGACTTGAAGATAGAGCGGATCTGTTCCAGAGGTGTTAGTTCCTGCTGCGGTTGTGCAATTGTTTATATTATTCGTTACTACACTACCACCAGATCTGTCGCCGCCGAAATTATGAATTAATTGGCATATACTGGAAGTCAAGTGGTTAGAAACTGCGCCACCGCCGCCCAATTTTAACAATCTATCATATTCGTGTTTAAACCCTGCGCCGGAAGCCAATTCGTTAACTAGAGCAAAATGTTGAAAGTTTTGTCTTGCTGTTCCACCGGAGCCAGTAGCCAAAGGAGCAACCGAGGTTCCGAATCCAAAACCAAAGGCTGCCGGATTTGAAGATGATTGGGCTTGTATTGTGGCAACAAAAATAAATCGTTCGTCTGTGTTTACTTGAACGCCTTTTGAGTCTTTTAACAATTTGTACCATCTTGCGCCCTGATAAGCATTGTTACTAAACTGTGTTGAAGTTCCAGAAGATATAGCATTTAGGCTCACTGTATTTACTTCTCCAGAAAAAGAAAAAGATTTAAGCTGACTGTTTACATCAATGTGGGACCAACTACCATCAGTCACATCAATTATGTTCATCTCTAAATCAGCCAAATCTTTATCGGGCTGCAACACCCATGTTCCATTATCATCAATTAAATCAGGCATTAACTTGTACTCACTATATAAAAACTATTTACACCATCAGATGCGATTGTTATAGCACCATAACCAGCTTGTATTTTTACAATGCCTTGCCCATCAATCCTATCACCTGTGTGGTGTGAACTGGCGCTAATTACGATGTGATTTGACCCAGAACAGCTTCCGCTCACATCTTTAAAAGTAAATCTTTGACCAGAACCATAACTACTAGCTGCTGCTAAAGAGGCTGTTATCGCTGAGCCAGTTGTGACAATACCCATTAAATCATGAGTTGTAGCCACAGTGTAATTGGCTGTAAAACTATTATAAACATTAGTAGCTAAGCCAGTTAAATTGGCTCCATTACCATAAAAAGCAGAGGCTGAAACATTCGATGACGCACTAAGTCCAGTTACAGCAACAACTTTACTTGTGTTATTAAATGTAAATGTGTTGTCGCCAGCAAAGTCTCCAGAACTATTAAATTGAATTTGAGTGTTTGAGCCCGCTGCTCCACCAAAATTTAAATTTTCTTGCATATATGTCTGTAGGCTGCTAAAACTTGATTTTTTAAGATTATTAGAATCATCACTATCAGAAATCAAAATTTCGTCGGTTGATGATAGTGAAGCTTTATTAGTACCTCGGTTCGGATCTACTCTTAAACCACTACCACCAACTCTCAAACCACTGGTGTTACCGGCACCATTTATGGAGATTCCATTCGCTGCAATTGTAATGCTTGTGTCAGAACCAGAAACAGTAACTGCGCCACCTACGTTTGTTAACCCGTTTCCAAGGTTTATATTTGCAGCAGCGACCTGACCGTTTAAGCTTGTGGCTGGCAAGTTCGTCAACCCAACGCCAGAGCCATAAAAACCTGATCCTGATATGTTTAGTGAAGCAGAGACATTTCCTGTAACTGCCAAAACTATGCTATCATAAGTCAGTCCTGTGCTTGCTGTAAGGTCGTTTGAACCACTAAATATTGCAACCCTATCTTCACCAGAACCAAAGAGTGAGTTGATTGGAGAAGATACAATTGGAGACCCACCGCCGCTAGAATTAAAAAAAGCACTAGCAGTAATTGGAGATGAAAATGTTTTTACTCCTGCAATTGTCTGATTACTGTGGTCATCAACCATACTCTCGATAGAACCACTATCAGAGTTAATAAATTGTACGTTGCCTTTTAGGACATTATAAGCCATATAAAAAATCCTTTTTTATTTGATGTTCTCAATAAATAGTCGCAAGAAAAAAGGATGCCCCCACGAAGGAGGGCACCCAGGATAAATCTGATTAAAACCAGAAGGTTAAATCAGATAAGTCTCCAATCGTTAGCGTTAACGTAGACACAAGTAACAGCACCAAAAGGTGACTCGATTTCTACTGAGGTTGCACCATCAATAGTGTGTGAGCCTTGTCTGTTGATAATGATCTTGGCACCAGTAAGACCTTTAGCCTTCGCTACAACCTTATCGCCAACTTCAGGTGAAGCAGGGAGGCTGACAGTAGCGTTGGAACTGAGGTCACCAAAGAAGTTCATACCAGAAGCTAGTGTGTCTCCATCGCCACGCTCAGCAACGGGCATAGCGCGAAGTCTAGAAACGTCAGTTCTTCTAAGGCTACCAGCATCACTGATAAGAAGCTCGTCAGTGTCAGCAATTGCGGCGCCGATGTCGGTCTGACCGGAGATGACATTGTCGTTAAGCATTCCACTTTCAACAGCATCAGCAGCAATGGTAAGTGCACCACCGTCAGCCACAGTAGCGTCACCAGAGACAGCACCGAAGAAGTGGTCGCGAAGACTATCAACGCCAACCTTCTTAACTTCGCCAGCATCATCAATCATCATTTCATCATCATCGTTGATTTCTGCATGAAGCAATTCAGCCTGACCAGAAATGATGTCTTCAGCAAGCATACCGTGCTCAACTGCACCAGCAGCAATAGTAAGAGCACCACCAGCAGCTATAGTAGCATCACCACTAACGTTTCCAAAAATAGTATCTTCAAGGTTAGAAAAAGTAACCTTCTTTTCAGTGCCACCATCAGAGACCAAGAAGTTATCAGCTTGATCAACGCTAGCACCACCAAGAGCACCAAATTCATCAATGTCAAGTGTAAGAACACCAGAAGCGGCAGAGAGACCAACACCAGCCATAAAGCTAGCAAGATCATCGACAGTTTCCTTTTTGGTGCTATCGTCAGTGACATCGTGGAAAACAAAGTGGTCGCCGGAAGCTATAGCGGCAGAAGCGACCTCGGAAGCATCAAGTGAAAGGACACCAGAGGCAGCAGCGAGACCGTTACCAGCAACAGCAGTCATAAGGTCAGCAACACTTTCTTTCTTACTGGAGCTATCACCAGCATCAAGAATTGCGATACTATCGTTTGCGACATCAACAGAGGCAGCAGCGAGACCAGCGAGGTCTAGCTTTACGCCATCAGGAAGAGCAGTAATACCACCGTTGGTGATCTCACCGACAGCCAAGCTGGATATACTGTTATCACCACCTGTGAATGAAAGACCGGCGCCAGCGATTGAGCCACTGATACCAAGCTTGTCAGAGTCGCGAACAATTGAACCAGAGACTCGAACCTCAAGAACACCATTTTCAGACTTAAGACCAGAACCAGCAACAGCGGTCATAAGATCGGCAATGCTTTCCTTTTTAGAGCCGTTTGAATCGTCAGCGTCAATAATAGCAATGCTGTCAGCACCAACGTTAACGGTAGCAGCGCCAAGCTCGTTAAGATCAACTGATAGTACGGCAGAAGCAGCAGCGAGACCATTACCAGCAAAAAGGGTAGCAAGGTCATCAACGCTTTCCTTGTGGGTACCGTTGTCAGTGCTGTCAACGAAAGCGAGAAAATCGCCAGAAGCAAGTGTTTCAGCGGTAAGTTCGTTCAAATCTAGTGCCATGACGCCAGAAGCGGCAGAGAGACCAACACCAGCAAGACCGGTCGCAACGTTGTCGTTGACCATGGAGTCCTCAACAGCGTTAGCAGCAATGGTAAGGGCACCGCCATCAGCAACAGTGGCATCGCCAGACACGACACCAAAGAAGTGATCACGGAGACTATCAACGCCAGTCTTCTTAAGAACTCCACCATCAGAAATCATAAGTTCATCAGCGTCAGCAATGTCAGCATGAGCCAACTCAACCTGCGCAGAGATGACATCAGTGTTAAGCTTTGCAGCGGTAACACCGGAGTCTTTGATGCGAAGAGCGTCAGAGTTAAGCTCAACAGTAGAATCATCAACACCGACAGCAAGAACACCGGATGAAGCGGCAAGACCGTCACCAGCGATTGCAGTAGCGTAATCAGCCATGGTATCGCGCTTCATGGTTCCGTCAGCATCACGGAACAAGAAGCTATCAGCAGAAACGTCGAGTGCGGTGTCACTAACACCAGAGACCTTAATACCGCCAGCGGCGTCAACCTCTTCCTCGAACTTTGTGGAACCACTAAGAATAGCAGAACCTAATTGAAATTTGTAAGCCATTTATAAAATCCTCCTAAAGATAAAAATGGATAATGCACTGATGTAAAACAACAGCGTCATTATGCTTTTAAATAGTGTATTTTATATCAAGTAATAAAGAACTTTGACGCGCCGTCCGTATAAATGGTCAAAGATGCATGAGGTGATTCTAAAATTACTTTATTTTGATTGTCAATTTTTTGAGAGCCAGATGGTTCTATGACAATGCTGTATTGATGGGCACTTCCACCCTCATCTTTAAAAACAAAAGTTTGCCCTGATTGCAAAGATTCGGCTGCTGGCAAACTTGCGGTAATTACAGAACTAGGAGTTGCTGTGTCAATACCAACATAATAATCTGATGTCAGAACAGAATAGTTTGAAGTAATCGAAGTCCTATTGAATACTAAACCAGTTTTTATTTTTGTATTTTTATTTTCTACATCAATCGCAAATAGATCTGTGCTAGAAGAGAACACAGAAACAGAACCTGTGAAATGGTGAGTATCATCATTTGAATTGCCCAAGGCACTTGAGCCAGATTGATTTATCTCTACCAGGGTTGTTTGAACAATGTCAAAACCGTGTGCCTCTACATTTCCAGAAACTACTATGTTTCCAGTCACAAACAATGTGCTGCCGACAAGAGTAAAATTATCGGAGCCACTTATGTCACCTGGGCTTGAATGAAATTGTAGAGAGTTAATTGGACCTTGGGCAACTGCAAAGTCAGGACCACCAGCAGAAGAAGTAAGGACTACATTGTTATTATCATCAAGTGCTAAAAAAGATGAGGTCAGTGCTTGACCTGCACTAATAGAAGATAGGTTCATTGTGGAGGCAGTAACTGCTCCCAAAACAAGCAAACGAGAGCCATTAAATCTAAGGTTTGGTTCTCCAACTAAACTGTCTGCGTTTGAACCAATAGAGACAAGATAATCAGTTGTTCCATTAGCAACTACTCTGGCAACATTTTGCAATTGTTGCCCGTCGCCTCTAAATTCACCAACAATTACGTTTGTGAACTCGCTGCCATTTGTAGACGGCTCGAAAACGACTGATTCGTTTGCGACAACTGTTCCAGAGAGAAGGTTATAAGCCATTAGATAACCCCCTTGTTAGAACACGAACCAGTTGGCACCATTAGAATAAAGTGAAATAGCTGGATTAGAGCCAGTAAGAACGTAAGCGCCGTTGTTATCGATAGTATTTGGAGCAGATGCTGAAATTGTAACAGCCGACGCACCCCTAGAGGAGTTTTCATCTTTAAGAACCAAAATTGCGCCCGAGTTATGAACCGAAGCAGAGTGCAGTCTAAACTCTAAATTACCGCTTCCACCAAAGCCGATAATATAATCACCAGTTGATGATGTCAAGCCGGACGCAGCAACGGTTCTGTAAGCATACCTCATACCGAAAGTAATTGATTGGCTCAAAGTTGGGACAACTTGAAATGTTGAAGCTTCGGATGCCTTACCTACAAATAAGCTGCCTGTTATCTGGTGAACATCATCACTGCTGTTACCGAAAATTGTAGAACCAGAGATAGTGTCGGTCTGATTTACCACAAAAGAGCTAGCACTGATAGTACCAGAAACCAATAACGTACCTGTAATAAAAAGGGTGTTACTGGATGTGTTGTAAATTAGATTCTGAGAACCACTCAAACCACTTGAGGTAGATAAAAATTGAAGTGAGCCAGTTGGTCCAGCAATAGTAACTGCCGGCTCTTCTGTACAATTAACATATGCCCATCTAAATTGAGCCATTACAAAACTCCTTTAGAAAGTGCTCATTGCGGCACGCAGAACCATATCACCCAAACCACCATCATGAACAAAGGCTACTCTATCTACACCACGCAATGGTATAGTAACCATTTTTTTTCCGTTTATCGTTGTAAATTTGGCTTCTACATAAGCTAGCTCGGCGGTTGTGTCGCTACCGCTTTTTACACCCACAGGGATATAAAGAACCGCCCAAGATCCAAAAGCGTAGTTGTATCCATAAACAGTTACGGTATCGTCTGTATCATCATTTTCAATCTGTAAATGAAGAAATCTTTGATTTTCAGTTATATATCCATTTTCGCCAGCGTTGGTGCCAGCGAGAGTGTTGCTAAGGGCTGCGGCAGCAACTGGCGTAACAGACGTAGCTGCTTGTCTTGAAGATGGTACGTCCTCCACCATTTGTTTTGGTCTTCTAGTGCGACCCCAGCTTGTAGCTTTATAAATAGACATAAGAATCCTCCGTATTTACATAGTCGTAAATAAATAGTATCAACTACTTCTTTCACGCTTGGCTTGCAGTCTCTTTTGTTTTTCTAGATCTCTGCGGTGTCTACGAATAGCAGCCTGCTTCTTATGTCGTCTAACATCAGAAGGCTTCTTGTAGTACCTTCTATCTCTTATCTGTTCGATGATCTTTTCTTTCTTACATTTCTTGATAAACTTACGGATCATCTTTTCGTGATTACCTCTACACTGTCTTGCGGTGACCACAACATTCGCGCCCTTACGTCTACTCATTATTAATCCTATTTAATCGCTTGCCAAATCTTGCTTGAGTTACCCATGATTGAACTTATATCTACGCCTGCATCGTTGGGATCATCACCTAGGACACTTGATTTGTGCGCCTGACCGGGAGATCCTGTGTTTCTTAGGGGCTCTGTGCCCTCAAAAAGATCCACTCCGTTATAGGCATCACCGCCAATTGAGTCTAGTAGCTTTCTACGATGCTCTTGTAGTTTTTTGTTCGCCTCACGGGACTTACGCTTCATTTGCAAGTCTTCATTAAATAGGTTATCGTTTCTTTTCTTTGGTCTATTCTCAACAATCGGCTGCTTGGATAAGCCAGCAGTTACTTGTGAGACGACCTCTGTAAGCAAACCCTCTTCTATAAGAACTTCTTGAATACATTCCTTTACGACTGGCTTGATTAGTTTTTTGAGTTGTGTCTTGTTCATAGAACCACTCTATTACCTTTTAGGTTTTCGTATATGACTTCAGTTAAAAGATGTTCCACAATAATACCATCTTCTGGTAATTCATCAATAATCATAGATAAAATTTGCGAATTTAAACCTTCTTCTCCTTTTTTATATAAAGTTCTTAGTTGTTTAATTGCAAATTTCTTACTTATTGCAGCGTTATCTTGTTCTGATTTTGCTTTTTCTTTTGCTTTATTAACTTCTTTTTCTAATCTTTTAATTTGCATTTCCAATGCTTTAGCGGTTTGCTGGTGGGCTATCATTTTATTTTTATCAGCACGTTGCTCTTTGTCTCCAAATTTAATTCCATCTGGGAAACTATCTCCGAATTTTTCAGCAAAGTCTGTTAATGCTGCTGCATTTTTTTGTCTTTCTTCTTTATCATATTCAAAAGTTGGTCCAGTATAACCAAGTTTTTTTTCTACTCTTGGTATGATATCATCCAGAAGAGAAACTTTTTTTACTTTTCTTCTGCTGTCGTATTTATCTAAAGGGCGACCGGGTCTTGGCACACCTTTGGATTTTTTTGAACTAGTCTTGGACTTGTTAAAATCACTAGCATCTGCTTGTCTATCCATGGCTCTAGTTTTGGCTCTTCTTGAGCGACCCAGATCTCCCGGTCTTCTTAAGCCTTTTAAAAATCCACCAACTTTGCTAGCAAAGCCTTGCTCATCAAGCTCCCGTTCGTTAATAATTGCTTGTATTTCTTCTTTAAGAATTTCTTCTAATGTTGATTTATTCATCTTTTAATACCTCATTTAATAATCTGTTTATGCGATCAGCTTTGGTAAATACTTGGTTAGTGTATTCTTTTCCTTCTTTCACCATAAATGCTTCTGGTGTTGAAGGCTCCGAAACGAAGTCAAAACAAATTAACTGAAAGTCATCTTGAACAACCGTCTGTCCATTTCTGTTTTCTACCGAACCCATACCACGAGAAGAAATGCCAAGCTTAACACCTGACTCTACGAGAGATTTAAGAACCTTGCCTGATGGAGTGTCAAGGACTTTAACCTTGCCCATGACCGTATCGCCGTCCATCCAAATAGAAGTGACAAGGTGAGAGGCGTTCTTGAGATTTATAACTGAATCATCTGGGTGATCCAACTCTCCAAGCGCCCTGCTTTCTTTTACCAACTTCTTGTAGTTCTCGACCTCGCGAACAAGGATCTCAAAGGGATAAACTCTACCATTACCATTTTTAGTATTGGCTTGTTGTAGTTTGCCGGAAAGATACATGCCACCGCTTGCGACAAAGCGCTTTTCATCTTCAGTTAGAAGGTCTTGGCAGACTCCCCCATCGCATAGTTCGTAGTATTCTCGTAGTAGTTTCATTTTGGTTCTCTTAAAGATAGAAGCGGGCGCTACCCGCGTGAGCTAGGAGCCTTTACAACAAAGACGAACTGGCTGTAAGCCCCATTTCTTAGTAAGATAGTTGTTCATCACTCTTCTCCTATGGTATTGTCATACTTATAGTTGTGCCTTATTTGAATTCCATCATCTGAAAACACCATATTGAGAACATATGAGGTCGCAGATGAAAGACAGCCAAGTATAAAAGCATTAACCAAAGTTGGGTCAAACGTAAATAGTTCGGTCCAAGGAGAAAGCAAGACCAAAAACCAGCCGACATGAAAGCCCATACACATAGGGCAGTGAAAAACCTTGCCGTAGCCCCGGTAAGACTCCTTGTAAGGTCTTAGTTTTTTTATTATGGGCATGTCGCTATAGACTAAAATTTGTGTTAGCCCGTAGGCTATAAGGACGAATAGTATAAGTTCCATGTATTCTCCTAAATTGTATACATGTAAGAGAAGGTATAGGGATCTCTTATATAGCCCTTTCGGATAGAGCCTTGTTCGTCCCTCTGTGGGACCTCGCCAAGTTCTGTAGAGTCGGTCTTGTCTGGGTTGGTGTATTCATCTTCAACGCCAGCGACAGTTGCTTCAACATTGTCGTAGTATGGCTTTTCTTCTTTAATAAATTTTTCTATGCTCACGAGCGCAAACTTGGCTGCATTGAGTTTACCATCAGCAGATTCCTGTAACTGCGCCTCCATCGCTCCGTAGAATGAAGCGCCCTGGATAGACTCAGGAATGACGATGCCTTTGCGCGCAAGATGATTAAACAGGCGGTTCTGCGCGCCGTATGTGAAGTCGGTCATTGTTTGCTTGGGAAACGCAGTAACTTTCTTGTCTTTCCCAGAAAGCACTATGTCAATGTCTCCGTGGTCAAAGATCATAAGATCGCCACTTAGAGACTTACGAATGTCTAGTTCAAGAGTTACGGTAGGAGGAGGAGTCTTTGGCTTAATAGTGACCTTGACTGGCTCTGGTACTGGAACAATTCTAACTGTTACTGCCATCGTCGTAGATTTCCTTTACAAGTTCTTGGGTCTTTAAAATAGTGAAGAGGGTTGTTTCTGTTAGAGTGGTTTCACTTGACAGATTTTCAAGGCGTTCCTTGACTAACTTCGTTTTATTGATCATCTCTTCATCGCCGGCAACCTCTTCTACCTCTGTTGCTTTCTCTAATGATTCCTTCAATCTGCCGAGTTCACGGTTGAGATAAATTTTTAATTCTAACTCTTCGTTTGAAAATGAAGAGATGTACTGGTTTAATAATTCTTTTTGTTCTTGCATTAATGTATCGCTGTACTTTTGATTAAACTTCTTGGTAAAAGTTCTAAAAGTTATGCTATCCATTGGTTCTAAGCTTGATGTCTTAGTGTCACTAACCATCCCTTCAATAATCCTGCCCTCAAGCATTACTGATTGCTTGGGTGAGTTAGTGTTAAACATCTTTGCAATGGTCGCAAGAGATTTATAGTTTGGAACAAAGTTATTGAAGGTCTGGGGGCTAAGTTCTTTATTGATGTCATTGATGACTTCGGTTTGTTGCTTAAACAATCCATCGGGGTCAATAAGACGCTTAGCAGCCAACACAGCCTCTACAATTTTTTTGCTAGTGGTTTCGTCTAGGTTTTGATTTTCGTACAAAGAGCGGTAGCATTCAAGGTCTTTCTTGAGTAGTGAGTCTCCTGTAAAATGTTTGCGGACAATAGAGATCACTTTGGCTTTTCGTTCTGTGTCACCTTTAATGATAGCAACAGTTGCTTCACGAGCAAGGGCTTCAAATACAAACGCTGTATTTCTCTTTTTATTGTGCTTATTCTTCATCATTGTTCTCCGTAACTTTGGTCTCTAGTGATTCAAGCAAGAACTTAACAGAGTTATTTACCTCAAGAAGAGCAATCTCTTCCTCTTCTTCTCTTAGATAAATAGGGTCTTGTTCTTCATAAATACCCCGTGCCAAAGAAGTTCCCCTTGAAAGAGATCTTAACTCTGAGCCCCCAAGGTTGTTTGTTCTGTAGGTGTTCATTTCGGGAGTCGCGATGCGAGCATAACTTCTAGAGCGGGGTCCTTTGCTCTTGCGTCCGTCTACCGCCACCCTTTGGTGAATTTTTCCTTTGGCACCGCGCGTGGTATATTTTTTTCCAGTCCTCGCGCGCTTACCAAGAGACTTGGCGAGCCGTGGTGAATCGCGGGAGCCAGGAGGCGCTGCCAGGAGAGCGCTTTCTTCGCCGCCGCCTTCGCCAGCAGCAGGTTCACCACCACCGCCTTCGTCACCCCCAAGGTCGAGTTCCCCGCCGCCCTCTTCACCACCGAGG
>TARA_B100001093_G_scaffold520387_1_pt1 | contig 12146 bp, 12 predicted proteins | sample TARA_B100001093 | Tara Oceans TARA_B100001093 (sample SAMEA2623116) | marine metagenome | biome: marine biome (ENVO:00000447); feature: surface water layer (ENVO:00002042); material: "saline water (ENVO:00002010), including plankton (ENVO:xxxxxxxx)" | depth 5 m
GAAGTCGCTAATCTAGTATCATAATCATCTGCTTCGACTGTTAAATCATTGACGCGTTTCATTGTAGAGGCATATTCGGTTGGATTTGTTTCTGTGGAGAAAGGATATGCAAATCCTAACTGATTCCAAGAGTATTGCGCCTTAGAGTATTTAGAAACCTCTCCAACTTGTTTTTTTGCATCCGACCACATTCCAGATGTATTATTTGCTTTTAATAATTTATATCCGGTTCCTTTCTGGTTACATCCTGCTTTTTGAAACTCTTGTTTTAAACATTCAGGATGAGGAATGCTTTGTCTAGAATACTTCCCATCACAAGGGTCTATATTATCACTATCCCCAAAACATATTTCACTATTGTCTCTTGCTGTATAATAATCAGTGCTTCTTGTTTTAGTATTAGTTTCCTGCATTATTGTTCCTGCTCTTTTATAAGGCATTCTTATTGATTGTCCTAAATCGTAAAATGTTTTACCATATGGTGTTTTGTCTGTACAATTTGAATTTTTCCATAATTTTTTTACACACGCTTCACTATGAGGTCCTGAAAGATAATTAGGAGTAATACAAGGATGGTCCTTCAAGAATTTTCCACATTTTTCACCCGGAATTAAACCATATCCCTCTGCATTACAAGTATCATCGCTATATTTGGGCATATATTTATCTCCTACCTTTTTCATTACCATTGATTGTCCTGTAGTAGGACAATATCCACATAATTTTGCCGCTTCTCCGTATAAATCTCCACAGCTTTTTACATTTGAGCAAATTTCTTTTTCTCTAAGTTCTTCACATTTGGATGCATCAGTTGTCCAATACTCTTTTGGACAAACATCAGCTGCCGGACCATCTTTTGTACCAAATCTAAATTCTTTGTCCATTGCACAATATCCGCAATTGGTATTTTTTAGCTGACTACATTTAGTTAGCGCCCTACAATTTGTAATTCCTTTATCTATTTGTCTTTGTTCTAATCCTATTTTAGGAGTATATCTTTGTAATTCTTTTTTATCATCAAATTTTACCCAATCATTAACTCCGGGTTTTGTTGTAACTAATCCAGAACCTATACCTTGAGAACGAACATCCCAATATTTGTCTTGGCTATTCATAAAAGCTCTTTCTCCTGCTACTAAAGCCTTATCTAATTCCGAGTCAAAATTTTCCCTATTTATCTTTATATAATAAATTTGAACTAGTAATACACCTATTAAGATTAATCCTAAAATTAATAATTTCATATATAATCTACATATAAAATTATATTTACTTAAAATCAACTATAATTTCTACCTGTTCTTTTTTAATACTCTTAGAAGCAGATATAGATAACTCTTCTCTTTTCTTACGAGTTTTTGCAGTTGATTTCTCTTTTCTATTTTTAGCCGTACTATTTCTATTATTCATATCATTATTAATTTTTATTAAGTTTTGTTCAATGTAATATAAAATTTTATTTTCTAATGCCCATCTAAAAAAATTTAATTGTCCTATTGTTGTTTGAATATAAGTATCGTTTTTATATGGAATTGTGATTCTATCCCATCTACAAAATGGGTCAAATCTCTTTTTTGAATAAGCCTTTAATTTTAGTTTATAGTCAATATAAACCTTAAATCTTTTTTCATCACCATTTTTCATTTTCAAAGGATAAACTGTATAATTTTTTTTTGAATAATTTGTTGCAAACCAATCAATTAACCTAAGTGAGATAGTTGATTCGCCGTTGATAATAGGTAAAATCTTTTCCATATTACCATCTCTATTATAAAATTCTAATAATTTATTAAGTAGCAAACTGTTTTGCGTAATTAATGATGTCATATAATTATTTATTTATTTACATCTTTAAATACTTATTCATTTTTCTTTTTATAATTACTATCTTGTGGTCGTAAAAAATTATCTTGATTACTTAAATCTTCTAAATAATTATTTTCTACCATAAATGGGTTACACAAACCTTGTATTGCCAAATCTCTACTGGCCATTCTTTTATCACATAATTCTTTTTTTGTATATATATCTTCATGGGTTTTAACTAGTTCTTCTTCTATTTCTGGTTTTTCACGCATATCAATCGGGATAGCTTCCCTTCTAGGAGTTTTTTTAAATTCTTCCTCCGTTTCCGGTATCCACTTTTTTAAATTGTATTTTGCAAATGTTACTTTCTTTGGACATTTCATCATTTAAATATTCAAATGTTTATTTTTTAAAAAAAACACGCATATAAAATTGATATAATATTAATATGTGTGTATTAATATTATTAACAACATGACAAATATACCGCCTTGTATAGCAGTAGTTCAAAGATGGAATTCAAATCATCACGGAGTTTCTAGTAACGAGTATTCTTATATTGACTATATGCAAAAAAAATACCTACTAGCTTGGGATACTCATTATTACGACTCAGATACAGATACAGATGATTCTTATGACTATATCCCCATGGAACAATTGGATGATGCATTATCTTTTGCCGACCCAGAAACTGTTGTTGAGGGAAACAGAGAAGCGTGGAGTTCGCATATAACTTGTATTATACGAAAGGAATACATCTACCGCGGGAGAACATTTTGTATTAGAAATTACGGTATAGAAAAATTACAAAGAAAATGGAGAGATTATTATCAAAAAAGACTTGCTTTTATGAAAAATCCTAGAAATTTACGATATAGACAAATATATGGTAAATATCCACGTTAAATTATTTCACAAAAGTAATACTAAATTTTTTTCCTTTACCTGGAGAAGTGCCTGCAATAAATAAATTGTCTCCTGCAAACGCATTAGGTGTTTGACTTCCACCGGGCTGTCCTGCCCCACCATAAGCAATAACATAACCACTAAATGGAACCCCATTGCCAGCTTTTCCAAATTCAGTTATCTGCGCAGTTCCCGTTGGGATATATTTAGTCGTGTCTTCTCCTATTTTTATAGCAGGAGCTGCTTGCTCGGACAGGAAGCCTGTAAAGGCACCGACTGGTTCTAAAACTAAAACTATACCTTGTGCTATATACCAATCCTGAGTATTGATAGGTGAAGCTTGTAATACTTCCCACCCTCCTAGGGTTGATAACTGAGCTATACTCTCAGAACCATCTACAGCTCCGCCAGAATACCATCTTTCAAATGCTACCAATCGCCATCCTCTGCAAGGACTGGCACCACTACTTTGTGAGCCCGTTATATCGTTGGGTAAAAATATATCATCGCCTGTATTATTTAAAATATCACCAAATGAACAAAATTTATCTGTAAAAACCCCGCCCCCATATAAATTAACTAATGCATTTTGCATAGTTCTAGTTACAAATCCTGTTGTAAAATTATCTCTAAATAAAGTCATAGGAATAGATACATTACTAGCTAATTGTAATGGTGCTGAAGACTTTACTGGTGCCATATCTTCCGCTGTGCATTTATCGCCTGTATCAATCGCATTTTTATAATTTATTTGAAATAAACTACCAAACGCTCTGGTGTTTATTGTATTCAATAATGTACTTCTTCTGCCTAATGTGCTGACAATTGAATGTCCATTCATACCTGTGCTATTTGCATCGGTAGAACCCATAGCTGTTCTTGTACTTGATACTCTTCTAGGAACAAATCCGCTCATATATATATAGAATTAATATTAAAAAGTTTTAGTTATTCGCATTTGTTTTGATAATTTAAATTTTTCATCATCTAATGTTCCCCGTTTTACATTACATTTTAAACAGCAAATTACAACATTATCCTTACAGTGACCAATATTATTATCAAGCCTATCAAGAGTCCATTGTTTTTCTTCACGTATATTTTCGTATGCTAACAAACAGTCCATTTTACAGTAGTAACATTTTAACCTTGAAACTACTAATTTTTCTAAACATTCATCATATGATATTAAATTTTTTAATTTTTTCTTTTTTATATCCTGATTTTTATAGCCATTTATTTTTCTCTCCACTTCTTTTTTAATAAAAGATTTACCATCATATTTTTCTCCAATATATAATTTATTTAAATATTCTACTTGTTTTTTCTCTTCGAAGATATCTTTATTTACACTTTCAGTTACCTTTCTTTTTCCTTTTATACCCTTAATTTTTTCAACATTTCTTTTTCCATTTATAACTATTTTTTTCATTGTAACATATACTTAAAGAAAATAGTATAGAATTTAATTTAAATAATATATATATATGAGTGAAATATGTCAAGAACTACAAAATATAAAATATCAAACAATGCTTTTAAATCATAATTCAAAAATTTATGACTCAAAACCTAATATTGATAATATAGAAGCTTTTCTAGAAAAAGAAAAAGAGGCAAATAAAAAAAAACCTTGGAGCAAATTAAGTAAAGCTTCTAAATTAAAAAAAATAAGTGAATATGTTATTCAATACACAGCTGAAAATAAATTAAATGACGAACAATCTATTGAATTAAAAAAATATCTAACTCAATGTTTAAATAGGAAAAAATTACAACGTATGAAGGATGTTGTTTATGATATTACCACAAATAAAATAAAATCCATAAATGGATTAACTTATAATAAAGTTAAGAATAAATTCACGCTTAAGGTTAAGGATAAAAAAACCAGCACATTAAAAAGTCTAGCTCCAAAAAAAAATAAAACACAAAATAAAAACCCAAAGAAAAATCGTCGCAGGAAAAAAAGCAAAATTGATAGTAATATAAAAGAATAATTATATATTATATTAATCAATGACCACATACTGGAATGATTTGGAGGTCTTAAACGATATTAGCAAGGAAATAGAAAAGACTGCTGAAGACAAAAACGATTATAATGATAATGATGTTGCAGATTTTAAAGAAGGATTGCAATATTTTATAGATGAATGGATAACTTCAAATATAAAACTCTATAAAGAATATCATTTTGAGGAAATAATGTATGATTCCCTATATACTATTATTTTAAGCAATTATGGATTTATGATTGATGATTTAAATTTTGATTTGGAGACTAATATATTTGATGCAATGGAAATATACTTCTATCGAAATCATAGTTTCCGTTCATATGTTGGTACCACAATTATTAAAATTCCAGATAAAAAAAGGATAGTAAAACTATTAAAAGAATATGAAAATGTCGAACAACCCGAACAACAAACTGAAGCTTGGTATGCATTCAGAAGAGAAGGATTATCTGCAAGTGATATATGGAAAGCTATTGATACTCAATCTGCAAAAAATAATTTAATTCTCTCCAAATGCAAACCTATTGATGTAAAAAAAAAGGGAAAATCTGTGAATATTGACTCTCCATTTCATAATGGTCATAAATATGAACCACTATCTATCATGCATTATGAATTCGACTTTAATACAAAAGTTGGAGAATTTGGATGCAAGGCACATCCAAAATTTCCTTTCTTAAGAGCTTCCCCAGACGGTATTAATATAGACGAAAAAAGTAAATTATTCGGAAGATTAGTAGAGGTAAAAAATCCTACTACTAGAAAACTATCAGGCACGCCTAAAAAAGACTATTGGATACAGATGCAATTACAAATGGAGGTTTGGGACCTTGATGAATGTGATTTCTTAGAAACGGTATTTAAAACATATGAAAGTGAAAATGATTTTAAAAGCGACGGTGAATCTTTTACAAGAACAGCAAAAGGTCGTAGAAAAGGTATATTAGTACAATTTTACCACAACGAACTTCCTCACTATGAATATCCACCAGTTGATATTCCTGAGGAAGAATATAATAAATGGTATGATGATATTATGGAAAAAAATGCACATATGAGTTGGATTAACAATTTATATTGGTATCTAGAAGATTATTCTTGTGTTTTAGTTCCAAGAAATAAACTATGGTTTAAAACAGTATATCCTGATTTTAAAGAACTATGGAATACTATTTTAAAGGAAAGAGAAACAGGATATGAGCATAGAAGGCCTAAAAAGAAAAAGAAAAAGAAATTGACCCCTACATCATTAGAAAAAATAAAAAATGAAACTATTAATCTATTTGCTGGAACCAATTTGAATCCAAAAATAGATGAAAATCAAAATATTATAATTAAAGTAAGAACAGAATCATTTGATAAAAAAGATTAATTTATACTAGAACAGTAAAATCCTACTCTACGACAACTAAATCCTGGCTGACATACCTCTTCCTTTTTGACTGGTCTTTTACCGTATAATCCTCCGCAAATAGTTGGAGGGAATGATGTGCCATCACAAGGAGAATCCCAATTTTTTTTATTATTTGTTACTGATTTATAATCTCCTGCAAACTCATCAGGTCTTAGTAAATATTGAATTGAACTACTATTATCGCTTAGCCCAGGGTTAGATTTTACTGGATAGGTATCTGCTAATAAAAGTCTGCTAGGAATTTTAGAAGGCATTAAATCAAAATTCTCCTTATAACCAGATAATACTAATCCTATTGCTAAAATAGCTGCCAAAAATAATATACTATTAAGAAATTTACTCATCTATAAAATACTTAAATATTATTATTTTAAAAACTAATAATAATATTGAAACAACTATTTAAAATATAATAGCTATTATATTTATACTATGAATCACGAGGACTTTGTAATCAAACGAAATGGAACATCTGAGGTTATATCTTTTGATAAGATATTAAAACGTGTTAAAAAACTAGGTGCAGAAGGAGAATATGAATTAAATGTAAATTACACATCATTAACCAAAAAAATTATCGATAGACTTTATGATGGAATATCGACAACTCTAATTGATGAATTAACCGCCCAACAATGCGCTTCATTAGCAACAACGCATCCAGATTACGGAGTATTAGCTAGCAGAATTATGATATCTAATCATCATAAAAATACTCCAGGCACATTCGCTGATATATGTCAAAAATTATATGATTTTAAGGATATTCACGATGTAAATCATCCTATTTTATCAAAAGAACAAATTCAAATTATTCAAAACAATGCAGACGAGTTTGAAAACATGTTAGACTACAAAAGGGATTATCTTATTGATTATTTTGGATTTAAAACATTAGAGAGAGCATATTTACTTAGAATAAATAAGGTTATTGTTGAGCGACCACAGCATATGTGGTTAAGAGTTGCAATATGCATCCATAAAAATAATATTGAAAAGGTAAAGGAAACTTATGATTTTATGAGTCAAAAATACTTTACTCACGCAACTCCTACTCTCTTTAATGCAGGAACTCCTAGACCGCAATTAAGTTCTTGTTATTTAATTGCTATGGAAAATGATAGTATCCAAGGAATTTATAGCACATTAACTGATTGCGCAAAAATTAGCAAGTGGGCAGGAGGCATTGGCTTACACGTACATAATATCAGAGCTGCAGGAAGTCATATCAGAGGAACTAATGGAACTAGTAATGGATTAGTTCCTATGCTTCGAGTATTTAATAATACTGCAAGATATGTTGACCAGGGAGGCGGTAAGAGACACGGGTCATTTGCTATTTATCTAGAACCTTGGCACGGTGATATTGAAGAATTTCTAGAAATGAAGAAAAATCACGGCGATGAAGAAATGAGAGCAAGAGATTTGTTCTATGCACTTTGGATTCCTGACCTGTTTATGGAACGAATTAGCAAAAATGGAAATTGGACTCTTATGTGTCCAGACAAGTGTCCAGGACTAAGTGATGTATATGGGGAAAAGTTTGTTGAACTATATGAAAAATATGAAAAAGAAGGAAGGGGTAATAAAACTATGAAAGCTAGAGATTTATGGTTCAAAATATTAGACAGTCAAATCGAAACTGGAACTCCATACATGCTTTATAAGGATGCTTGTAATAAAAAATCTAATCAAAAGAATTTAGGTGTTATAAAATCAAGTAATCTATGCACTGAAATTATAGAATACAGTGGTCCAGATGAAACTGCTGTTTGTAATCTTGCGAGTATTGCCCTGAGTAAATTTATAAATGAAACAACTAGCCCATTTACAGAAGAAATTACAATCTATACCAAAAATGATTGTAAATGGTGCGATTTAATGAAGGCCTTGTTAAAAAGAAAAAATATTATTTATAATCAGGTAATTATTTCACCTGAATTATTTGATAATTTTAAACAAAAACACGGAGTCGAAACATTACCTCAATTATATCACGGAGACAAACTAATTGGCGGATATGGTAATGTTCTTAATATGTTAAGAAATACATTTGATTATGATTTGCTTCACAAAGTAACTAAGATTGTTACTAATAACTTGAATAATGTTATTGATATTAACTTTTATCCTACTGATAAAACAAAAAATAGCAATATGCGTCATAGACCCATTGGTATCGGAATTCAAGGTCTTGCAGACGCTTTAGCTATGATGGATATTCCATTTCACTCGGATGAAGCAAAAAAGGTAAATAAACTTGTTTTTGAAACTATGTATCACGCATCATTAGAAATGAGTATGGAAATAGCAAAAGAAAAAGGCCCATATAGCACATTCAAAGGGTCTCCTGCCAGTCAGGGCATTTTACAATTTGATATGTGGAATGTTGAGCCTACAAATAGATATGACTGGAATAATTTGAAAGATGATATTCAAACACACGGTATTAGAAACTCATTGCTCCTTGCACCAATGCCCACTGCATCTACTAGTCAAATTTTAGGAAATAACGAATGTTTTGAACCATTTACTAGTAATATTTATGTAAGACGAACAATTGCAGGAGAGTTTGTTTGTATTAACAAATTTTTATTGAAAGAATTAATTGACCTAGAACTATGGACCGATAATATTAAAAATCAAATTATTAAACAAAGTGGTTCAGTTCAGGGGATTTCTGGTATTCCAAAAGCTATTCAGGAAAAATATAAAATAGTATGGGAAATTCCTATGAAACATATTTTAGAAATGGCAGCAGACAGAGGAGCATTTATTTGTCAAAGTCAAAGCACAAACCTTTGGATGAAAGAACCAACATATAATAAATTAACAGCTATGCACTTCTTCGCATGGAAGAAAGGTTTAAAGACAGGTATATATTACCTGAGAACAAAGGCAAAAGCTGCACCACAACAATTTACTATTGAGCCAGATAAAAAACAACAGGATGTTGAAGATGATGAAGAATGTTTAATGTGTGGTTCATAAAATAAATATATTAATAAAATTTAACAATATATTTATATTCGACACAAGGTATTATAATAGTCTTGCAATTCTGGGTGTTCCTTGCCATCAAATAAATCTTTTTCATATACCATATTGTAGAAACACCTGAAACATACTAGAACATCAATTAAGGAATTATGTAAATTACTTGGTGTGCTATCGAATAGTTCTTGATGTAATTCAATTAGTTTTGGAGGTTTTTGATATAGTCCTGAGTGAAATTTACTTTTCCTCATAATATTTGTAAATTTTAATCCATATTTCATTGTGCAATACTCTATTTTTCTGTGACGACCTAACCAATTAATTGGTTTATTTCTCATATATTCTGTTTGCATTACTTTATTATCAAATACTAAATTATGTGCGATTATCACTTGGCATTTCATCCAATCACTAGTAAATTCTTGGAGAACACCACTTATATCAACACCCTCGTTTCTCATCCGTTCATTTGTAATTCCATGAATATCTGAGCAAACCTTTGGTATTGTAACTCCTGGTGGCAACTGAATAATATAATCTCTGGTATATAATTTTTCTGTTACATCATCAAACACTAACCAACTTAACTGGCATACATAGGGCCAAGTATGAGGATTGGGGTTGGATTTATTACCACCCTTTGGCAAACCAGTGGTTTCAGTATCAAATACAATTACTCTCATTTTAAGTTATAAAAATATATATAAAAAGTTTTTTAAATTCAATTTTGTATATATTTAATTGATACTAGTATAGTGGCATTTCAAACTCCGGACAACATATTAGAATACCTTTGTCTTCTCCTTTGTAAATTTGAACAGTCAGTTTATCCCAAGGACTGTTACTTGCTCTCATAGTAAATTTAAAATCATTTTTATTATTTGCTTCCTTCATACATAATCTCAAAATATCCCACGGCATTGAAAAGTAACTTGCCCTTACCGCATATGGCGGAATATCATATAATGACGGGAATGGATTTTTTAGACTATTCATATCTTTTTCTATTGTATTCCCAGACATTTCCTTTTTTACCTTTAATATAACAAACAGTGCAAGCATTCCTTCCTTATACAATACATTAAACCAATGTGATTGAATAAACTGTCCTGACAAAATCTGTCTATTTTCATTTTTTAATAGGAAAAAGCGCCTTGGCTGAACATACCAACATTTATCTGTAGTGCTAAAATATGAAAATACATATTTGCATCCATTCTCAAGTGTAATGTCGTCTGTATTCTCCATTGCAAGAGTAGTCATTGGATATAGAGTAATAACTATGTTATTTCTATATTAATTTAATTCAATTTTCATTCTTACTCCATTTATAATGCTTGGTCAATTTTTTATTTACACTATGGGTTTTGCATATACCAAATGTTTTTCTATGCCAAGGACTAATTCCATACTTGACAATACCATCCATATGTTTTTTTGCTCCATATCCACGATTTGATTTTATACTATAATACTCGTCTAACAACGGATATTTATCGCATAATTCATCTATATACTTGTCCCTGCCGACTTTTGCTAATATAGAAGCTGCTGCAATACTAGTGTATTTATCATCTCCTTTTACAACAGTAGTATGATTAATATAATCATCGTCATACTTACAAGGTTTGAAATAATTACCATCAACTAATATATGGTCTGGTTTTACTAATAATTTTTGAACTGCTTCGTGCATAGCATTATAATTAGCTGCAAATATATTATGTTTATCAATATAATTTTCATCTTTATAATGAATTACCCAATCAATTGCATTCTCTTTTATATAATCAAATGCTATTAATCTTGTTCTCTCATTTAATTTTTTACTATCTCTCATTAATGAATGATTAAAACTTTCATCCGGCGGTAAAATAGCTGCACCTACATATACTCTTCCAAATAATGGTCCTCTACCTGCTTCATCCAAACCCACTTCTATTTCTCCTTCATTCATAAATCTTGCTAACATATAATTATATATTAGTGCTTTTTTTTAAGTCTATAATATATTTATAATCCATTTAGAAAATTCAGTTTAATTAAGTGTATTACGATGTATCTTTGGATTGTTATTGTGGGCGGTGCTTTTGCATTTTTCGCTTCCGCAGGTATTGGAGCAAATGACGCGGCTAACGCATTTGCTACATCTGTTGGTTCTAAAGCTCTTACTCTTAAACAAGCAGTCGTATTAGCTGCTATTTTTGAAACTTCTGGAGCAGTTCTTATGGGAAGTCACGTTACTAATACAATTAGAAAAGGTATTGCAGATTATAAATGTTTTGAAGATGATGCTTATTTACTTATGTATGGTTGTATGTGGGTAATTTTAGCGGTCGGGTTATGGTTATTTCTAGCAAGTTATCTAGAAATGCCGGTGTCAACAACACATTCTTGTGTTGGAGGAATGATTGGTATGGCTATGGTATTAAAAGGAGCTGATTGTGTTATTTGGTATGAACCACTTGATACATTTCCTTATGTCGGGGGGGTAGGGGGTATTGTTATGTCTTGGTTTATATCTCCTCTTTTTTCTGCAATTATAGCAATGGTTGTATTTGCTATAACTAGAACATCAGTGCTTAGAAAAGGGTTTGAATCATATAGAATCAATTGGGCTTATCCTGTATTAATAGGCTCAACAATGACAATCAATACATTTTTTATTATTTATAAGGGAGCAAAAGGATTAGGCTTAGATAAGACACCTTTAAATGTTGCATTCGGATATGCATTTGGTATTGGGGGATTAAGTGCTTTAATAACACTTCCACTTGTGCCAAAATTAAAAAAATATGTCTCAAAAAAATTAAGAACAAATCGTTCAAATTTAGAACTACCAAACCTTGAAGAATCAATAAAAACTAATCAAGTTGAATTAAATATTGCCGATGAAAAAGAACTAGAAAGAGTAATAGCACTTCATAATAACGCTGAAAAATTTGACAATAGAACAGAAGAAGTTTTTAAATATTTGCAGGTATTTACTGCTATATGTG
>TARA_B100001093_G_scaffold26383_2_pt1 | contig 12126 bp, 10 predicted proteins | sample TARA_B100001093 | Tara Oceans TARA_B100001093 (sample SAMEA2623116) | marine metagenome | biome: marine biome (ENVO:00000447); feature: surface water layer (ENVO:00002042); material: "saline water (ENVO:00002010), including plankton (ENVO:xxxxxxxx)" | depth 5 m
ATTAATATTAACTATAAATTTAACTTATATTCTATCACGAACTAAAGAACATGAGGAAACTTATAGAACTATCATTGGTGTTATTTACATTTTCAGCTTTTTCACAAGAGGAACTGAAGTCAGAAACTCAGATTATCCCAACTTATGGATATAGTGATCCTAATCCAATGCCAGCACTTACTTATAATTCAAAAATATACCCCTACCATAAATTTGAAGGATATAGTGTATCAAAAGCTCCAACCCCATTTCATGTTGTAAGCTTAGAAAATGAGTATATTCTTGTGGAAATTTTACCCGAATTAGGCGGCAAAGTATGGGGAGCAATCGATAAAAGTAATGGTAATGAATTTATCTATAAAAATGATGTCCTTAAATTCAGGGACATCGCAATGCGCGGTCCATGGACTTCTGGAGGCATCGAATTCAACTTTGGCATAATCGGACATCATCCCAGCACAGCTTCAAAAGTTGATTTTTATACTGAAACTTTAGAAGATGGAACTCAAATTTGTGTTGTAGGTACAATGGATTTACCCTCTAGAACACAATGGCGTGTTCGTATAGCGCTTGAACCTAATATAGGATCTTTCAGTACTCAAGCAACTTGGTACAATCCTTCAGCTACCGAAAAAGCCTACTATAACTGGATGACCGCTGCTGCTGCTGCCAAAGAAGACCTTGTCTTTGCTACACCAGGAAATGCCTATCTCAAGCATGATGGCACCGTGCTCCCGTGGCCAAATGATGTACTCAACAGAGATTTATCTCACTATAATGAAAATAATTTTGGTAGTAGTAAGTCCTATCATATTGTTGGGACTTACAATGATTTTTTTGGTGGATATTATGAAAAACAAGATATAGGTTTTGGACATTGGGGACGCTATGACGAAATACCAGGACAAAAACTATGGCTATGGGACTTATCGCGCTTTGGTAGAATTTGGGAAGACCTTCTTACTGATAAGGATGGTCAATACATAGAATATCAAGCAGGAAGACTATTTGTTCAATATTTCCCTGGGGCTGAAAACCCCATTTCACAAGCTACCTTTGAATCAAACCAAACAGACCAATGGACAGAAGTTTGGTTTCCGCTTAAAAATACTAAAGGTCTTAAAGAGGCATCTCCTTATGGAGCTCTAAACGTTATAAAAGAAAAAGATTCAATTAAAGTATATGTTAACCCTTTTAAAACTGTAGAAGGTAAAATTAGTTTTCAAGAAGGGGCTACTAAAATTGAGCATCAAGCACTTTTTAGAGCTAATAAAACACTTTATTTTAGCTTTAAATCCACTTCTTTAAAGACACCTTTTACTTTAACTATAGACTCACTGGAATTAAACTATAACAGTGAACCTATGGTTCTTAAAAGACCTTTTACAAGTCCGAAAGAATTGAAAGGATATAAATCAAACACTCTTCTCCTTGAAAAAGGATTAAACGCACAACGATACAGAAATTTTGAGCAAGCGAAAAAATATTTCGAAGAAGTACTGAACAATGATCCAAGTCATCTTGGGGCAAGAGCTGCTCTAGGGGCTTTACTATATGATAGTGGTCTCCATGAAAAAGGATTAGAAGTTGTTCAAGTGGGATTAGGTCTAGACACTTATCATTCTGATCTAAACTATACAGCAGGGATTAATTATTTAGCTGTCTCAGATCTCGTTAATGCCAAAGAAAGTCTTGGCTGGGCTGCACGCTCAATGAAATACCGTTCAACAGCTAATACACATTTAAGTCAAATTGCACTTTTAGAAGGGAACTACAAAGATGCCTTACATTATGCCAATCAAGCTTTAGATTTTAACACCAAAAATGTTACTGCTCTAAGCTATCGTTATTTAGCATCAAAAGCGTCAAATAGAGATAAATTAGCAGAACAAGCACTTAAAAATTTGAAAACTATTGATCCATTACATCATTTAATTTCATTTGAATTATACTTGGATAAAAAAATAACACTAGAGGAGGTAAAAGCTACACATCGATCTGAATTTCCTTATCAGAGTTTTTTAGAGTTAGCAATTCTATACTATAATACTGGTTTTAATTCTAAAGCCCTTACTGTACTTGAAACGAGTCCAAAACACATGCTCACATCGCTTTGGATGGCATTTATTTCCAAAGACAATACCTTTTTAAAAGAAACATTTGAGGCTACAGTTGATTTTGTCTTTCCGTTTCGTCGAGAAACAGCTTCTATACTTCAATGGGTCAATTCGAAATCAAATCATTGGAAAGCCTCATATTTATTAGCATTAAATCTAATTGGTCTTAATCAAAAAGAAAAAGGAAAATCATTACTCAACAAATTAAATTCACAACCTAATACAGCAAATTTTTATTGGATACGGTCTCAACTAGCTACTGATCCAATGTCTCAGCAAGCGCAATCAGATCTTGAAAAGGCTTATGAAAAAGATCCAATAAACTGGCGCATTGCCCTAGACTATGGAGACCTCCTGGAAGAAAAGAATCTTTTTAAAGAAGCTCTTCATATTTTAGATAAAACCCAGCGTCAACATCCTGATAACTTTAGAATTGGTCTCAGGAAAGCAGAAGTACTAAACAGCCTTAAGGAGTACGAAAAGTCCATCGATCTTTTATCCAAACTTCAAGTTTTACCATACGAGCATGCAACTGGCTCAAGAAAAATTTACACTCAAGCATACTGGGGAAGTACACTTAATGCGATTCAGAAAGGAAGGTGGAATGAAGCAAAAAAACTAGTTGAGCAGGCTTTGAAATGGCCTGAACAATTAGGAGTGGGTAAACCCTTTGACCCTGAGGAAAGACTTAGCTTGATGTTCTTGGCTTTTATTGAAAAACAAATAGGCTCTGAATCCGAATTTTATCTAGAAAAAATTGTTGATTATTCGAAAAAGAACTTAGATGCAGGTGGGAAAAATTGTGCAATTGGACTTTTCGCTATTATGTTTACAGAAGGGAAAGAAAGTGCAAATATTTATGCAAAACAACTGCAACAAATTAGCAGTGAAAACCCAGAAATTCAGGAGGCTTTAGCGTTTTTCTTTACAAATCAAACTAAAGAATTATCAATTAAATTTTTGGAGCAGCTAAAAGATTTCATCCAATGAAACTTTTTTACGAGTTGAGAAAGCCTGTCCCGGAGTCTCCACACGAAAAGTTTCAATATAACCTCGGTCTTGTAAAGTAACATAGGCAGTTCTACCGTCTTTTCCTCCAAAAGCAATATTAGACACTTTTTTACCTTTTAACTCAATCTCCTTAAGAATTTCCCCTTCAGGAGAAACTTTTACGACCGTTCCTTTTCCATAACGGGTAATATATAAATTCCCATTCACATCACAACGCATCCCATCCAATCCAAAATCATCAAAAGAAATTAGTAATCTTTTGTTAGCAAGCTTCTGATTTGAATCTATATCGATGGCCCAAACTTTTCGTTGTACACTTTCATTCACATATAAAGTTTTACCGTCTGGACTAATTTCAATTCCATTTGTTGTTCCCATATCCTGAGCAATTAATTCAAATTTACCTGGTTTTATTTTCCATATGTTACCTGTACTTTTGCTCCAATTAGGATCTGAGGCAAAAAGTAAACCATTTGACCCTAATGTTAAATCATTTGGCTGATTCGCACTTGATTCATGAGCATAAACGGTAACCTCTTTAGTCATAGAATTTATTTTCAAAATATTATGACCGGTATAATCCGCAACAAACAAAAAACCGTCATTATCAATTCTTATTCCATTGGCTGTACTACCGCTTGGAAGATGATCAATGAAAATTGAAAAGTTTCCATCCGCATCAACTCTACCCAATGAACCACTATGGTCAGGATTTACAAAATAGAGTGCACCACTTGAATCTACTGCAGGTCCTTCTAACTCTTGACTGTAAGAACCAACATACACATAGTCTGAAGCTACGTAGAGTGCCTCAGGATGGCTACACTCAATGGATACAAAACAAAACAGTATTAAACAACTTAGAACCCTCATAATGAATCAGTTTAAAAAAATTTTACTAATTTAATATTTTTACACAGCTTTTACCATGAAACCTTTACTTCATATAGTTTTGTTTTTTGTTGTAACTAATTGCTCCTCTTTAAACGAAACATCAATGAGAATTAATAAAATTGAGTCTCCTGACACATTAAGCTTTTCTTCTGTTTCTAAAAGTCTTGAAGAAAATACTGAAACGTTTTTAATTGGAAATGCCAATTGGAAAAATTACCCTTATACCCCTGAAGTAAGCCTCCGAATAGCTCACAGCTCTGATCAGATTTTTTTGAAATTTTATGTGTCTGAAAAACATATACTAGCCCAACATACAGAACCAAATAAAGCCACTCATAAAGATAGCTGTGTTGAATTTTTTATTGATCCCAATCAGGGCGGAGATTATTATAATTTTGAATTTAATTGTATTGGTGCAACTCATCTAGCTTATGGGCCAGACAGATATAAACGAAGTTTTATAGACCCAAAATTAATTAAAGAGCTGATATTTACTGAATCAACTCTAGGCTACAAGCCCTTTAAAGAGCAATCCGGTAACTTTCAATGGGAAATGGTGGTGGCAATACCTGCCTCTATTTTTATTTACCATCCAAATTTAAACTTTGATAATTTAAATTCTAGGGCTAATTTTTTTAAATGTGGAGATGATACTCAGCAACCACATTATTTGAGCTGGAATCCAATCGATACACCTAAGCCCGACTTTCACAGGCCTGAATTTTTCGGAAACCTATTTTTTAATTAACTTTATTATAAGAAACAATTGCTGATGAAGAATGACTATGAGAAACGAAATTTGCTTAACATATTGTTAATCATTTCACTAACCCAATTATTTTTCTTCAGTTGTGAAAGTTCACCACAACCAACTGGACCATTATTTCTCCCCCAAGGGTTTGAATCAACTGTTTTTGTAGATGAAATTAGTGAAACCACACGCCATATTACTGTGAGTAGTGGAGGAACGGTTTACACAAAATTTAAGAAAACCTCAGAGGAAGGGGCTTTGGCTGCAATGAAGGATATTGACGAAGATGGCAAAGCTGATGAGGTAATAAAATTTGCAAACGACACCCTCATCAAGGGCTATGGCTATGCTACGGCTGCAAGAATTTACAAAGGTTATCTTTATTTTAGTAGTGAACTTGCTGTTTATCGATACAAATTGGACCCTGATCAAATGGTACCTAAGGGAGAATTGGAAACTGTAGTAATTGATGATCATCCTCACGGAATGCACGAACACATTGGAAAACCGATTGCCTTTGATGATAAAGGCAATTTATATGTTCCTTTTGGCGCACCCTCAAACAGTTGTCAAAACCCGAAAAGAACCCCTCTAAAGGCTGGAATGGATCCTTGCCCCCAACTTAAAGATCACGGAGGTATTTGGGTATTTGATGCAGAAAAACTCAATCAAACTCAAGCAGAGGGAAAAAAATTTGCAACTGGAATTAGAAATATAGTTGGATTAGATTGGAATACTCATGATCAATCCCTTTATGCTGTGGTACATGGAAGAGATGATTTATTTCGTCTTTGGCCTGATCGATATAACGCCTGGGAAAGTGCGCTCTTACCTTCTGAAGAATTTATACATATAGAAGAGGGAGACGATTTTGGTTGGCCATACTGTTATTACGACCAAATTCAAAAAAAACGAGTCTTATCTCCTGAATATGGGGGTGATAAGAATTCAAATGGTCGATGCGCTGAATACAAAGACCCCATTATGGGATTTCCAGGTCATTGGGCTCCAAATGATCTTGTTTTTTATCAAGGAGATGTATTTCCAGAGTATTATAAAAATGGAGCTTTTATCGCTTTTCACGGTTCAACAAATAGAGCTCCTTATCCTCAATCTGGTTATTTCATAGGTTTTATTCCGTTTAAAAATGGAAAGCCAACAGGTGATTTTAATGTGTTTGCCGATGGTTTTGCACAGGTAGATCCAATAATAAATGTCCGAGATGCTGTTTATCGACCAATGGGAATTGCATTTAGCCCAAACGGAACTATGTATATAGGAGATACTGAAAAAGGAAGGATATGGAGTGTTCGTTTTACGGGTGATAAGTCAAAATTTGGTAAAGCAGATTTAGCAAAAATGGAAGCCCGAAAACAGCTTTCTCACATCAGAACTCCAGATTTTAAAAAAGACAACCTCAGCGATACAAATATTTCTGAAGGTCAACAACTTTATAACAAATACTGTATGGCCTGCCATCAGTCCGATGGAAAGGGGGCTTCTGGCCGATTTCCTCCACTAAATAAAACTGACTGGGTAATTGGAAATAAAGAGCGATTGGTTCATCTAATGCTAAACGGAATGGAAGATCCAATTGAAGTAAATGGAGAAAATTATAATGGGATTATGCCACAACATTCTTTTTTAAAGGATAATGAAATTGCTGAAGTATTAAGTTACATAAGAACACATTTTGGAAATACAAGTAATTCTATCAGTACTGAAGAAGTCACAAAATATCGTATAACTAATTCAAAAAAAAACAAACCATGAAACTATCTAGGAAATCCATCATTTATACTATCGCAATGGTCACAAGTCTTTTTTATTCTGGGCTTGTAGTAGGTCAAGAATACGATATGCTCATTATAAATGGTCATATTATTGACTCAAAAAACAACATAGATGAAAAAATGGATTTAGCCATTAAGGACGATAAAATCGCTGCTGTAGAAAAAAAATTAAATAATGCTCAGGCAAAAGTCATCGTTGATGCTGAGGGACTGATTATAAGTCCAGGTTTGATCGATATTCACAGCCATAATTTTCATGGTACCGAACCCGACAGTTATTTGAGTAATAGTTTTACTGCACTCCCTCCAGATGGTTTTACATTCGAAAGTGGTATTACCACCATAGTGGATGTTGGGGGTTCGGGTTGGCGAAATTTTAGGCAATTTAAAACCCAGACAATTGATCGGTCAAAAACAAGGGTCTTAGCTTTTTTAAATATTATTGGGAGTGGGATGAAGGGTGGCGTAATTGAGCAAAACATTGAAGATATGAATCCTAAGTTAACTGCTTTAATGGCCAAGCAATACAAAGAGTATATAGTAGGTGTTAAGCTGGCTCATTTCAGTGGTTTTGATTGGACTCCCACGGATAAAGTAGTTGAGGCAGGAAAATTAGCTAATATTCCTGTCATGATTGACTTTGGCGGGAGCCAACCTGAATTGCCTCTGGAGAAACTCCTACTCGAAAAATTAAGACCTGGAGATATCTATACACATACTTATGCTCATGTTAATGGCAGAACTCCAATAGTAAATGAAAATGGGAAAGTTCACCCCTATGTCTTTAAAGCTCAAAACAAAGGGGTTGTTTTTGATGTTGGTCACGGCGGTGGTAGCTTCGTTTTTGAGCAAGCAGTACCGGCCCTAAAGCAAGGCTTTTACCCTAACTCAATAAGTACAGATTTACATACCGGAAGTATGAATGGCGGCATGAAAGATATTTTGAATGTGATGTCTAAATTTATAAGTTTAGACATGCCCGTGAGTGAGGTGATTGCTGCAACTACATGGCGACCTGCTAAATATATTCAACGCCTAAACCTAGGTCACTTAAGTGTTGGATCAGAAGCGGATATCACCCTACTTCAATTGCAAAAAGGAAATTTTGGATTCATTGATACAAATGGCAAAAAAATCAAAGGTGACCAAAAATTAATTTGTGAAATGACCATCAGAAACGGAAAGGTTGTTTATGATTTAAACGGATTAGCTAGCCCAGATTGGAATGAATAACATTAACCTTTATAAAATAGCATTCTTAATTTGCATTCTTAGTGGGTTAGTAAGTACATACCTTTTTACTACTGGACAAGTTGCTAATGCAGGACTTTGGGTTGTTGGCTTTTTCCTTTTCTTAGCGCTTGGTTTCAGAGGGAGTAAAAACTTGAAAGGATTATCATTCACTATTTTAGTTTTTGCAGCCGTAAGTGTCTCGATGTATTTCCCTGCCCCATTCATTCAGATGGGTTCTTTTGAAATGAAAAGTTTAATTGTGCCCTTACTTCAAATTATCATGTTTGGTATGGGTACAGCAATGAGCATTAAAGACTTTTATGGTGTCATTAAAATGCCCAAAGGAGTTTTGATTGGACTGCTTTGTCAATTTACCATTATGCCTGTCGTTGGTTTTAGTTTGGCTACTTTATTTCAGTTTCCTTCTGAGATTGCAGCTGGTGTAGTACTTATTGGTTCATCTCCAAGTGGCTTAGCTTCAAACGTAATGGCTTATTTGGCTAAAGCTAATGTTGCGCTCTCAGTTACACTAACAGCTGTAGCAACTGTTTTAGCTCCTTTTATGACCCCATTACTGATGAAATTTTTTGCTGGAGCATTTGTTCCTATAGACTTCTGGGGTATGATGCTCAGCATAGTGAAAATTGTACTCTTACCCATTGCCCTAGGTTTGATTTTCAATCATTTTTTTCATGGAAAAACCCCATGGCTAGATAAAGCTATGCCTCTTGTTTCCATGACAGCCATTGCCCTAATCATCACCGTTATCACAGCAGCTGGTCGAGATAATCTTTTGACAATTGGAGCTTTACTTATCCTCACAGCTATCATACATAATTTATTGGGTTACTTTTTCGGTTATTGGGGATGTAAATTATTTAGAATGAAAGAACAAGATTGTCGTACCATAGCTCTTGAGGTAGGAATGCAAAACGGCGGTTTAGCCTCTGGTATTGCTTTGGAAATGGGAAAAGTAGCTACCGTAGGTCTAGCTCCTGCAGTCTTTGGTCCTTGGATGAATATTTCTGGATCTTCTTTAGCTTCTTGGTGGAGAGACAAAAAAATTAAATCACTTTAACTTATGAAAACAAAAGATTTTAAACTCTTATTAATCCACATCGCTTTTGGCGGAATGCACCTCTTCGCTCAAGAGCTTACGGTCGAACAAATGAAATTTCTTTCCCCAAATTGGGAAGGAGAACGATTTGAAGATGGAAGGCCTAAGGTAGGAGAAGCAATATTAACCCGAATGAAAAATGTTACCATAGAAGAGGCTTGGAGTGTGCTTAGAAACGAAGGCTATCACAATCAATTTGAAAGTGGGTGGCAACCCTTGCATGAAAACGTGCCTATTGTAGGTCGAGCGCTTACAGTACAATATATGCCCAATCGACCAGATTTAGCAGGGCAAATTGAAAAAAAAGGGCTTGCCAATGGTGCGATAGGAAATACAAATTCTTGGCCAATCGATCGCTTAGTTGAAGGTGACGTCTATGTAGCTGACGGCTTTGGCAAAATTGTGGACGGAACTCTGATAGGAGATAACTTGGGTAATGCTATTTATGCAAAATCTAAAAACGGAGTCGTTTTTAATGCTTCAAGTAGAGATATGGAGGGGCTATCTGAAATAAAAGGATTCAATGCTTTTGTCCGAGGGTGGCATCCCTCTTTTTTAACTGAGGTTATGCTTATGAGTATTAATTATCCAATCCGTATTGGAGCAGCAACAGTGATGCCTGGGGATATCATACTGGCTAAAAAAGAAGGAGTCATTTTTATTCCTGCACACTTAGCGGAAAAAGTTGTGGTCACTTCTGAAATAGTAAGGCTAAGAGACTTATTTGGCATCACTAGGCTCAAAGAAGGGAAATATACCCCTGGACAAATTGACAATCAATGGACAGAAGCCATTGAAAAAGATTTTTCCAAATGGCTACAAAATCACATGGACGAATTGCCAGTCCCCAAAGCACAAATTCAAGAATTACTCAAAAAGAGAACTTGGTAAAATTTTATTTAACTTAAAACAACTCACAATGGAATTAAACACAACTCGAAGATCTTCACTCAAAAAATTAGGTATTGCCTTTACAGGCTTATTAGGACTTACTAGTGTAAAAGCTGCCACTAGCTATGATAAAAAACAAGCTGTAAATGTTGTCAAAGACCAAAATATTCCTTTATTTTCTGGAGCTGTTCGACACGGAAACACCCTTTACATTGCTGGTAAAGGAGCGCATTTTGAGGGTGACATTAAAGTACATACCGACCATGTGCTAAAAGAACTTCAAAAAGAATTAGAACGCAATGGCTCCTCAATGGAAAAGGTGCTTAAGGTAAATGTTTATCTTGCTGATCTTGCAGATTATAAAGGGATGAATGAAGTTTTTAGGGGACGCTTTGGTGAAAATCCACCTGTACGAACTACTGTGGCAACCTATGGTGGTGTGCCTGGTAACTCTTTAGTTGAAATGGACTGTATTGCAGCCATATAATATTTTAAAGGAATCAATATGAACACAAGAAGAAAACTATTAAAAACATTAGTATCACTTCCTTTTATTGGAAGTATTACAGGAGCTAAGGCGGTAGAAAGTTCACTCTTAGAAGCTCCGTCAACATTAGCTGGACGTGATTTTTTTAAAGAATTGGGTCTTCGAACTTTTATCAATGCTGCGGGTACCTATACCTCAATGACAAGTTCACTTATGCCAAAAGAAGTGACAGATGCCATTAACTATGGGGCAACACAGTATGTAAATTTAGACGACCTTCAAGATAAAGTAGGTGAACGTATAGCCGAGCTTCTCGAATGCGAGTATGCTACAGTAAGTTCCGGATGTTTTGGTGCTATGTCTATCGCAATGGCAGGTGTTCTGTGTGGAAATGATACTGAAAAAGTGAAACAATTACCAAATACTGAGGGCTGGCCTAATGAGGTTATTATTCAAGAAGGGCATCAGATTGGTTATGCACAAGCATTGACCAATGTTGGGGCAAAAGTAGTTCTAGTAAAAACCGCAAAAGATCTTGAAAAAGCAATATCTAAAAAAACTGTTTTACTATGGTATCTCAACGCAAATACTGAAAATGGTGAAATAAAATGGGAAGAGTTTGTTGCCCTTGGAAAAAAACACAATATTCCAACTTTTATAGATTGTGCAGCTGATGTACCCCCAGTATCAAATCTTTTTCGCTTTACAAAAATGGGCTTCGACATGGTTGGATTTTCAGGAGGTAAAGGACTAAGAGGACCTCAGAGTGCTGGCTTGTTATTGGGAAAACGAAAATATATTGAAGCTGCTAGAATGCACACTCCTCCAAGAGGTGAAACTATTGGAAGAGGTATGAAAGTAAATAAGGAAGAAGTATTAGGCATGCTTGCTGCTCTTGAACTCTATCTTCAAAAAGACCATAAAAAAGAATGGCAACTTTGGGAAGAACAAATTGAATTAATTAGTAATAGTGCACAGGCTATTGAAGGGGTTACTACAGAAATTCATGTACCACCACACGCCAATCATGTTCCCAGCTTAAGAATCCGTTGGGACCATAATTTAGTGAAAATTACTCCCGATGATGTTCGCAAAAAATTACGCGAAGGACACCCGTCTATTCAAACTGTAGGAAATTCAGAAACTGTTGGGATTACGACCTGGATGATGGCTCCCGGACAAGAACGGATTGTTGCAAAAAGATTACATGATATTTTAAAGGAAGCTGTTTAATAATGAAAAAAAATAGAATTTTTAGCTTAATGCTCTTCGCATTGATTTTTATAGTTGGCTGCAAACCAAAAAATGAAACTCAATCTAGCCCCTCCACGCCAGAGCAGGCTTTAAAGGATTTAGGTATAAGCTTACCTGAAGCATCTAGCCCAGTTGCAAATTATGTGAATGGAGTACGCAGTGGAAACTTAATTTTTCTATCTGGAAAGGGGCCTCTAAATCCAGACGGAACAAATATTACCGGTAAAGTTGGTGACTCAATTTCTATTGAAGAGGGTTATGAAGCAGCTCGGCTTACAGCTATCAATCAATTGGCGGTTTTAAAAGCGATGCTGGGTGATTTAAGTCGTGTAAAGCGAGTAGTAAAGGTTCTTGGAATGGTCAATGCCAATCCAGAGTTCACTGATCACCCTAAAGTAATTAATGGGTATTCTGATCTAATGGTCGCTGTATTTGGGGAAAAAGGGAAACACGCTCGTGCAGCTGTAGGAATGGGTTCCTTACCTGGAAATATTGCAGTTGAAATTGAAATGATCGTGGAAGTAGAAGGGGAAACTCAATAAGTCTAACTTAAGGTTTATTTCTGACTTTTCGCTCCC
>TARA_B100001093_G_scaffold262582_1_pt1 | contig 12121 bp, 15 predicted proteins | sample TARA_B100001093 | Tara Oceans TARA_B100001093 (sample SAMEA2623116) | marine metagenome | biome: marine biome (ENVO:00000447); feature: surface water layer (ENVO:00002042); material: "saline water (ENVO:00002010), including plankton (ENVO:xxxxxxxx)" | depth 5 m
AAGGTTAAAGAGCTTAAGACCAAAGAAATCAGTGCCATGTATTCCTTAACGGTCTCGCTCTGTTATGAACTAAAAGAAGCGTCTGATAAAGGCGATAAGAAATTTGACTCTAAAGTTAATTCTTTCTTACGTTTTATGATGGACAACTTTGAAACTGAATTGGTTGTTATGGGTATCAAGTTAGCCCTCACTCAGTATGCTCTACCAATTGACCCAGACGAAGTTGAATGCTTTGACGAGTTTCATGAACGTTTTGGCAAGTATATTACCAAAGCACAAGAGGCATAATACAAGGAGTTTGGACGTTCTCCTAAACAAAACGTCCAATTCACTTGACTTTGATTAACAACTACGTTATAATAAGTACAATTAAGGAGAGATGGCATGACAATTGATACTAAAGGTTTCCAACCTAATCCAGATATTACACCGCAAGAACTTGTAGAAATGCGTAAAAAAGTTTTAGACAATGTTATTGTAGCCCGTGTAGGTCTTTTACTAAGACATCCTTTCTTTGGTAATATGGCTACAAGGCTTAAAATAGAAGCATGTGATGACTGGTGTCCTACAGCGGCTACTGATGGTCGTCATTTGTATTTTAACACACAATTTTTTAATGCTATGACAAACAAAGAAATTGAGTTTGTTATTGCACATGAAATTTTACATTGTGTATTTGATCATTTAGGCAGACGCGATGACCGTAATCCTGTGTTATATAATATTGCTGCAGACTATATTGTAAACAATTTGTTACAACGCGACCGAATTGGAGATATGCCTAAACTTGTACAATGCTATCAAGATTTTAAATATGATGGGTGGACATCAGAAGAAGTATATGATGAACTGTTTAAAGAAGCAGAAAAAAACGGTGAAGAATTTGTAAAACAACTAGGTGAAATGTTAGATGAACACATTGACTGGGACGGTGAAGGAGATTCAGAAGGTTCTAGTAAACCTAAAAAAGGCAAAGGTAAAAGCGGACCACCAAAATATTCAAAAGAAGAAATGCGTAAAATTAAAGAAGAAATAAAAGAAAGTATGATGTCTGCCGCACAAGCATCTGGTGCTGGTAATTTACCCGGTGAAATTTCACGTATGATAAAAGAACTTACAGAACCTAAGATGAACTGGCGAGAAATACTACGTCAACAGATTCAAAGCACAATACGTAACGATTATACATTTAGTAGACCTTCCCGCAAAGGTTGGCATACTGGTGCTGTTCTTCCAGGAATGAATTTTGACACTACAATAGATGTTGCTGTTGCAATTGATATGAGTGGCTCAATTGGGAATGATCAAGCAACAGACTTCCTAAGTGAAGTTAAGGGTATTATGGAAGAATACAAAGATTACAATATTAAGTTATGGTGCTTTGATACAAAGGTATACAACGAAGACGATTTTACTGCTGATAACGGAAAGGACTTAGAAGATTATGAAGTCAAAGGCGGAGGTGGTACTGAGTTTGATTGTAACTGGCATTATATGAAAGATACTGACTTTGTTCCAAAGAAGTTTATAATGTTTACCGATGGTTATCCTTGGGGTAGTTGGGGAGACGAAGACTACTGTGATACAGTATTTGTAATACATTCTAATCAAAATAAGGACTTACAGGCGCCCTTTGGCACAACTGTACATTATGACAAAAACGCTGCTTAAAACAAAAAAACCAAATAGGTTAGAAGTATTTGAGTGCAGAGAGACACTTGTCGCTCCAATGCATTTTGAGTATATAAAACTACCTATGGCATATAACCTACAAGATAGTATTTCAAAATGGATTAAGACACATCTAAAAGGTAGATACTATATCGGTAGGTCACTAAGTTTAGGTGAAAAAGGTATATCTAATGTCACTACAACATTGAGAGTAGGTTTCGAAGAACCAAAAGAACTATCGTATTTCACTTTGGCTTGTCCACTTTTGAAATATAAGTAAATATTTTTGAATAATTAAGTATATAAGGAGTTAATAAATATGACCGAAGAAGTACAATCAGCTGAAGCTACAACACAACCTGCTCCAGCAAACGAGAACCCAGTCGAACTAACAGTTCAAGACTTGGGAAATATCAAACAAATTATCGACGTAGCAAGTCAAAGAGGTGCATTTAAACCTAATGAAATGACTACAGTTGGTACAACTTATACTAAGCTAGAAACTTTTCTAGCAGCAGTGGCGCAACAACAGGCGTCATCTGAAGGAGAAAAATAATGTATAAACATGTAGGTCGAATTAAGACCAATCAAAGAAAAGTAATTGTCGCATATAGAACTGTGCCAGGCGAACCAGACAACTGTGTTGTAGTAACAACTGAAAACTTAATGGCAGAAGAGCATGACACTCTTATGAAATTAATTGAAAGCGATGCTGGCCAAAACGAAGATGTTTTTGCAAATGCAATGGCTAGATCAAGATTGCCAGATGGTAGAATTATGTTGGCTGGTTTTCACGTTACAGGAAAAATGCAGAAAGTAGCTACTGATTTAGTAGAAATGACTCCAGACAGAAGCACGGTTATTGGTCTTACAGAATTGAACAAAATGATTGCTGAACAAAAAGGTGTAGCAATTGAAGACTTAGCAACTATTGATGGAGGTAATCCAACAGAAGTTTCTGAAATGGCAACTGTTAGTGATATGCCTGTAACCGAAGATTCTGCACCAGGCGATGTCATAGATGATGCAGCGTTAGCTGCACAGTATAGATCACAAGCAGACACTATGTTTAAAGAAGCAAAAAGACTACGTGAGCAGGCTGAAGAGCTAGTTCCGACTAAGAAGAAAAAGTCTGTTGCTGAAAGTGCCTAAGGCAAAAGATAAAAAGTTACCCCAGGACATAATTGATCATTGGCCTGAAGTTTTTAAAGATGTAGATATAAAGGTTGTACCTGTAAAGTATTTACATAGCGTTCGTGTTTTCTTTACTGATGGTAAAGTTTGGGATATAGACGTTGCAAAAACTAGAAAGAAAAAAGATGCAAATGACATTGAAAAATCACTCGAAGAATTATTTACTAATTATCAAGACAGTATAGATAATGTGGACTTTAGGCTGGATACAGCACGAGTTAAAGCAGATATTCAAGGTCGCACTAGAAGTTTTATGAAAAGAAGAAAGTAGTTTGTTTGAGTATTTGTATAAATACATATAGATATTCCAGGAGTTAAATATGGCCCTAAGACTAAGAAGAGGTACAAACGCAGAAAGAACTGCGATCACGCCCGAAGCAGGTGAATTAGTATACACAACCGATACTAAAAAGGTATACGTTGGTGATGGAACCACAACAGGTGGTAACATTGTTAGCGGACAAAACGATATTGTAGATGATACATCACCGCAATTAGGAGGTGATTTAGATCTTAATAGTAATAATATAACAGGTACAGGTAACATAAACATTACAGGTACAGTTACAGCCACAGGGAATATCAACTTAGGCGACGGAGCAGGCGGCGATATTATTGCTGTTGGAGGAACTATACAAGGTGCATTAACTCCGGACTCACAATTAGCATATAACCAAGGTTCAAATACTGCACGTTGGAACACTGGATACTACGGAAGTTTAGATGTTTTAGGACATGTAGATGCAGATAGTATTAAAGCTGATCTAATTGGAGACGATAGTACTCTTGCTTACAATCAGACAACTAAAACATTTACAGGAACTACATTTAACGGTACAACTGCATCCTTTGGTACAGTAACAGCTACATCTTTTGACGGTGATCTAAGCGGTAGTGTGTTTGGCGATGATTCAACTCCTTTAGTAGATGCAAACAACAACACTATAACTGCAACTGCAATAAGCACTACTAACATTACTGCCTCTAGTACTGATCTTAGATTTAATGCAGTAACTACAACTTTTAATAGAGCACAATCTACATCTTCAAGAGTGTATGTGCATTCAACAACAGCAACAGGTTTTGGTACCGGATTATTTAATCTTATTAACACTCACACAAATGTAATTACTGATGATTTAGCTTTTAGTAGAGCAAGGGGTACTCCGGATTCATTGGCAGTAATCAACGCAAATGATAAACTAGGTGGTATGGCGTTTAACGGATACGACGGAGCAGCATATCAATTTGGTGCATCTATTGATTCGTATGCAACTGCTATATCTACAGGTAATATTACAACCAATGTGCGTATAAGAACAAGAAATGGTTCTTCAGGTACTATTGGGGTAGGCTTACAAGTTGAGCCAGATCAAACTGTTAAACTTAACACACTAGATGTTTTATCAGGTGATGTGCTTACAATTAATAAAGCTATACAACTTCCGATTTCAACTGCTGAACCTGCAACTCCAGCAAACGGACAAATAGCAATAGCCGATGGAACTAGTTGGAACCCTGCTTCAAATGCAAAACAGTCTCTAGTAGCATACTTAGGTGGTGCTTGGGTATTAGTAGCAGCAGCTGCATAAATTAAATTCTAGAAAGGAAGTATAGATTGCTTCCTTTTTTCTTGACCAAATCTCCTGTAGCAAACCATTCATCATATATTGAATTATTTCCTTTAACATAGAGTTCGTCTTTGACAATCTTATAATCGCACCAGAAGGTATCTCCTAATATATTATCTTCAGCGATATCGCCAGGCTGATATGTTTTATTGATTGTCCAGGGTCCTATTTCGCTCATACCCCAGTTTGCAAAAACAGTAGCACCTCGATCAATAAATGCTTGTATATGTTTCGCAGGAATAGGATCGCTTCCCATAGCAACGTATTTGCCGTTTAAATCTGCTGTTTTAAAGCCTTTTGTGTTAATTACAGCTTCACACATAGCTGGAGCAAGGAAAGTGTGTGTATGACGCTTAAAATGCTTTAAAAAGGTATATGCGTTAAACTTTTCTATTTCAATAGTACACCCTAATGTATGAGCAGGAAGTGTTTGTAACAACAAACCTCCCGCATGTGTCATTCTAGTCACAGTATATACACTAGAATTTTTTGTTAATGATTGTCCTTTAATTGCAGAATCAATACAACTTTGCAGATTTTCTGGTGTTCTAAATATTGTTTTAGGATATCCTGTAGTTCCACTAGAACTAATTTGACATCCGTGTTCTAAAATACTATCTAAATTCATTGTTCATATTTTGCTAAACTGTTGTTTATTTGATTGTTAACTCTTACAAACGTTGTACGTTCGTATAAAGCGTCTATGTGTTCTGCACCTACATAAGTGCATACACTGCGTAACCCACCTTGTATTTGCTTTATAACGCTTGTAATCGACCCTTTACAGGGTATTAACAAGTCTCTGCCTTCGTTAGGTCTATACTCTTGTTCTGTTGGTTTTGTGCGGTTGTACATCGTTGTACTGCCTAAACCATAAAAGTTAACATATTTTTTACCATCTACTTCTACAATGTTATCACACTCTTCTGACTTAGATACCATACCTGCTACCATTACCATTTTAGCGCCAGCGCCAATTGCTTTGCAAACATCTCCAGCAGTTACACAACCTCCGTCAGATATAACATCTACTCCGTGTTTTTGTGCTTCTGCATAACAATTCATAATAGCAGTTAATTGTGGAATACCTGTGCCTACTTCAGAACGTGTCCTACAAGCAGCTCCGCTACCAACACCTACTTTAATTAATGTTGCTCCTGCTTTAACAAATTTTTGTATAGGGCTTGCTGTTGCTACGTTGCCAGCACATATTTGTATGTGCGGAAATTTTTCTCTATATAGTTTTATTGTATTAACCATGCCTTGCATATTAGCATATACATTTGCAATGTCTACGTTAATAATACCTATGTCAGGAAACCTAGTTACGACTGTTATTGTTTTTTCTATATCCCAGGGCTGTACGCCGCTTGTAATAGCTATAAACCGCCTGTCCTGCATAGTTTCTAACTGTGCTATATGTTGCTCCGCAGTATACTCTTTGTGTATAAACGTAAACACTCGCATTGGTGTCAGTAGTTTAGCAATCTTATAAGTCCCAGTGCTGAGCATATTTGAGACTATTACAGGCACCGCAGTAGTGTCTAACCAATCTATTTCAATGTCAACACTTTTTCTTGTAAGAGGAATATTGCTTTCGCAAGGCTCAATAAGTACATCACTAAAGTCTAATGTTAAACCTTTTACTTTCATTTAATAACCTATTTTTGCACCAGGAGTAGAAAATATCGCTTCTGGTTTAAAATGTACGTTAAAACTTACACACAACTTATCAATACCTGCAGGCTGAGGAGCAGTGCCATGAGGTATGTCACTTCTAAATAATACAAGTTGATTTTGTTTTGTTTCGAAGGCACGTTGAGTTGAATTTACTTTATTAAATGTATCGGGTACTCTGTGCATATTAGTATAATCTCTAAATATTAGTTTTGTTCCTTGCGGCACTTCAAAATAATATGCTCCGCTAATAAAACTATGTCCGTGTAGATGTTGTTGTATATGAGTGTTTTCTTTTCCAATAAAAGCCCACATATCTTTTATAAACAAATAATCAGAACATTTGTTATATCCCATTGTGTCTGCAAATTCTTTACAGCAGTCTAAAATTGCTTTGTTAAAAATTTCAAATTGTGGATTATCTTGTAAGTTAGGATCCCAAGCATGTGTACTAACTGTTACTGTAGTTTTATTCATGCCATGACCTTTTTCTGGATATAAAGGTCCTCCGTCAGTCGACTCTTTAGGTTGTACTGCATTTTTTTCAAAATGTTGTTTCAACCAACTATTTGCAAAATTATAATCTTGTTCGTTTAACAAGTTGTTAAATGTCATTACAGGCTTTGCAAATAATAATTCTAATTGTCCTGCCATTAATAATTCCCTTCGTTCATCTTTATGTGTTCGTACATAGGAGCAATCGTCCAATTTTCAGTTAGGCGTCCTCTACGCTGGCTTCCTGGATCTGGAATTCCTACATCGTTATCTGTATCCCAATCAGTAATCTTAATCCAACGTTTATTGTATCTATCAGTATTTCCTTCATCCATTGGAAATTCAATTGTACCTGGTTCGGATCTACCTCCGTAACGATGAACTTTACCGTAATGACTCCAAATATAATCCTCAGACAATTTAAACTGTTGAGAACATAACGTAACTAATCCTTTAAGTTTTATATTTTCATCTTCGTCTTTTTGGTAACGGCCAAGCTGTCCTACATTTTTTATTCGCATAGTTACAGTGTTAATATCTTTATCATTCATTAGATGTAATAATCTTGAAGGTGCTTCTTCGTTGATACCTTTAACAATAATTGTTCCAGTATCTAAACTAAATCCATAATCTTTGATGTGTTGTACTGCTTGTACTTTCTTTTTAGCACAGCGTAGTTCGTCAATTTCTTCATACCAATCGTCGTTGTCTACTCCATTAAGACTAATATAAACTGCACGTAAAGTAGTTTTACTCAACCGGTTAGCAAAGTTATTACTTGCTAATCTTAAACCATTAGTACATAGTACATTCATATGCCCAAATTCAGTAGTAGCATTTATAAATTTATCTATATGAGGATGTAGTGTTGGTTCTGCACCCACAAGTCTAATCATACATTGGCCAGATAATCTACCTAACCATTTATGAAATTTCTCAAATTCCATGTCAGGAAATAACCTGTTAGGAATATAACAGTTTTTACATTCCATATTGCATCTATGTGTCAGATCTATAACAATATCACTAAAAGTATTTTCTTCAGGTTGTTGTTCGTAGTAATTTAAATTGCTAAAATCTATTTCTTTAGTCATGCATACAACCCTAACTTTTGTTTTTTATATGCATCAATTTGTTTCTTGTATATACCGTTTAACCCTCTGTTGATGTATATCTCTTCAGCTGTAAATTCTATAAGCTCTTTATGATCAAATTTACTCATATGTTCAGTAAGGTCAAAATTAAATAACTTTTGCTTCATAAAGTCGTTCTTAATATACTCGTCAGCAAATTCTGTAGCTTGTCTAAAATTACTCCATTCGCTTTCCCAAACTAACACTCTATTATCTAATTTATTATTCTGTCTACCGGTTGTTACATAGTTGTTAAATCCTTTAGATGTTGCCCAATCCAATATTTCTTGATTCTCAGTAAGTTTATATCCGTATTTGCCTGCATCCATACTAAAATCACTTTGTGTAGTGTTGTCTGAATCTGTGCTAATATGCAATCCCCAATAAAAGAAACTATCCCAGTTATCACGCATCCATTTTATACCTTCGTGCCACGACTCAACAGGCTCATAAGGTAACCCTGCAATCATTCCTGTTGTACCTCTATAGACTCCTAAGCGTTTCATAAATTCTGCTTTAATCCATAACAACCCTTTTTTGATTCTATCCGGGTGCATACCCTTTCCAATTGCCTTAGCGGCCAACGGGTGAAGTGTTTCTATGCCATAAAAATGTGCCCAACATCTTGCTCTTACTAATAAATCAATTTGGTGTGGTTTACTAATTACTAGATCAATTCTAATAAAACAACTGAAGTTTGGTTCAAATGGTAATCGTTCAACTACATTAGCAAGTATCTCAATTTTACTATCTCTGTCGTTAAATGTATCATCACTGATAATATAATTAGTTGTACCCCAACGATTGTAATTATCCATAAGTTCTTTATACAACGATTCTTCGCTTCTGCTGTAATCTTCTTTAACTCCTAAGAAAGCATAATTGCAATATTTACATTTGAATCTACAACCTCTACTCATTTCTAAAGTTAGTGCTTCGTGATTCTTAATAAAGTCATTTTCATGATAGTCTACATGATATTTAGAAATAGACAATCCTTTATAACTATGATTAGCATCAACTAAAAAAGATTGAGGTGCCCACTCTGGATACTTGCCTTGCGGCATAGATCCGTTATCAAATAACCATTCTAACACAGGTTTTAATGCGTGTTCGCTATATCCAAAAACCATTGCATCAGCTCCAAAATCTCTTTGATATGGTTTGGGGCCTCCCATAACAATTTTTGCATTAGGATATTCAGATTTTAGATATGATATCTGTTCTATGATAACATGGTCTTGCATCCATAGATTACTTACTCCAACCATATCAATATCAAACGGCAAGCTATCTATAAATTGTTTTAATTCTTCATTTGTCCATCGAGTTGACCAGTCTATAACTTCTACTGTCCATCCATCAGTACGCATCATGTCAGCAATTTTATATGCTCCCATTGTTCTGCGTATAATCTCATCGCCACTATCATTTAAAATTATTGCGTTCTTCATTTTTTGTATACAGCCTGCCAACACGGATATTCTTTCCACTCTCCGTGTGCTGGCAATTCTCCTTCGTTAAAAACTACTTTACTGTAGTTATCAAAAACATCAAAGTCTCTACGCTCAAGCTGAGGCGGCTTATAACCTAGAGGTGTATCGCCTGTAAATCCTATACCTTTTAATCTTGCAGATTCGTTTATATAAAGACCATTATCATTTAATACACTATCTAACTTTCTTGCATATTCTGTTTGTTTATTTTTGGGATTAAAATGATAAAAACCAAAATCTATTACTACATCAAACTTGCCTATGTTCCATTGTTCTTTTATAAGGTCTTTATGTTTAATTTTTGTTGTTAATCCTTGAGAAATTGCTACATGTGAAAAATCGTAACCTTCAGCATCATATCCATTATTAATCAAATATTGCAAGTTCCTTCCGTTACCGCAACCCAAGTCTAGTACTTTGCAACCTTTTGGAAATAAATGTATAACTTCCTTTAAGAAGGTACTTGTATAACTACCCCAGGCAACGTTACCGCTAGAATAAACTTCATTCCACCTTGTGTTATCCATTTAAAAGTTGTGCCTTTGCATTTTCGTATGTATCGTTGTAAGACCAGGTCCACGCATATCTTGCTAGATTACCTTTGTTAATTACTTCATGTACTATTGTTGTGTTAAGAAGTATTGGAGTATCTACAAGACTATACGATTCAACTACTTCACCATTTTTAAAGTACTGCACATAATCATTTGACCTTGCATATTCTGTAGATGCTCCATCTTTTATCCATTCGGTTTCTGTTGCATTTTCTAAAAAGTTTGTAACACATTCTGCACTGTTATTAAGTGCTGGTATGTTTATAGATGCCAATCTCTCTGTATCTTTGTGGGCTGGTAAATATGTATTAGCACCTACCTTAATTAGTTTTATATAATCTGCTAATCCAGGAAGTTGCTTTTTTATATTCTGTAATATAGCATAGTCTTCTACAGCAACAATATTTTCATCAGCTAGGCGTAAAGCATACTTACCTGTAGCTTCTTTCCATTCATCTGTAATTACATTATTAAATAAAGATTTAAAAAAATCTAAATTAAAATCTATGTTAGTTATTGGTGTAGAGTATTTCATTTATTACCTTTTTATAATCTTTGTTGCATGACCAACTAATTATAACTCTTACATCCTCGTTATAATTTTCAACATCATGGGGTACATCACTTCTTATGATCGTTGGTACTTTTAACACATGTTCAAAGTCAAGTTCTAGTTCACTTGTAACAAATCCAATCATTTCATTAGATTTTAAATTTACTTTTGGCTTTGCATCGCTAAAGCTGTCGAATACTGTTCCGTATTCCAATGGATTTTTAGGTTTATAAAACCTTGTCACTTTTGTTTCGTCGCAATTATTGTAAGGAATATTTAAACTACAAGATCTTCCTAAGTCTACATGTTTAGGCCAACTACCTTGTTTGAGTTGATAAATGCTAAATGTGTGACGGAGCCAAGAATGCTTACTATCATAAGGGCATACAATTTTATCATTGTCTTGTGAATGCCAATCTGTAGGTATTTTTTTATTTACAAATTCAAACAATTCTGTAGTATCAAAATCAGGTAACTCGTACACATATTCGTTTCTAATCATATTAGAATTTCCTTATTATAGATTTTACAAACTTTATCAAACGTTTCTTCAAAGCATAATTGGAACACAATTCTTGTGTTATTGTCTTTGGTAAAGTGAACATTATGAAAACATTGTCCAGTATTTAGTATAGCACCTTTTCCTTCATAATTTGTTTTACAAACAAAGGTTTTATCATCATCGTAAAAATGTGTTTCTCCACAATTATCTGTAAGAGCAAAACTAACTACTGTTTGTCTCGGCATGTATAAATTATCATATTCGTTGTACCTATTACGATCCTTGTGTATAGAACTGCCAGACTCTGTAACTCGCAACATCTGGCACGTACAATTTAATCCAGTTGTATTGAATTTTTGTATAGTACTCGGTAGTTTAAAGAAACTTATTTTATAACTTATATCTATAAATGCATCATCAGCAGTAGCTATATCTAATAAGTCTTGCTTTGTTTTACTGCTAATTGCATATGGTACAAGTTTATAGTAAGGTTCCATACTGTTCTTTTTTATCTTTATACTTAGATACTAATATTTTTGTAACTTCGCCAGTAACAGTAGTAGGCGTTACTCCGCCACTTGAACTTGTTATAAAGGCCTCGTCTGCTGATATAAACATTGCTTGTGTAATTGGCATCCTCTTAAATATTATGCTACTTTCGTTAGCAATATCTTCAACTACACTCATTGTAATGCCTTTTAAAACATTCTTATCTGCTGTATAGATTACGCCATCTTTAACAATGCCTACATTAAACCCTGGGCCTTCTGTAACATGACCATCTACGTCAACAAGTACTGTTGTATCAAAGCCTGTTGGTGTATTGCGTTGACTCATTGTTAAGTCTATCCAAGCCATATTTTTATATTCTTGTCCGTAATAGTCGTCATTAACTCTATTAGTCTTCTTATCTAAGTAAAGTCTTACCAATGGTGTACCTGCTATAGGATAACTTGGTTTGATATACATAGCAAAATTTACAGGACAGTTTTTTAAGTCTCTTGGATTACCACTAGGCGGAAATCCTCTCCAGATTATAAACCATACAAATGCATTATCAATTGGGTTACGCTTTGCTAGTTCTTTAATAATCTCTAGAGGATCAACGTCTGGAATAGTTAGTCCGTATCTTTCTGCACTATTTTTAAATCTTTGCAAGTGCCTTTCGTAACAAAATGCTTTGCCGTTATATACAGGCATAACATCATATGTAGC
>TARA_B100001093_G_scaffold71214_2_pt1 | contig 12119 bp, 13 predicted proteins | sample TARA_B100001093 | Tara Oceans TARA_B100001093 (sample SAMEA2623116) | marine metagenome | biome: marine biome (ENVO:00000447); feature: surface water layer (ENVO:00002042); material: "saline water (ENVO:00002010), including plankton (ENVO:xxxxxxxx)" | depth 5 m
GATAGATTGTGTCAAAGAGGGTAAAAGCATCATGGAGCCACAAGAAGTTTCTGAGAAAGTAATAACACAAGGTCTTGTTAAAATTGGGCTATTAGAAGGAGATCCTGAAGAGTTACATAAAGCAGGAGCCTATAAAGATTTTTATATGCATAAAATAGGTCATTGGCTTGGGCTTGATGTTCATGATGCCGGTGATTACATGGAAGGGAATGATTTCATGAGATTTAAACCTGGGATGATCACGACGATAGAGCCAGGAATCTATATAAGCAGCTCTATGAATGTTGATGATAAATGGAAGGGTATTGGAGTAAGAATTGAAGATGATATTCTTGTAACAAAAGATGGTAATGAAAATCTTACTAAAAAGGTACCATCAAACCCTCATGAAATTGAATCATTAATGTCATAGTGTTGTGAATCCTATCGTTACAATCTCTGGCGGTGGAATTATTGGTAATTACATCTCATCAAGATTAAACAAGAATAATATTGAATCATTGGTTATTGAAAAATCACCAGCAGATTTAAGAGAGAAAGAAAATATTCGAACTCTCACCCTAAATTCATATTCAAAAGAGCTTCTGGATGATCTGGGAATTGATATTGATTATGCAGAAATCAAAAAGATAAATGTTTTTGATGGAGAGGGGACTGGGAAAATAGACTTTTCTTCAGATGAGATTAATTCAGAAAATCTATCCTATGTTGTTTATTTTAATGACCTTCAAAAAGCATTAAAAATAAGAGAGCAAGAAAGAACTTTATTTGAAGAGGAAATAAAAAAATTTAAGGAGGATGGAGTTAACAAGTCTTGCGAGATTTTGTTATCCAAAGATAAGCAAATTACTTCTCAATTTATTGCAGGGTGTGATGGGCGTAATTCTAATATTGCAAAATTAGCATCTTTAAAACCCATTTCATCGGATTACAATCAAACAGCAATAACCTTTACAGCAAAATCCAGTCTTAAGGATTTAACAATAGCTCATCAAGTATTTTCTGAGAAAGGCATCTTTGCAATTATGCCCTTGCCATCAACCACTAGTGAATCAACCCATACAGTAGTTTGGTCAGTTGATAACAGCAAACTTCAGGACCAAAATATCTCAGAATATGTTAAAAAATATATCTCTTATTTTGAAAAAAAACTTCAGACAGAAATAATTCTAAATTCAAATGTCATAAGTTTTAATTTATCTAATCATTATTTCGAGGAGTATATTTCAGGATCCTTGGTTTTAATTGGAGATGCAGCTCATTCAATTCATCCTCTAGCTGGTCAAGGGATTAATTTGGGCTTTGCAGATGCCGATGCTTTTTGTGAAGAAATAATTAACGCCTATGAAAGTAAAATAAATTTTGATAAAAAACTAGCATTAAAAAAATATGAAATAAGAAGAAAGAGCATGAATTTGATCATGCTTAAGTCTATGAATTTTTTTGTAAATTTATTTAGATCTGATAATTTATATATACGATTATTGAGGAATATCGGCCTTTCTAGTGTAAATAAAACTAAATTCTTAAAGAGGTTTTTTATAAATCATGCTTCAGGTAAGAATAAGATATAATATTGCTAGCACACCTTAAAAATAAATTTCTTTATTATTGCGAGGTTTAAAATGAAAAAAATTTCACTAATATTATCATTGTTAGTTTTGGTTTCATGTTCGAAAGAAATGAATCAAGAGCTGAAAAGTGAAGAACTAACGATCTATACCTCAAGACAGCCCCAGCTTCTTGAACCTATTTTAGAAAATTTCTCTGAGGAAACAGGCATTAAAGTAAATCTTCTTTCAGGTAATGCCCAAGAATTGATGGAAAGAATAGCTATAGAAGATAATGAGTCAATGGCTGATATATTCATGACTGTTGATGCTGGAGTTTTATGGCAAGCAGCAGAAAGAGGTATTTTTAGTCAAACTGAATCTGAGGTTTTGGAAGCTAATGTTCCAAGCTATCTAAGAGATCCAAACGGTCAGTGGTTTGGTTTTTCAAAAAGAGCAAGGACAATAGTTTATTCAAGTGATCAATATTCTAAAAGTGACTTTTCATCTTACGAAGATCTAGCTGATCCTAAATGGAAAGGAAAGTTATGTTTAAGGACTTCGAAGAAAGTATATAACAGATCACTCATAGCAAGCATGATTGATGCTTATGGTTTTGATAAAGCTAAAGAAGTTGTTGCTGGATGGGTTGCTAACTTAACAACAGAAGTCTTTGCAAATGATACTAATGCACTCAAAGCAGTTTCAAGTGGCCAGTGCGGTGTAACTATTGTTAATACGTATTATTTAGCAAGACTGTTGGATGATCCCAAGTATGACAACTTAAAATTATTTTGGGCAAATCAAGATGATAGAGGAGTGCATGTAAACATTTCTGGAGCAGGTATTGTAAAGTCATCCAAGAACAAGGAAGAAGCCCAAATTCTTTTGGAATATCTTTCGTCTGAAAAAGCGCAAGATTTTTATGCGTCTGCTAACAAAGAATACCCAGTTCTAAAAAGTGCTTCTATTGCTGAATCTATAAAAGATTGGGGAGATTTTTTTGAAGATGATATAAATGTAAGCAAACTTGGATTACTTCAAAAAGAAGCTGTATTTATTGCACAAGAGGTAGGATATAAATAACTTTATTTATACTTTTAAACTTTTTCTCCGCGAGCACGAATTTCTTTGAGAACTTGGCTAATGCCTTTCTTATCTATAATACGCATACCTTTAGCAGATACCTTAAGATTTACAAATCTATTTTCTGATTCAACCCAGAATTTGTGTGTATGTAGGTTAGGAAAAAATTTTCTCTTAGTTCTATTATTAGCATGAGAAACATTATTCCCAGACTGAGGTATCTTTCCTGTTACTTGACATTTTTTACTCATAGAATCGCGATTTTATAGAACAGAAGCCTACATATCAATACTATAATTAATATTATATGAAACAATTATATATTCTAAGGCATGCAAAATCTTCTTGGGACAATAAAGATCTAGCAGATTTTGACAGGCCCTTGTCTAATCGGGGAGAAAAAGATGCCCAAAAGCTATGTGCCTTTGCTGAGATGAATGGTATTGTCATAGACAAAGTCATGTGTAGCAATGCAAAGAGAACAAAAGAAACCTTTGACTTAGTTGCTGATGGTTTTAATTTTCCTATTGCGGATGCATTTTATACAGAAGACCTTTATTTTGGAGATGTAAATAATATTGTTAGTTCTTTAAGGAAGCTAGATGAGAAGCTTAAAAATATCTTGATCGTTGGCCATAATCCAACGCTTCATATGCTTGTTGAAATTTTGACTGAAGATAGTATAGAAAAGTTTTCTACATGTAATCTTGCAATTATTAATTTTAAAGGAGAATGGAAAACACTGGATTTTCATAAATCTAGTTTAAAATCATTAATAAGACCAAAGGAAATAAAAGCTTGAAAGATATAAAGATAAAACTAATCAATCCCTTAATAGGAGATAAGATTCCAGTCCCAAAGTATGAAACAAAAGGCTCAGCTGGTTTAGATCTTCGTGCATGCATAGAAAAAAAATTAATGTTAAGACCAGACAAAACAGAATTGATACCAATGGGTTTTGCAATGCATTTGGAAGATGAGGGTTTAGCTGCTCTTGTGATCCCAAGATCTGGGCTTGGATCAAAGCATGGAATTGTTTTAGGTAATCTCGTTGGGCTTATAGATTCTGATTATCAAGGGGAGCTAATGGTACCTGCATGGAATAGATCTAATGAAGAATTTGAAATAAGTCCAGGAGACAGAATAGCTCAAATGATTATTGTTCCAGTTCTGCAAGCTAACTTTGAAATAGTTGAAAGTTTTAAAGAATCTTCGAGAGGAACTAAAGGTTTTGGGAGTTCAGGAATAAATTGATAAAGCTATTTTTTCTTACCAAATCTTTCTTCAAATTTTTGAACCCTACCACCACTATCGATAATTTTTTGCTTACCTGTGTAAAAAGGATGAGATGAAGATGAGACCTCAACAGTATAATACGGGTAAGTCTTACCATCTTCCCATTCTTTTGTTTGAGTTGTCTCTAAAGTTGAATTAATAATGAAATATTCATCCACACTTGTATCATGGAATAGTATTTCACGGTATTCAGGATGTATGTCTTTTTTCATAATAAAATTAATTTAGGATGAGAACTATAGCAAAAATTAACTCCATTACAATTAAAAAATGAATATTTTTTATTACGACATAGCTGTTGGCATACCAATTAGACAATGTTTTACCTATAAATCTGCCACCAACATAAAAAAAGGCACAAGAGTGGTTGTTCCCTTTGGAAAGAAAACAAAAGTAGGCATAGTGGTAAGGAAGATAACTAGACCTGATTCGTTAATCAAATCGGGAGCTATAAAAGTAATCATCTCAACTGATGAAAAGTTTCCCTGTTTTGACAAATCCATTTTTGAAACAATTTTGTGGGCTTCTGATTATTATCATCACCCTATTGGCGAAGTTTTTTCTTCTTTTATGCCAACAGTTTTAAGAAATCAAGGCAATAAGATAATTGCAGCAACCAATGATATTTCAACATATGAATTAAATGAAACCGATAAGAATTTTAAATTAACAAAAGAACAAGACACAAATCTTATAAAACTCAAAAAGATCACTAATTTTAAGCCCTCATTAATTTATGGTGTGACTGGCTCTGGTAAGACTGAAATTTATTTAAGGCTTACCGAAAAACTTTTAAAAAAAAACAAAGCTGTTCTTATATTAGTTCCTGAGATTAATCTCATTCCTCAACTAGTAAGCAGATTTCGTAATAGATTTAATGGAGATGTTGGGATCTACCATTCAAAAATGACTCCAAATCAGAGGTTCAAGGTATGGCTTAGATCAAAGTTTGGTGAAATTAAAATTGTTATTGGAACAAGGTCTTCAGTATTGATGCCACTCAAAGATCTTGGAGCAATTATTGTTGATGAAGAACATGATCAATCATACAAACAGTCTGAAGGATTTAAATTTTCAGGAAGAGATATAGCAATTAAAAGAGCTCAGTTAGAAAATATTCCAGTTTATCTTGGATCCGCAACCCCGTCTCTTCAAACGCTCAAGCTTGTAAAAGAAAAAAAATATAAGAAATTTGATTTATTAAGAAGAGTAGATGGCAAAAAACCTCCTAAGTTAATACCTCTCGATATTACTGATGCCCCTTTAGTAGGAGGAATAGCTCTTCAAACAATGAGTATTATTGAATCCACTATAAAAAAAGGAGAACAAGTTTTAATTTTTATAAATAGGAGGGGATTTGCTCCTTTGTATGAATGTGATGATTGTGGATGGGTGGCTAGTTGCACAGACTGTGAATCAAATTTAGTTTTCCATAAATCGAAAAATAGACTTATTTGTCATAAATGCGAGTCAGCATATGCAGTTAATAAAAAATGTCCAGATTGCAATTCAGATGAAATTAATATGTATGGAAGTGGAACAGAAAGAGTTGAAGATGTTCTAAAAAGCGCATTCACAAAGACTCCCATTATTAGAGTTGATCATGATTCAACAAAATTAAAGGGCTCCTTAGAAGCAATATATGAGAGGGTGTACAAAAGCGATGAAGCAATATTAGTTGGAACACAAATGCTTTCAAAGGGCCATGATTTTCCAAAGGTAACCCTATGCGTTATCTTAAATGCTGATAATGGTTTAATAAGTCCTGAGATCAATGCCCTTGAAAAAATTTCTCAACAATTGATTCAAGTATCTGGAAGAGCTGGCAGAAATAATAATCTTGCAAAAGTTATTATTCAAACGCGATATCCTGATGACATTAATTTAAAACAAATTAAAACTGGAGATTATCGACTGGTCGCAGATCAGTGCTTGAAAGTTAATAAAGAATTAAACATGCCCCCATATTCAAGTATTTGCATTCTAAGAGCAGTCTCACCAAATACAACTAGCTCTCCTAGATTTTTAAATAGAACACAACTAACACTATCAAATAAAAATGGCATAAGCACTATTGGGCCCCTGCCATCTATCCCATTTAAGACGAAAGGCAATACAAGAAATCATTTAATTATAATTTCGCCTACTAAAACCTACCTTAATAGAGTCCTTAAGTTCCTAACTAAGGAGTTTGAATCTTGGCCTGAAACCAAGAAAGTAAAATGGTCCTATGATATAGACCCTTATGATATGTCTTAAATATTAATTCTAATTATTTGACCAGGGAAAATAGATCTATTCTCAAGATTATTTAATTTATTAATTGATTCAACTGTTACACCAAACCTTATTGCAATTTCAGACAAAACGTCTCCTTTTTGTATTTCATAATTAAGGTAATCAGGATTATCTTCAACGAATGTTCCTTCAAGAGGGTTTTCTAGAAAGTAATTATGAATTCCCAAGAAAATTGACCTTGCAATCATTCGTCTTCCTGGCTTTCCTTTAAGCCTTTCAGCATCCTCCGGGTTGGTCATAAATCCAGACTCTACTAATACTGAAGGAATATCAATTGATTTTAAAACTCTAAAGTCTGCATATTCAACATTTTTCTTATGTATCTTAGTATATGGATCTTTTTTTAGCTCATTTAAGATCTTTTCCCCAAGAATCTCACTATCTTTAATTTTTTGTTTGTATATTTCTGGATAAGCTTTTCTAGCTGCATCTTCATTAAAATCATCTTCCATAATATTCTTTATGTCAGCCTGTATTCGTTTTCTTTGTTTCTCAGATAAATTTCTTGCCACTGAACTTGAGGCTTCCTCTGACCATATAAAAACAGATGCACCTTTAACTGATTCAAGTCTAAATCCATCAGCATGAATTGAAATAAGTATATCGGCAGCATATTGTCTGGCTCTTTGATATCTATCATTTAAGGCCACAGTTTCATCTCCTTCTCTAATCATTACCGGACTATATCCTTCAGTATCTCTCAATGTTCTTTGTAATTCTTTTGCAATAAGCAGAGTTACATCTTTTTCTAGTATGTTATTTGTTCCAACCGCACCAGGATATTTCCCGCCATGACCGGCATCGATGGCAACGACTATATCTCTAATACTGCTTTTCAGTTTTTTATTTTTTGATATTTGTAGACTTAGAAGAACACCTTTATCATTTTTTATTTGTTTAGGCTTTATCCAATTAACATACTCATATAAATCAACGACTATTCTGGTTATATTATCTTTAGATGTAGCCCTTATTTTTTTAATAGGGTAGTTGTATGGTTCATCTATTACTGACGAGAGATCACTATCATATACATCCATAACTATTCTAGATGGATTCTCAAGAGAGTATGACTTAATGAAAGAAACCTTTTCTAGAATAAAATTGATCTCAATAGATCCGCCCTTTAGATCGTCTACAGATTTGAATGAAATTTCATTTGATTTAGCAAAAAAAGATAAAACCAACCCACATATAAGAAATAGTTTATTCATAAAATTTATTTAATTTAGTAAATAAGTCATTTGTATCTGATAGCTCAATTTCTCTACTATCATCAACATGTTTAAAAGATATTTTTAAATCAAACTCTCTTTTTTTAATTAATTTTTCAGGCCACTCGATAATGATAATCTTTTTAGTGTGTGTTTTTCTATCTAAATCAAAAATATGGATATCTTCGTGTTCGTTTGTTCTATAAAGATCAATATGCAGAAATAAAGATTCGCCGAGATCATATTCCTCACAAAGGGTATAAGTTGGACTTTTAACTAAGCCTTCCCATCCAGAATTTAAGACTATAGATCTTGTTAAAAAAGTTTTACCTGCGCCTAAGTCACCCTCCAAATGAATCTCAATAGATCTTTTATTTATATTGAAGATATCATCAGCAATTATTTTGCCTAGATTTTTTGTTGCATCTTCGTCTATGAGATTAATTTTTTTCATTTATTTAGTAGTTCTCGTATTCTGCAAATTAAGTCACTTGCATTTAACCCAATTTCACCTATTTCTTCTTTAAACATTTTTCCAGATCTGGAATGCGCAGCTACTGAAAGAAGGCATGAATCTAAAGCATTATTATTTTGAGCAACTAATCCACCTACAACACCTGCTAAAACATCACCAGTTCCACCAGTAGATAATTCAGGCCCACCTTCTAAACATTCATATAAGGTTAAATTTTCCTTTGAGCACACTAAAGTCCTATTTCCTTTTAGAATTACATTTGCACAATATTTTTTTGAAATTTTAATTGCAGCAGCAGGCCTATCTTGCTGAATTTCTTCTATCGAAACATCTAAAAGCTTACTGGCCTCACCTGGATGTGGAGTTAAAATTAGTTCTGATTCTAATTCTAAAATGTTTTTAATAAATTTATTAACGAAGCTTAATGCACCAGCGTCAAGAATTATTGTATTTACATTTTTATTTTGAAATATCTTTTCATAAACATCTTTTGACCAGATATCATCTCCAAGGCCAGGACCGCAAACGAGTACATCAATATTATGTGGGATTTCAAAATTGGAGTTAATGCCAAGACTCATTATTTCTGGATTCCTTTTTAGGCTTGCTTCAACATTTGTTGGGTGTGTATATAAATGAGTTAAGCCTGCTCCAGAATATAAACTGGCTTCAGAAGAAAGTATTGCAGCTCCACCCATACCCTCTGAGCCACCAAGCACCAAAACTCTTCCAAAATTACCCTTATGAGAATTATGCTCTCTCTTGGGAATCTTAATGTTTAATGTTTCAAAATCAAACTCTTCAGTCATATATTTAATTTATTTTAAATAAACCCAATCTATCAGAATGAAATGAACCCATATAAACCTTATCTTCAACTGGAACTGCAACCGTCGGCAATCCAAAAACTGTTTTATCAAATGAATACTTATCAATAATTGATAAATCACTCTTATCTAATTTATAAATAGAGAATGGTAATGAACAGCTCTTCTTGAATTCGCATTCACCAAAATCATTTGGCTGAAAGTCTAAGGATGTTACCCAAATATAATTATTATCAATATATGGATTATCAGGCGCTTCTATAAATGTGCTGATTATTTTTTTATTCTTTAAAAGATCAAAACCTACAATTTTGTCACCTTGATTGTAATTGATATAAATAATATTCGATTTCTCATCAAGCGCTATTCCATTAGGCCCACTTCCTTCAGTTTCTGGGACTTTCTTAAATAAATTATTATTCCACTCTACCAAATATCCTGTGTTTCTTTTCAATAACGAAGCTAAAAGCCACTCATTAAGAGTAATATCTCTTTCATACATATGTGATGCAAAGAAACTACCATCTTTCTTAAGACTTATATCATTAAAATAATATTTATATGGAACGTCAATGCACCCCCTCCATACAAAACTCCAAGATTCATCAGCTTTTATCAATTCAAACATTTCAATAGTCTCATTGGGGTAATGACTAATAACTCCAAGTTGAAATCTTCCGTCATCTCTCTTCACAAGGTCTATGCCATGAGGTCCGTATTTATCAACATTACTTCTTGAACATGAGGAATCCCCCCATGAATTATCAGCAATAGTTATACTTGGAATGATCTTCTCATTTGTTTTTAGATCTAATAATGCAAAAAAACCAGGTTTCTGCTCCTCGTATGGACCAATGCCTCCGAACTCTGACATAAGCAAAAACTTTTTATCAGGAGTAATAACAATATCTTCTGGATTGGAAAAATCACAAATAACTTCAATATTTTTGTCCGATTCACAAGAGCTAATGTCTTTTTGAGGACCAATGTAATCAGTAGATACAATTAAAAATGATAAGTAAATAAGAGCAAAAGAAATTGGTATTGAAAATTTATAATAATTTCTCATGAAATAGGCCAGTATCTTCTTTATTTTCTCCAAGAAGAACATAATGACAAAACCTCTTATCAAAAGGGCCAGTCCTAATGCAAAAGTTACAATTAACCATACACGCTCATACCAAAATTCATTACTAAGACTTATGTATAGACATACAACACCTATCGATATAGTTACTAAACTTGTTATTAATAATTTCTTTGATTGCATGACCCAGTTTGAGATAAGACTTGTAAATGGCTTAACCAATATTACGATTGATAAAATTAAGAAAAAGAAGAAATAAAAATAATTCATAAAAAATCTAAAAAAGACGATTTTTTATTATATCAACTATTTCTAATGGTTTATCTAATGGAACATGGTGAGCTGCACCTTCTACTTCATTAAAATCCATAATCTCAGAATACATTTTCTTTATGTTATCTAAAATATTTGCGGACATTAACAGGCTCTTTGCACCATGAATAAAAAGGGCAGGACATCCAAAAGAGAACTCATATCCAAATAATCGCTCGAGACTATTAAACATTGAGTCATCAAATTTCCAACGCCATCCTTCTGACGTTTGTCTTACCGAATGTTCAGATATATATCTTACGAACCAATCATTATTGCAGTCTTGCTGAGGAAGAAGTCTAAATCTTTTTAGAATTGTGGTTTTATCAGGATAGTACTTTATCATCCTTAAAGGCCCACCTTCATTCTCAGAGGGGTCCCAATCCGGTGGCCTTATAAAGGTATCAATCATGATTAAGTTAGAGACAAGATCTTTTTTTTCAGAAGCTACATACCCAGCTACCTGGCCTCCCAAGGAGTGGCCTATGATATAAATATTATCAATATCCATATCAGACTTCTCTTTTTCAATAATTGAAATGATGCATTCACCAAAGTCCTTAATACTATACTTTTCTCTAAATCCTGAATCGCCCATACCCGGAAGATCAACAGCAATTACATTTGAGTAACTTGCAAATTGAGGGGCAATTGGATACCACCATTTTTTGTGAGCACCAGTTCCATGGATAAAGATCATAAGATTCTTATTTTTAGATGAAGATGGCCATACAGAATATGAAAGTTTTCCTTTAACATCCTCTAAAATTTTTTCATTTGGCTTTATGCTAATAGCATCATGAAACCAAGAAGGGGCATTAGAGATATCGTTTTTTAGATTGTCAGTAATTTGCATAAGCAGTATTCTAAGCTAAATCGATTAAATATATGAATAATAATTTAACTCCGGCTGCAACCGTTCTTGTTCTTAGAGACACTAAGGATGGTATGGAAGTTTTAATGGTCAAAAGATCTAAGAAACCACCATTTGGAAATCTTTATGTTTTTCCTGGCGGTAAAATTGATCAGGGCGATTGTCTAGAAGGCTTAGAGTTATATTGTGATGGATATGATGATATTAAAGCCTCACAGACTCTTGGTGTAAATAATGGCGGTCTGAGTTATTGGGCTGCTTGCATAAGAGAATGTTTTGAAGAGGTAGGCATACTTCTTGCTACAAAGAAATCAGGAGAAAAGCTTAATTTAGAAGAAGAGGATAAATCAAAGTTTGATAATTATAGAAAAATGTTAATCGACAATGAAATCAATCTTTTAGATATATGTAAAAAAGAAGACTTGATGCTTACTACTGCCAACATTGCCCCACTATCTCATTGGATAACTCCTGAGTTTGAAACCAGAAGGTTTGATACAAGGTTTTTTATCGCATATTTACCAGAAAACCAAATTGTGCAACACGATGGTATGGAGTTAACTCATAGTTTATGGATTAGCCCGAATCTAGCACTAAAAAAAGCACTAGATGGAGATATGCAAATGATACTTCCAACGACAGAGAACCTTAAATCATGTATGAATTTTAAAAGCGCAACAACAATGCTCGATCATCAGAAAAAACTAACAAAAAATGATATTAAGCCTATCCTGCCTAAGTTCTTCAAAGAAAATGATACTTGGAAAGTTTTATTCCCAGGTGATGATGGTTATGAGGATCATTAATGAACAAACTAATAACTAAAATTACTGCACCTAATGGCGGTGTCTTTACTGGACAAGGAACTAATACCTATTTAATAGGACAAGAGGACATTACTCTTGTAGACCCAGGCCCTAATATTAATGAGCACATTGAAGCTCTTTTAAAAAAGGGTGCAGGGAAGATTAAAAGAATATTAGTCACCCATACTCATACGGATCATTCGCCAGCAGCGCTTCCTATTTCTAAAGAGTTAAAAATTCCAATGTTTGGAAGACTAGTAGATAGAGAATCTGAATGGGAAGATGAAACCTTTA
>TARA_B100001093_G_scaffold150053_1_pt1 | contig 12100 bp, 8 predicted proteins | sample TARA_B100001093 | Tara Oceans TARA_B100001093 (sample SAMEA2623116) | marine metagenome | biome: marine biome (ENVO:00000447); feature: surface water layer (ENVO:00002042); material: "saline water (ENVO:00002010), including plankton (ENVO:xxxxxxxx)" | depth 5 m
AAAGGATTTAAAGGAAGTTGAGGGTATCGTAAAAGAAATTTTGAGTTGTGAGAAAGAATTTTCTAATTTAAGTCATGATGAATTAAGAGAAAAAACTATTTATTTTAAAAATTTAATCGAACAAACTAGAGCCTCTTTCAATCAAGAGATTAAAACTCTTAACAAAAAAATTGAATCCTCTACTAATATTGATGAGAAGGATAATTTCTATACTGAAATTGATGAAATTAATGAAAGGTCATATAATAAAGTTGAAGAAACATTAAATGAAATACTTCCCCAAGCATTTGCTGTAGTAAAAGAAACTGCTAAAAGATTCAAAGAAAATTCCGAAATAAAGGTTAAATCCACTGAGTTTGACTTAAGACTTTCTGCAGAAAAAACATATGTTAAAACTGCTGGAGACCATGTATTATGGTCAAATAAATGGAATGCAGCAGGAAAAGAAGTTACATGGGATATGGTTCATTATGATGTACAATTAATTGGTGGAATTGTATTACACAGAGGTAAAATAGCTGAAATGCAAACAGGTGAGGGTAAGACATTAGTAGCGACCCTTCCAGTTTATTTAAATGCACTTACTGGAAATGGAGTGCACTTAGTTACAGTAAATGATTACTTGGCAAAAAGAGATAGTGCATGGATGGCTCCTATTTTTGAATTTCATGGATTGAGTATTGATTGTATTGATCATCACTCGCCAAATTCAGAAGAAAGAAGAAAAGCCTACAATGCAGACATAACATACGGAACTAATAACGAGTTTGGATTTGATTATTTGAGAGATAATATGGCACACTCCTCTAAAGATTTAGTACAAAGAAAACATGCATATTCAATCGTAGATGAAGTTGACTCAGTTTTAGTTGATGATGCTAGAACTCCTTTAATTATTTCAGGTCCTATTCCAAAAGGTGATATACACGAGTTTAATGAATTAAAGCCAAGAATTTATGATATAGTTAGAAAACAAAAAGAATTACTAACTCAAGTTCTATCTAAAGCAAAAAAATTAATCAGTGAAGGAAATAAAGAAGAAGGAGGATTTCATTTATTACAAGTTTACAGAGGACTTCCAAAAAGTACTGCGCTTATTAAATATTTAAGTCAAGAGGGGGTTAAACAGCTATTGCAGAAAACTGAAAACTTTTACATGCAGGATAATAATCGAGAAATGCCAAAAGTTGATGTTGACCTGTACTTTGTAATTGATGAAAAAAATAACCAAATAGAACTAACCGATAAAGGGATTGATACAATTTCTAACAAAAACGAAGATTCTAACTTTTTTATTCTACCAAATTTATCAATTGAACTCTCAGAAATAGAGAACAAAAATTTAGAATTAAATATAGAAGTTGAAGAAAAGGAAAAGGTTTATAATGATTTTGCTACTAAGAGTGAGAGAATTCACACATTAAACCAATTACTCAAAGCTTACACATTATTTGAAAAGAATACTGAATATGTTGTAATTGACAATAAGGTAAAAATTGTTGATGAGCAAACAGGAAGAATTATGGACGGAAGAAGGTATTCAGATGGACTTCACCAAGCTATTGAAGCAAAAGAAAATGTTAAAATTGAGGATGCCACACAAACATTTGCATCAATTACATTACAAAATTATTTTAGAATGTATAATAAGCTTTCTGGAATGACTGGAACTGCTATTACAGAGGCTGGAGAATTTTGGGATATATATAAGTTAGATGTTGTTGAAATTCCTACAAACAAACCAATAGCTAGAAAAGATCAAAATGATTTAATTTATAAAACTAAAAGAGAAAAATATAATGCTGTTATTGATGACGTAACTGAGATATCGAACCAGGGCAGACCAGTTTTAATAGGTACTACTTCAGTTGAAATTTCAGAATTATTAGCTAGAATGCTTAATATTAGAAAAATTAAACACAATGTTTTAAATGCCAAACTCCATAAAAAAGAAGCTGATATAGTTTCGGAAGCAGGAAATGCTGGAATTGTTACTATTGCAACTAATATGGCAGGTAGAGGAACTGATATTAAAATTTCTGATGAAATTAAAAATAATGGTGGATTGGCGATAATTGGAACAGAAAGACATGATTCAAGAAGAGTGGATAGACAGCTAAGGGGTCGAGCTGGAAGACAAGGTGACCCAGGAAGTTCTCAATTTTATGTTTCACTTGAAGATAATCTAATGAGACTATTTGGATCTGATAGAGTGGCTAAAATGATGGACAGAATGGGATTAGAAGAGGGAGAAGTAATACAGCATTCAATGATGACAAAAACAATAGAAAGAGCTCAGAAGAAAGTAGAAGAAAACAATTTTGGAATTAGAAAAAGATTGCTTGAATATGATGATGTAATGAATGTCCAAAGAGAAATAATATACAAAAGAAGAAAACACTGTTTACAAGGGGAAAGATTAAAAGTAGATATTGCTACAATGATTTATGATACTTGCGAAATAATAGTGAATAACAGTAAAATTTCTGATAATTTCAAGGATTATGAGTTTGATATTGCTAGGTTTTTTTCATTGCCATCTAGTTACAATGAAGAAGAATTCAAATCTTTAGAAGTTAATGACTTATTTACTCAAACATATTCTGGGGCGTTTGAACATTATAATTCAAAAATGATTTCTAGCGCTGAAAAAGTTTATCCTGTTATAAAAAGTGTTTATGAGAACCCTTCAAATACTTTTCAAAGAATTGTTGTACCATTTACTGATGGTAAAAAAACATTAAATGTTGTATCAAACCTAGAAAATGCATACAACTCTAAAGGAAAAACTCTTGTAAATGACTTTGAAAAAAATATTTCACTTGCAATAATTGATGAAGCCTGGAAAGTTCATTTAAGAAAAATGGATGAGTTAAAACAATCTGTACAACTAGCAGTACATGAGCAAAAAGACCCACTTGTAATTTATAAAGAGGAAGCTTATAAACTTTTTGGATCTATGATTGAAAAAGTCAATAAGGATATACTTCTATTTTTATTTAATGGAACATTACCCTCAAAGGACCCTGCTACTATTAGAGAAGATAGAAGAATAAGAAGACAACAAAAATTTAATACATCGAAAGAAGAAGTTCTTAATAGTGACGAAATTGCATCAAGGAATAGAAAAGCTGGTGAAGGAGTGTCCCAATCTAACAACTATGTTGAAACAGTAGTTAGAGAAGTCAAAAAGATTGGAAGAAATGAAAAAGTAACTATTAAAAATGTTTCAAATGGAGAAACTAAAACTATAAAATTTAAAGTTGCTGAAAGTCTGATTAAAAAAGGAGATTGGATAATTTTTAATGATTAAATAACTCATGAACATAGTTCTAATAGGGCCATATTATCCATTTAGAGGTGGTATTTCCGATACAAATCAAGAACTATGTCAAAGCTTAATAAAATCTGGTCATAATGTCGAAGTCATAAATTTTAAGTTATTATACCCAAAAATATTATTTCCCGGAAAAAGTCAATTTGATTACAACAATGGAGTTGATTTAAAATCAAAAAAAATTCTAAATTCTATTAATCCAATAAACTGGTTTTTTGTAGCAAAAAAAATAAATAGTTTAAACCCTGACTTAATTATTTCAACTTATTGGACTGGTTTTTTATCACCTTGTCTATATGCGGTAAATAAATTAACAAAAAATATTAAGAAAATTGGAGTAATTCATAATTCAATTTCTCATGAAAATAAATTTTTTGAAAAAAAATTGCTTAAAATTTATCTATCTAGTCTTACTAATATTTTTACGCTTTCTAAAAATGTTTTAAATCAAATAAAGAATATTTCATCAAGTTATAATGCAAGATCTTTATATCATCCACTTCCTGAAAAATTCGGAAACAAAATAAATAAAGATGAAGCTAAACGGAGATTAAAATTGAAGGTTAAAAATAGATATATTTTATTTTTTGGATTAATAAGAGAATACAAAGGTGTGGAATTATTAATACGTTCTATTCCAAAAATATTAGAAAAAAATAATGATGTAAAATTGATGATTGTTGGAGAAAATTATATTTCATTAAAAAAATATAAAATTCTAATCAATAAATTAGGGATTTCAAAAAATATTATTTTCAAAAATGAATATGTAAAAAATAATGATGTAAAATATTGGTTTAGTGCCTCAGAATTGGTTATTCTCCCATATAAAACTGCTTCACAAAGTGGAATTATTCCATTATCTATTAAATTTGAAACCCCAGTAGTTTGCTCAAATATAAATGGACTAAAGGAGGATGTCATTGATAATCAAACTGGTTTTTTATTTGAAAGATCTGTTGAAAATTTATCCAATAAAATTAATTATGCATTGAATACTAACAAGAAAAAAATTATAAGCAATATTATAAAACATAAAAAGAATTTATCTTGGGATAATTTTAATAAAGAACTTTTAAAAAATAGACATGAATAATTATTTTGTAATATCAATTTTACTTTTGATTTTAAATATTAATGAAACTAAACAAGAATATAAAGTCGCATATTTTGCTTCTGGATGCTTCTGGTGTGTTGAAAGTATATACGAAAATTTAAAGGGTGTTAGTGAAGTTAATTCAGGATATTCTGGGGGAAATACAATAAATCCAACTTACAGAGATGTAATGTCTGGATTAACAGGACATGCTGAAGCTATTGAAGTAATATATGATCCTAATGTAATTTCATATAAAACTTTGGTAAATGTTTTTTTTGGCTCTCATGATCCAACTACACTTAATAAACAAGGACCTGACAGAGGAACTCAGTATAGATCAATCGCCTTTTATAAGAACTTTAATGAAAAAGAAATAATTGAAAATGCAATCAAAAAGTTAATTGAGACTAAAACATACTATAAAATCACCACAGAAGTTAAAAAATTTAATAAATTCTATGTTGCAGAGGATTATCATCAAGATTATAAAAAAAAGAATCCTTATAATCCATATATAATGAATGTTTCAGCTCCTAGAATTAATAAGTTTAAAATGAAATATCCTGAATTGATCAAGTAGATTAATCTAATTTTTTATCAATAATTCTTGACATATAATCTTGAATGAAAGCTTTAACATAATTCTCCTCTAAAGAATAATCAATTTGTTCATCATTAATGAGATTATAATTTAAATGATAATCATTCAAATCATAAACTCCAATTACTTCATCACCATCAAATACCAGAGTATATTTTTCGGATGAAAAATGGTATACAGTTCCAGAAAAATGTATTGAAAAAGGATAACCTTTTGTCGAAAAGACACTCCTTCCCCATGAATTAATTGATTTCTCATATCCAACTAGATCAACTAGAGATGGAAAAATATCCATCTGATGCATTAACACATCATTTTCTCCACTGAAGGAATTGTTGGGATGATAAAACATTACAGGAATTGCAAATCTGTTTATTGGAGCAGAGTAAAAAGGATACCAAAACTGATTTGTGTGATCTGCTGTAATAACAAAGAGAGTATTTTTAAACCATGGTTCTTTTTTAGCAGATTCAAAAAATAATTTTAATGCATTATCAGAATATCCAATCACCTGATGCATTTGAACATCACCCATTGGAAAAACCCCTTTATATTCTTTGGGCACATAAAATGGTTCATGAGAAGATAAACTAAAAAAAGTTGAAAAAAAGGGTTCTTTTAGTTTTGTTGTTTCTTTATTAACAAACTGAAGAAAAGGTTCGTCCCAAATTCCCCAATAACCATCATAAAGGGAATTATCATTAAATTCATTTTTACCAATATAATTATCAAAACCTAAAATATTTGAAAGACCTAAAAAACCCATTGAGCCATTGGGTGCACCATGAAAAAATGAAGTTGAATAACCTTTTTCTTTAAATACTGAAACTAGAGATTGAATTTTTTGATTCGAATAAGGTGATGAAGTAAAAGGCACCTTAAAAGAAGGTATACTAGCTAATATTGAAGGTAAAGCTTCTATTGATTGTCTTCCATTTGCAAAAGCATTAGTAAAAATTAAACTATTTTTTGAAAGAGAATCTAAAAAAGGAGTATAACTAATATAATCTTTAATTTTTCTGTTCTTATTAAAAGCTCCTATATATTCCCTACCAAAACTTTCCATAACTAATATCATTATATTAGGTTTAGAATAAATACTGTCATTAAGTTTTTTTATAGGGTTTATATACTGTTTTAATTGTGAAGAATTAACAAAATTCTTCTTTTTAAAATAGTTCTTATTAAAAGTTCTAATAAAACAAAATGGAGAATTTAAAACAAAATCCGCATGAACGCTTTTATCAACATAACGATGTGCATCAACCATATTTATTGGTCTAGTTGCATTACCTATGCCTCCACGCATTCCAATTATGCACACGAAAATTATCAATAGTGAAGATATTAGTGAGAAAGAAATAAACTTAAAGTTATAAGTGGGCTTATGTTTTTTAATTTCAATTTTTTTATAAAGCTTAATCCATAAAAAAACCATTACAAAAAAGAAAATAAAGACATGCCAATAATTATAAATAAATGAACCTGCAAGTGACATTTTATTAGTTTCATTTTCAAGAATATCAAAAACTCGAGTGGTTAATCTGCTTTGTGAAAATCTATAATAAATGAAATCAAAAAAATTAGTTGAGTAAGTAATTAAATTAGTGAAAAAGTAAAGAATCATCATTCTTTTTTGAAATTTATCCGTTGAATAATTTTTAAAAGGAATTAAAGAAATTAGGATAAATAAAACATTACTATATAAAATTGCAGAGGTATCAAATGTTAAACCAACAAAACACAAATAAATAAACTCTTGAAAACTATCAATTAAAAGCATGTTACTGTTGTAGAAATAAAACAAAACTCTTGCAAAAAAATAAAATATGTATGCTATTGATAATCTTAAAAAAAGTGTTTTATATGATAGTAGTCTATTATACATTATAGTTTAACTTTAAAAGAAGCTTGTGAAAAAAGATAACCTAAAAACATTCCAAAAAATAAACCAAATATAACGTCAGCTGGAAAATGAACTCCAATATAAATTCTACTGTATGACACTACAATTGCCCATAAAAAAAGGTATTTAAAATTTGATGAAAAACTTTTAAATGAAAAATAAAAAAAAGAAGCTAGAGCAAAAGAATTTGCAGCGTGGGCTGAAAAAAACCCATATAATCCACCACAACTTGCTTTAACAATTCTAATATGGCTATTTATTGTTTCATCGTGGCAAGGTCTTAGTCTTTCAAAATAATCTTTAAATAAATTGCTAGTTTGGTCTGTGAATACAATTAGTATAATTATAAAAACTAAATATTTAATAAATTCAGTATTAGAAAGTTTTTTATATATGTAATAAATTAAAAATAAATATAGTGGAATTGAGGAACTTTTATCTGTAATAAACATCCAAAGAGAATCGAAAAATTCTAAACCCAGTGAGTTTAAAAAAATGAAAAGAGACTTGTCTAAATCAACTAATATTTCCACTCTATTAAAATTATTTTATAATTCCATATTGATCAAATAAATAAACTAATGAAGCCATTGAAAAAGTTCCTAATTCTAGTTCACGTTTATTAATTGCATCAAAAGTATCTATTGAAGCATGGTGATAGTCAAAATAACGCTGGGAGTCGGGTCTTAAGCCAGCTAAAACATTGTTTTTTGATTCCAAAGGAGAAATATCTGCACCACTGCCTCCAAGTTCAAAGGATTGAATCAAATATGGTTCAAAAAGTTTTTTCCAATTTTTGATTTTATTAAAGTTTTCATTACTTGTAGTAAATGAAAAACCTCTTGGTGTAAATCCACCTGCGTCAGATTCGAGTGCAAAGATATGATTTAAGTTATTTTTATCTGATATTTCAGCATACTTTAAAGCTCCCCTCAAACCATTTTCCTCATTCATAAAAAGTACAATTCTAATTGTTCTTTTAGGTTTGTATTTTATTTTTTTAAAAATATTTATAATATCCATAGATTGGACAATTCCAGCACCGTCATCATGTGATCCATCTCCAATATCCCAAGAATCAAGATGTCCACCAACTAAGATTATTTCATCAGGAAATTCTGTTCCTTTAATTTCTGCTATAACATTGTGTGATTTAACATCTTCATAAGATTTACATTGTTGACGAAGTAGAAACTTTAGATTTGGATTAATTTTTAAAAGTTTACTTAATTTTTCAGCTGCATTAGTGCTTATTGCTGCAGCAGGTATTCTTTTACTTGGTGGTAAATTACCATAACTCATTGTTCCAGTATGAGGATAATCATCAAGACGAAGATTCAATGATCTAACAACTACACCAATAGCTCCATATTTTACAGCTTCTGCTGCCCCACTTACTCTTTGGTCAACAGCAAGCCCATAGGCTTTAAAAGTACTTACTAAGTTGGGTTGCATTGGTCTATTATAAAAAACTATTTTTCCATCAATATTTTCTTTACCTAATTTTTTAAGTTCATCAAAACTCTTTACCTCAACAACGTTTGATTTGATTCCAACAGACGGAGTAGCTACAGAACCTCCTAAAGCACAAACATCAACATTAAAAGTAATTCCAGGTTGAGTTTCTATTAAAGCAAACTCCTTTGGACCACGAACCCACTTTGGAACCATAACATCCTGTAACCAAACTCTATCAAATCCTATTTTTAATAATTCGCTTCTTCCCCACTTTACGGCTCTTTCAGCCCCCAAGGACCCCGATAGTCTAGGACCAATCTCATTTGATAAATAATCTAACATTTGATAACTAGAACTGGATGTCATAGTAGTATCAAAAATTTTTTTTATGATCTTTTTATCTTGCTCAGTTTGAGGAAAAATTAAATAACTAAATAAAATGAAGGATATTTTTAATATAAGTTTCATTTACTATTTGTTAGAATATTTGATTACGTCCTTTTTAGTAATTTTATTATTATCAGAAAGAATAATTAATCTTTCCACAACATTTCTTAACTCTCTCACATTTCCTGACCAATCGTACTCTTTCAATTGATTAATAGCATCTTTATCCATTGTTTTTAATTCATTTTCAGAATCTTTGGCAATATCCTTCAAAAAATGCTCTACAAGAAGAGGAATATCTGATAATCTTTTATTTAATGATGGGACATCTATTTCAATAACAGCCAAACGATGAAATAGGTCTTCTCTGAAGTTGTTGTTTTCTATTTCTTTTCTTAAATTTTTATTTGTAGCGGCAATTACTCTTACATCAACAACAAGATCTCTTTCACTTCCTACTCTTTGAATTTTATGTTCTTGTAATGCTCTCAAAACTTTTGATTGAGCAGGCATACTCATATCTCCAATTTCATCTAAGAAAATAGTCCCTCCATTGGCCGCCTCAAATTTACCAGCTTTATCTTTAACTGCTGAAGTAAAAGCCCCTTTAACATGACCAAATAACTCACTTTCAATTAATTCGGATGGAATAGCAGCACAATTAACTTCAATAAAAGGTGCAGAATTTCTTAAACTATTTAAATGAATTTGGTGAGCTACTAATTCCTTTCCTGATCCATTTGGACCCTGAATTAAAACCTTTGCATTAGTTAATGACACCTTATCTATCATATTTTTAATATCTGTGATAGGGCTTGATTTACCAATAATATTGAACTCTTTTGAAGTATTATTTTTTATCTTCCCTTTCTTAACAAAATTGTTATTTAAAAGAGCTGATCTAACGGAGTTTAACAACCTGTTTAAATCTGGTGGTTTAGAAATATAGTCAAATGCACCAAGTCTCATAGACTCAACTGCTGTTTCAAGATCTCCATGACCTGAAATCATAATAGTTGGTGTATTTGGACATTCTTTTAAAACATGTTTTAAAACTTCTATACCGTCCTTTTTTGGCATTTTGATATCACAAAGGATCAAATCAAATTTGCTGGAATTTATTTTTGAAATACCATCAACACCGTCAATAGCTTCAACTATATTATAAGTTTTATTTTCCTGTATTAAAACTTTATTTAATACTCTTCTGATAGATTCTTCGTCCTCAATAATTAATATTTTTGACATATATTATTTTTGTAAGTGTACCACTCTTTGAGGGTAAGGAATGTTAATATTATTTTCTTTGAATTTTTTATAAACTAAAAATCTTATATCACTTTCAATTAAATTAACTCTAAAACCATTGTTGTAAGTGAATATTAATTGAAAATCTAAAGAATTATCTCCAAAATTTTTGAATATTACATTTGGAGTTGGATTTTTCATTAAATGAGGATGTGAGTCAGCTATTTCTAATAAAATTTCTTTTACTTTTTCTACATCTGAATTATAATCAACACCCACAGAAACCGATCCTCTCAAAACTGTTCCATTTTCAGTCCAATTAAATAAAGTAGATGTTAAATATTTATGATTAGGTATAATTAACACCTTATTATCAAAAGTTACTGCTCTAGTAGTTCTGATTTTAATATTTTCTACTCTACCAATTTTACCATCAATCTCAATAATATCCCCAACATGAACTGTTTGATCTGCTAAAATTAAAATACCTGAAATAATATCTTGAAAAAAAGTTTGAAGAGCTAAACCAACTCCGACTAATAATGCTGCTGAAGCGGCAAATATACCTGTCAAATTTATACCGAAAGTTGGAAACGTAATAAAGGCTACAATTACAAAAACAAAATAATTAAAAAAAGAAAAAACAGATTTAAACTTAAGTTTTCGTTCCTCATCTAGTTTTTTTGTTGCATTTTTTTTTATGAATTTTAATAAAAAATGTGTAAGAAGAAAAATAAAAGTAACTAGTAATAAAGAAAAAATTGAGAATTTAATTTCAGAGGTGATAAAAAATTCTTTATTAATAAATTCTAAAAATTTGTTCATTATATAACTGAAAGGTTAAATATAATGAAATGATAACTTTAGAACTAAAAAAAAAAGACTAATTCTTAGTTTGTAATTACGAAAACATATCTTTTACTTTTTCAAAAAAAGATTTTTCACTTTTATCTGGTGATGGTATAAAATTATCGTTTTCTTTCATTTGTTCGAAGAAAATACGTTGATCCTTATTTAGTGTTTTGGGTGTCCACACATTAATGTGAACTAATAAATCGCCACTTCCATAAGCATTTATACTACTAAGACCTTTTCCTCTCAATCTTAGTATTTTTCCAGATTGAATTCCAGCTTCAAGTTTAATTCTAACATTTCCAGTAACAGTTTCAATTTCTTTAGAAACTCCTAATACTGCCTCAGAAATACTAATGTATAAATCAAAATGAAGATTGTTTCCTTCTCTTTTTAATGTTGGATGCTCCATTTCACTAATTAGAACAATTAAATCTCCAGGAATTCCGTTTCCAGCAGAATCATTTCCTTTACCAGAAACTTTTAATTGCATACCATCCTCTACACCCGAGGGAATTTTTACTAAAACAGTTTCTTCTTCTAGTATAAGTCCATTTGCATCAGAATTTGAAGGTCTATTTGAAACCATTTGACCAGAGCCACCACAATTAGGACATGTTGAAGAAGATTGCATTCTTCCCAAAATTGTATTAGTAATTCTGGTTACTTGCCCAGAACCATTACAGGAACTACAATTTTTATAGGTAACACCTTCAGCTTTTATTTTTCTTTTTACCTTAATTTTCTTTTCAACTCCATTTACTATTTCGCTTAATTCAAGTTTTACTCTTATTCTTAAATTACTGCCCTTTGCTCTTCTAGTTCCTCCACCACCAAATCCACCAAATCCACCCCCAAAAGCACTACCAAAAATATCTCCGAATTGGCTGAATATATCATCCATATTCATTCCACCTCCACCAAATCCACCACTCCCATCAAATGCAGAATGACCAAATTGATCATATTTAGATCTTTTATCCTTATTTCCTAAAACTTCATAAGCTTCAGCTGCCTTTTTAAAATTTTCCTCAGCTTTAGGGTCACCTGGGTTTTTATCGGGGTGATATTTTATAGCTTTTTTTCTGTAAGCTTTTTTAATTTCACTTTCAGATGCAGACTTACCAACTCCTAAAATATCGTAAAAATCTTCTTTCATAAGGTTAATTATTAGTTTCCTACAACGACTTTAGGATATCTTATTATTTTATC
>TARA_B100001093_G_scaffold514187_1_pt1 | contig 12100 bp, 20 predicted proteins | sample TARA_B100001093 | Tara Oceans TARA_B100001093 (sample SAMEA2623116) | marine metagenome | biome: marine biome (ENVO:00000447); feature: surface water layer (ENVO:00002042); material: "saline water (ENVO:00002010), including plankton (ENVO:xxxxxxxx)" | depth 5 m
CTATAGTTGTAAAGGGCAGAGTAAACCCAGTCAGCAGGAAGTGTCATGGGGACACCGCAGGAGCAATTGAAAGTGATTTTGCTCATCTTGAGGCCTCCAGTAGATAAGCCGCAAAGTCTGCTTCTTTCTTAATCACTTTTGGGTTCTGCTTACAGGATTGAGTGCTATGAAAAGTGCTTGAGCAGTACTTACATTCACGCAATTTACCCGCCTTGACTTTATCATCATACTTCTTACAGGTAGCGCAAAGACCTTCATCATAATGATATTGTCTTTTATCGCACCTCTCTCCTGCCATGTTAACAATGCCATTACAACGACCATCATTACATATTACAAGAGGTAAAGACTCTATTACCTTCATTTCTTCCTCATCATAAGTATCAAACTCTATGAGCCATTTACTTTTAGGAAACTTCAAACCTAAGTTTTTACCACTCCATTTTTCTTCTCTATGAGATGGGTTGCCAAATTCTTCAATTAGACTTTCAAGTGGTCTGTTCTTAGAAAAGCCCCAAGTAACTGAATATCCATCTCTTTCAACAACACAGAATGCTACGCCATTTTCTTCTTGAAACTTATACAAGTCTTCATCTTCCCAATGGGAATAAAGCGGCCTATACCATTCAGTATCGGTTGTGACTAAGTTTCCTAAGCCTTCATGTTTTGGTATCATTCTTCCTCAACCTCCGCTACAAAGCGTACAAACTCGCCACAGCATTCGTCTTGAAAGAACATATCCTCGTCGGGGAACAACCATGTGCAAGCTCGTTCTTTGCTGCACTTAGGACACTTGTACGCTATGTCAATAGCATATCCACTGGTGAAGTCACTTGCGTCTCTATCCTTGGTTGGGTAGTTAAGCAAGTCAAAGGGCGTATTCAGCCCTTCGGTTGCCTTGGTCATTGCCGAGAAGTGTGACTCAAAAATTTCACCGATGTTCAAAATCTCCTCTCCCTAAGTGTCCAGTGGTTCCGGTTGCCGATATCTTTAGTGCAGATGAACTCTCCACTTTTCTTGAAGACGTAGTTTAGGCGATACTTGTTCGGCGCGTGCCTTAGTGCTAGCTTGCTTCTAGGGTTGCGATACAAAATCAGTGCATCAAGGGCCCTGGCGGCTGTAAATGGTTGCGTCAAGTCTATGTCCTTTGAACTCTTCAGGATTTTAATCCATCTCTGCTCTAACTGAGTCATTCGAGTTGCTCTTGCTCTTTTGTTTGTTGTCATCATTCTTCCTCCTTTTTCTTCATGTGTTGAAAGCAGTATTTGCTATTGTAGTACTTTAGTTGCTTGCATCGACGACTTCCTCTGCCGGGCGTTGTGAGGGCTTCACAGTGGTTATCTGGGTTCAATGCAGCTAAGGTTCGGCATTTGTTGCACCTTGGGAAAAACCCTGGGCGTTCTAGCGTCTGCCGGTTTACTCGATAGAAAAGACCACATCCACACTTAATCGACGGCATCATTCGTCCTCCCAGAACTCTCTGTGGATGTCTTTCCAGGTTCGTCCATAGACAATGTCGGTGATACTACCTTTGCTGACCGAGAAGGCCTCAGCAATCTCAACAACAGTCCATAGCTCTCCATCAGCGTCTCCTTCATGGTATAAAATAAGGATTTCATATACTTCATCTCCGTTTAATTTACTGTTATGGTTGTTTTCGCCCGCTACTCTTCGCGATTGTGCTAAGTCGTCCATGTTGTCGTTATGGTCGCCTAGCTTGTGGTGGTCAGGATTGCAACAAAGCCTGTTATGACACTGATGGAGAATAAACTCCTCAGGCTCAATGTAGCCACGGTGTATCATGTAGCAAACACGATGAGCAAAGTAGTTTCTTCCTTTGCCTCCACCATGCTTCTTGACATGAATACGCCCGTAGCCTGCTTTGTCCAATCCTCCTATCCACTCCCAACAAGAGGTCTCAAGTGGACCGTCGCCTTCGGGATTGACTTTCGCCATGAAGGTTTCGACCCACTCAGAGTCCTTTGCGAGCTTCTCCAACTGCTCCCTAGACATCATTGCCTCCAAAGAACATTGAAAGAACTTCTGCTCGGGTCAATGGTGGCTCCAGAGTACCGTGGCTTCCGAATACCAAACTTCTCATCTCGATAACTCCTCAAATGGTGAACCTGTCAAACAGGAATCCTGCTAACTCTTTGCAGCGTCTTTCAATGGCTTTTTCGTCCCAAGTAGCAGGAGCCGAAGCGACAATGTCCTTGACCAGCCTGAGGTTCGACTTCTTATACTCTGGTAGCTTTGTTGCCCAGCCTTTGTTGGAAACGCTCTTGTTGAGGGTTCCTTCAAGGAGGGTTAAGTTACCAAGGTTGTGTGTTTTGTCGTTGAAGTCATCCCACTTGATGTGAGCCCAGTCAGTGCTAAGGGTCTGTGGGCAGATGTGTTCAACATCATTGAGGTTCTTGGGGTCAGCAGATGGGTTCTTAATCATCTCAACCTTCTTCAACATAAATCGAGCCTGGGCCCTGCTCAGCCCGTCAGTATGCAACAGGTTGTTTACGAACATTGGCTTTGTAGCCACTTTGTGGGTTTGAGCTTCTTTCTTCATCTCGTTAAGAGCGTCACTAAAGTTGTTTTTGTAAGCAAGGTGGCCCCAGCGAACATATACCTTCTTCAAAGCGTTTGAGTCAATGTTGCCGGCGAGCTTTGCGTGCAAGTGAAGGTACTCAACATAATTGTAGAGGTCTTTGCGAGGCCCTTTGACGACCCTACTACCATGCTTAGCATAGTGCGCAGCAAGGATAGGAGCCAACTGATTAGAAACCCGCATGTCTACAAGGTCGTTATGTTGGTGGTTATCAGTCCTCGAATGGAAGTACTTACCCCACTCACTGCTGAAGCGACTCAACTGCTGAAGCAGTCGGGTGTACTTCGTCTTCGTGGTAATGTCTTTATTCAAAAAGTGCTGCCAGTGGTGTACGATACCCCTGGAAGTAATTAGGTCGCCTGTTCGAGTCTTCCAGTAGTCACCGAGCATGAAGCCGATGTGCTGAGGCTTTTCTTTGCAGTCAGCCTCAATTTGTGTCCAGAGAACTTTGAACTCATCAATCATACCGTACTTGAGTGCATCCTGCCTTAGAAAGACCTTCACAACATCGGACCCATCGAGGTCAAGACCTGTGGTGTTCATAGACTTGAACATGATAAGAGCCTCCACCATTTCATCCGAGGTGATAGTGGAGACATGACAGTAGTCCAGGATTTGGGCAAGCCACTTATCTGTGGTGGTCAGTGCGTTAGCTGGGTCGTATGCAAGCTCTTTTTTGTACGCTTCTTGAATGAGGTCAGACAACCATCGGTAGCTCTTATGCAATCGAGGTAGGCTAGGAGCCATTTCGTTACACGCGAAGTCGGGTCTAAGCATCGCTTGAAGGGCGATGTTATCGCGGTCATTCATTGTCTTGACATACGAAGAGTCAGTCTTTCGGTCCCAAAGCACGTTCTTTGCGTCAGCATAAGCATCATCAAGGTGGGGCTTGTGCTGCTTGTAGAAGTCTCTAAATGCGGCAACGAGCGCGAGGAAGGTCAAAGTCCTTTGCTGACCATCTACCAAGTGCTTACGATAAGTCTTTTCTTTGCTTTCGTAGATGATGGAATTGCCGAAGTAGTGTGTACCAAGGTGAGGGTCTTTACCCTCCATCACAAGCACTTGCTCGCAGATGTCAGTCCACAGAGCCGAAACCTGGTCATTACCCCAGTTGTATCGTCGCTGATAGTCTGGGATGAGGATGCCGCCCTCTGACTTAATCAACTCAGAGACCTTTTTACCGACGCTGGAGCGAGGGTCTCTTCGCTTCATCACGCAGATTCCTCCTGAGAGAAGTTTTCGTTGAAGCACATTTCCTTGTAGTCGCATAGCTTTCCACAGAAGTTGGTCTTGGTTTGACCAGCGTTAGCCTTAGACTGACCATTGTACTCAGGGTTGGGCTTGAAGATACCGTTTTCGTATCCGTTTAGAACGTCCGTAACCATCACAAACTCCTCAAGTGTCTTCATGAGGTTTTCGTGCATCTTTTCAGTCACTCGCAGGTCAATACATCGGATAGATGCTTCTTGTGGACCTGCCCGGTTCTTCTTTTTGTCAGCAATGAGGTATCTAAAATTGTTAAGTCCCGTCATCTTAGCGTACATAGCAGGTTGATGCTCGGACAGTGCCTTAGCAAGTGTCCAGACAGCTAACCAGTAGTCAGAAGCTAGTTTCAAGTCACCAATAGAACCATCCTCAAAGACCAAGTCAATGTAGCCTCTGAGCCGTACAGTAGTGTCTGCTCGAGGCAAGTAAACCTCAACGCAACCTTCTACTTCGGTTTCAGTCACATTCGGTAAGTCGAGCTTGTTTCCGTAGTGGTCTTCGCCTTTCATCATGGCGTGAAGAAGACTCTTACCCCAGATACGAAGTTGCAGAATAAACTCTGCTTTCTCGCCTTCTGTAAGTGGTAGGCCAGTTTTGTAGTCTCGTGGGTCTTGGGTGTCAAGTCGGTGCTTCAAGTCCATCTCCATCATGTCAAGCAAGGTATCAACATCTTGGATACCGCCAACGAGAAACTCCTCAAGGAAGATTTCGTGAAGCGAGGAACCTTGGAGGGCAGCTCCGCCAGTAGGTCCGCGAATTTTATCCACATAGCGATACTTGAATTTCTGCGTGCAGTCGTTGTAAATCTTCATCTTGGACGGTGATAGGTCGGTGTTTTGCCAAGGGCCGTAAGGTGAGTCGTTCACTCAATCACCTCTAGCTTACCTTGTTTGCTGTCCATAGCAGATAAGACTCCTTTTGCCCAAGCAGGGTATGCAGGGGTCTCAGAGAGGCTAACCATGTGGTTAAGCACGCCGACAACCTCTGGTGAAGAGAGGTTTTTACCCCGAGCGTAGCGGAAGCCGTCAAGGAAGTTTTTGACTTCCTTTTTGTCGCCTTCAAACAAAGTCTTGGAGAAACCACCGTCGATAGTCAAGAGTACTTTCAAGCACTCACCCCCGTCAAGTATTCGGCGTCTTGTACCGAGGACAAGTATCGCTTGCACATGAGTTGAGTTTCCTCGCAGTTAAGGGGACGCTTGGCACGAAGTCGTAGCCACTTACGTTCTTTATCTCCAGCACTATAGATATGATGAATAGAAGCGAATTTATTGTATATCCCATTAGGTATACGGAAGCTGGCTGCTTCTTCATCAATGATAACTTTGGATGGCTCCGCAGTTGCCTCTTCAGCAGGTTCTTCAGCAGGTTCTTCAACTACTTCTTCAACGGGTGCTTGATAACTTTCTTTATCAGAAGTTATCTCCTCAGGTGCTTGAGCACCGAAGGGCTCAACCTCGTTAGTGCGAGCAGAAGTCACTTCGCTGTTCTTCCATGCAATGGAAAGCCAGCCTCGCTCCTTCACTTCACCGACTATGCCGATGAGCCCCTTGAGGGACTCTCGCTTGCCGATGTACTTCACTTGGCTTCCGACTTCAAAGTTCTCTGAAGTATCGGAGTCGCCGCTAGGTGCTTCTTCGTGGGTCGTTTTGTCAACAGCTTTGACCAAGGTAGCGTTAGCGTGGTCAAGCACTTCTTGTGCTTGGGTCACAAACGCAGGCGGAGAAGGGAGATTACTCTCCAGTTCTGCTCTTGCGAGCAGAGAGATGCTCTCCGCAACTCGGTTCAGGCTGTCCGTCAGGCTCATCAGTGTGGTTTTCAGGTCTTTATCCATATTCACTCCTCTTTTCGTAAATTGACCTAGGCTATACTCGGTTTATTAAACTACCCTTCCCGAAACCTAGCTTTACAGGAAAGTACCCTTGAGATAAATCGACAGTATAATGTGTGAACGGGTCATAGTCTACATGCGGGCGAGGCAAAGGTGGCTCTCTTGACTTGTTCAGGAGGCTTCGCCCGCACCTATTGCCCCTTGATACCCCCTAAATAGCTCAAAAACGCAGATAAAGAAACCGGGTTTCTTTACTAAGTAACTGGGCGGTTCCTTTCACTTTACTTCAGTGAGAACCCCTTCCTTCGAAAGAAAGGGACGGTATCTTTATATGACTCCATCAAGTAGGGGATTTTGACGGAGGTTCCTTACACTTAACTTAGTTTACAGGAAACCACCCTTACACGAAAGGAGATTAAAGAAATGACTTGGAGAGTAGAATATCAAGACGCAGACGGCACCTGGTGCTTGTTCAACAAAAAGAACTCTGAAGCGGAGGCGAGGAAAATGGCTTCGACTGCCTTCTTACAAACAAGGTACAAGTCGATACGAGTTAGGCGGGTGGTATAATGGCAAGAGGAGCAAAGAAGCGACTGGACACGCTAGCCCTAAGACTCGCTACCTATGATATTCTAATGGAGCTAGATAGGGATACCGAGTATATCAAAGAAGATATCTATCAAAGAGTGTTGGACGTCTATGAGAAAAAAGCCAAGCATGTGATACGCTTACGGGGAGACCCTTCCTCCGAGCGAGTTGCTATGCCTGTTTGCCGGCACTTCACTGACGAGGGCTGGATAACTGTCAAAAGAAACCTTGTAATCAACGGTAGGGAGAGGCCCTATGTTAGACACTTCAAGTACAAAGGTGATAGGCAATGAAGTTGAGATGTAAGAATTGCAGTCGGGTGGCTGACGCAAAGGACATTCTCATTGCTCGAATGCACCTCTCGCCGGGTGAATACTGGTTCTGCTCAAAGGGATGCTGGGAACAACACATAGCAAAGTATGGGGAACCGCTCATTGAAGACGAACATTACGGTGTAGTCTATGGGCAAGTGGAGGCATGGGAATGAGAGCAGTAGTATACGGAAGAATAAGCACAGACTTACAGAGTGAAACCTCGGTTAACGAGCAGATACGCCGATGTAAGCAGTATGTCGAAATGAAGGGCTGGGAGCTTATTTCAGAGTTCTCTGATGTGGGAACAGGTATGAACATGGATAGAGATGGATTCAAGTCAATGATGGAGCGCATCGAGGAATGGGATGTTGTCGTAGCGTTCAAACTTGACAGGTTCCACCGCTCTTCAGCGAATGCTCAGTCTTGGGCAAGTGACTTGAATGCGGTCGGTAAAAACTTCGTAGCACTTGACATTGACGTAGATACTACAACAGCTATGGGTATGGCCGTGTTTAGAATTATCACTGCACTTAATCAAATGGAAGTTGAAGTGACTAAAGAGCGAACCCGCATGGGGCTTCAAGGTGTTAAGAACGAGGGTCGCTGGGTGGGGAAGCCTCCCTACGGCTACAACTCGGTGTTCGCATCAACAGGTGATGAAGGCGACAAGGGCATACTTTCAGTGAAGCAGTCAGAGGCCGAAATCGTTAAGATGATTTTCGAGCTACGGGACTCTGGAAGTACCTTTTCTTCGATTGTAGAAAGATTAATAGACGCAGGTGTACTGACAAAAACAGGCAAGAGAAGTTGGAGCACCGCAACAGTTCGGGACATATTGAACAGACGAGATTTTTACGAAGGATACTACTATAACTTAGACAACGAGCGTCAAACTTACACATGGGGGTCTATCCTGTGATTAAGTTTCTACGCAGAATGCTGTATGGAAAATCGGTTCAAACTGACCCCTGTCAGGTTTGTGGATATGTCATCTACGATGGCGCGTGCCCCACCTGTTTCAATGCCGGTAGGAAGTGGAAACATGGTAAGAAATAAGAGATTGAAAGGGAATGTTGAGCAGGTGTTGAGGAAGCGAGGGCCAATGACTTCGCAAGCCATCATTGATGCACTATACGAAGAGAAGAAGAGTCTGCCAGGCATTAACACCTTGGCTATGGTTCTCAGAAGGCACAAAGAGTTCGCAGAAGTAGACGAGGTTAAGTGCGTCGGCTATGAAGGTAGTTATTCTGTAAAGGTCTGGTATTTACGGGAGGAGTTGGAATGAAGTTTTTGGCACTGGTTAATCTGGTAGGCGACAAGGGTATTATGCTCGGAGTTGAGGCAAAGGGCAAACACGACTTAGAGGGAATGATGGACTTTGTTCAACTCATACAAAAGTCTGCGAGTGCTGGTGGGTCCACCGTGGAGAGTGTGACCATTGTTAATACGCTTAGCAAGAAACCTAGTGAGCCCTATGTGCATCCAGCTATGATTAGTGGGTTTGCTACTGATAAGTCAATTCAAATGGGCGGAAAGAAGTGGTTAGAGCTCGTCCTTTCTGTTAACTTGCTTAAGGAAGAAGAGTGATGGCAGTCGAAGTAAGGAAACACTTACCACTGTTCCTAACGGACTCTGATATGGTAGTGATACCTGTCCATGTGACTAATCAACGCAAGTCATGGGATAGATATCCAATTAACGAGGCCAAGTTAGAGTATCCACTAGCATACTGCCACTACAGGAGACTACAAGATGCTAACTTGACTGAAGCAGGTGAACCTGTGCTCAGTATCGGCATAGAATCCAAAGTAATTTGTTGGCTTCCGTTGGCTAGAGATGTGCGCAGACACTACAAAATGCACTGGTTGATTCGAGGCCTCCGTAGGATGAACGAGCTCGGTCTTCACAAAAAGTACTCTATAGCATTTCCCGCTATCGGTGTGTACGAAGAAGACAAGATAGACCCCGTAATTGTGTACAAAAGTGTCAAGAAGTACCTTGGGAATGGTGCTTTTCCGGTGGAATTCTTCATAGACTTTTAAAGCAAACTCTAAAGAACCGAGTAAGCATAGGCTTACTTGTGCAAAGTCTCATGGCCGGACATATTTGTGCCGAATTAGTTGACCTAGTGTCACTCGCGGAGAGAGTTATTTCTGGTGAGGAAATAGAAATTACTGAATCCATTGAGGTAAACGGGGTCGATGTGTTAATCATCTTTAGTGGTCTAAAAGAGTTTATCTTAACCATAGAAGGTAGTAAAGAAGATATGAGCATCATTCTTAGGTCAAGTATCATTCCAGACCTAGCAATCACCCTACCAACTCCTGTATATGTTAACTTAGGCAAGCCCGTTATCATGGAGGACTTGTGTTGAGACATGAGCTGGCACACTTTACTTTGGACTCGATATTTGGTATCGTCAGTCAGGAAGGAAATACAGAAGACTCGTTTAGCATAGACATAGACGATTGCCCCTGCCCAAAGTGCGAAGCACGAAGAGCCGATACTATCCTTCCATTTTCAACTATAGAAGTGACTGTTAACACAGGTGGGACTGAGATAACTCAGAGGCTCACCACTGATGAAGCCAGAGAGATTGGTCGCCGTCTAATCGAGTATGCTGAATTCTTGGCTTCACTGAATGATGACTTGCACAAGGAAGAAAACCCTCTGGGGGACCTTGCTTGAGCCTAAACAAAGACTACTTTAGAGATTACTTGATACAGAAAGACTACTATCACGAGAGTTCTAAGTACAATCCCTACGATGAAGGTAAGTATCGGTCATGGACTAGATTTCAGCAGAAGAGGCCGAACCTTGCGAGACTTCTTGTTATCTTGTTCGGGGGCTCTGCGAGCGATGTTCACCTTGAAGTGACTCCGATTCCAGAAGAAAAAGCACGCTTATTGGTCTCGCTTTTAGAGACATACCCCATAGGAGTTAGTCGAATTGACAACCTACACCCCGTGGGAGACTGTTAAGTATCGGATGAAGGGTGGTATAGTCATGGGAAGTAAGTACTTTACATACGAAGGCAAGCAAGTTGGACTGGTTCGCAAGGCCATGGGCGACGTAATTCTAGTTGAGGACGCATGGACAAACGAGATTCGTCAATACCTCGCCAAGAACGGGTACGATTCGCTTCTTGAACTCGTCGCCAGAATCCTTTCTGCTGGGGGACACCCTGCCGTGACCCGCGCACAGGCGTGGATTATTCTCAAGCAACTACTCAAGGACGAAATCCCTGATATCCTCCAAGACCGAAATGCTGACGAGGTCTCTGGAAAGGGGAACCTCTTTGCTCGTGTCGGTAAGGCCTCGGCCAATGCTGTTGACGCTGTGACCGCCCCTGTTGGGAAAGTCGTGGGCGGAGGAGCTAGTATCATCCGTAAAAAGCCCAAAGCAAATGACTCAGATGACCAATGAGTTCATTTGATATAGGGTGACTCACTGGGTAAAAATCCATGAGAATGAAAGTGCCTAAAATGCCTGTGAGAGACTACTTTGACTTAGTTAGAGAGCTCCGAACAGACCCCCGATTCCACCTGTCAAATCAAGACTTAGTTGGTGGATTTGTCCGCTTTCGGTCCGAAGAGCGACTACGACTCCTGACCGAGATTCTTGACTTCCACAACTACGGAATGACACCGCCTTCCACCATCAAGAAGAAGGCTAATATGAGCAAGAAGATGAAAGACCTTGGTTTTAACCGAGAAGCTTGGGTTTCTTCCCTTGAGGCTGTCCGTGGCCCAGACTCAAATAACTTTTACCAGGCCCGGTGTCCATCCTGTGCTCGCAAGGGCGGCGACTCCGGTAAAGACCACTTAGTTTACACCCTTGAAGGCGTGATTCATTGCTTCAAGGGCTGTAATTTCTTTTCAATTATAGAAGGATACTACAAGGAGGTGAAGAATTGACAGACGAAGAGAAACTAGCGTTCCTTGCGTGGGCAGAAAAGACACATATTAGATACTTAGGAAACCTCAAGAGGGCATATCAGCGAGTCAAGGAGGCTTCACAATGATAGTCCATACCATCTATGGCTTAGACTACAAGCAAGAGATGCGAGACACCAAGGAGTTAGTACTCCGCTGGCGAGAGAAAGTTGCCGAAGAGTGGGTTCGCAAGGAAAAGGTCGTGAAAGACTTCCGACCTTACCTCTATGTCGAGTCTGATTCAACAGTCTTTATTCGCGGCAAGGACCAGATGGGTCGAAAAGTTCTCTCTAAGAACCTCAAAGACCAAGACGGAATTGGCTGGGCAATCGAAGACCAAGTTAGCACTCGAAAGTTGACCACCTCAGGAAAGAGGTTAGACAAAGTTTACTTCAAATCTCCTGGGCTGATGAGAATGGTGGCCAACAAGCTAAAGCCTAGCTACGAGGGCGATGTTCCCTACGAGGATAGGTATCTTATTGACTGTGTAGATGAAATCCCCGACTATAGAATGCGTAAGTTGTTTATTGACCTTGAAGCATTGCAGTTCAAAGACGGTGACGACGGACCAACTAGGTGTAAAAATGAAAGCAACCCACGGGACTTTCAAGAAATCAACGTCATTGGGGCGTATGACTCCTTTACGGGGGTTAGAATGCAGTGGTGTCAACATGGAAGTTATGCGACAGATACGAAGCAACACACCTTTGATAATGACGATGTCATCGTTCACTACTTTCACACAGAAAAGCAACTCTTAGAGTCGTTCATTGAGTATGTTGACGCGATTGACCCAGATTGTATTCTTGCTTGGGGTATGGGATTCTACGATTTACCAACGCTTTACTACCGACTCGAGTCCTGCGGTATTGGCGCACATCGCCTTAGCCCTTCTTCACTTGGTGATAAGCAGCATATGGTTGCACCACGGTTTAGAGGAAATCAGTATAGATGGACGCAACAACCTGTAGTGGGTCGACTAGTTATCTCACTTGACCGACTGTTTGAGCGCGTCTATCGCGACTCTAAGTCAGCCAACTTACCGTCCAACAAACTGGACGTGGTCGGTGAAAAGCTATTTGGTCGAGGTAAGACTGAGTTTCGGCCAGACTTCTACAACCAAGACTACGACCAGTTCATGGACAACTACCTTTACTACAACTATCGTGATGTAGAATTGATGGTTGAAATTGAAAAGAAGTACAACTTGGTTGAGGGTCAACAGGCACTTCAACAACTTGCTATGTGTCAGTTCAACTCTACGTTTTACGGTTCCAGCTATGCTCGTGTTTACTTTATGCGTAAGGCCAACTTTATCCAAAAGACAGGGTGGCAAGAAACCTTTGACGATGAGTTGCAGGGTGCTATCATCATGGACCCAGAAGAACTGGGCTCTATCGGTTTACACAAGAACGTGGTTATCTTAGATTTCGCAGGTCTGTATCCTTCAATGATGGTGGCTTACAACACCAGCTTTGAAACTAAAGTACCCAAGGGCCAAGAGCGCGACGATGATATCATCGGAGATGGTTGCCGATTCAGACGGAGTCCCGTAGGTTTACTTCCTA
>TARA_B100001093_G_scaffold139224_2_pt1 | contig 12082 bp, 15 predicted proteins | sample TARA_B100001093 | Tara Oceans TARA_B100001093 (sample SAMEA2623116) | marine metagenome | biome: marine biome (ENVO:00000447); feature: surface water layer (ENVO:00002042); material: "saline water (ENVO:00002010), including plankton (ENVO:xxxxxxxx)" | depth 5 m
GATCAAGGAGTTACGCACTTATGTGATCGATGAGAAGGGGGCGACAAATGCGCAAAGTGGGTGCTATGATGACAGGGTGATGGCTTTCGCTGTCGCCCTCCACGGATTGGCATCAATGCCTCGGCCCAGAATTCATACGGCCGCTAGGCGTTTTAAAACCGTTGATAAAACCGTGGGGTATTAATGGCGATGGACGCTGTCCTACAAGAGGTGCCCGGTTTCGACCCAGAGAATCCAGACGGTTCTCAAGACGTCGAGATGATGGGGTTGGGCTCAAAGCTCTCTGCACTTTATTCAGAATATAAGGACGCCCGCAAGGAGACTGAGGACGAGTGGATCAAGGATCTGCGCCAGTTCTCCGGTCAGTATGACCCTGATACGTTAGCCAGGCTGCAAGATGCGCCCGGTTCCCGCAGCAAAGTATTCGTAGGACTTTCTCGCACGAAGGTTATGGCCGCATATAGCAGGCTTGTTGACCTTTTGTTTCAAAGCGGAGATTCCTTTTTCGCTGTAAACCCCACCCCCCGACCCCAAATCAACCCGATCAAGCGCCAAGAAATGCAGCAAATGCTGGTCAATAACATTGTTCAGCTGGGTCAGGGTCAGCCGGAGGAGGTGATTCGCCAGGTTCTTGCCGAGAACGAAGAGGCTATTCGCCAGGGTTTGCAGGATCAGGAGGATCGTCTGGCGATGATGGCATCTGAAGAGATGCAGAAAGACATCGAAGACCAGCTGATCGAGGAAAACACAGAGCAGAAAATGAAGGAGGCCATTCTCGAGGCCTGTATTTTTGGCTCTGGGGCAATCAAGTCCGGCACCGTAAAGGTTGATCGCGTGCAGTCTTATCAGCGTGTTGAAGATGAGATGGGTCGATCCACATTTGCCATGGTGATGCAGGAGCAGGCTCGCCCTGAAATCGAGTCTGTTTCTATCTTTGATCTCTATCCTGACCCGTACTGCACTAACCTCGAGGACTGTGCCGGCATGTTTCGGCGCCACGTTCTAACCCGGCGGCAGTTCCGCGAGCTGTCTGAGCTTCCTGCTTTTGATTCAGAAATCATTCTGTCCATCCTGAAAAACAACCGTGGCGGTAATCATGAAGAGCAAGATCATGAGCGTACCCGTCGCCAGATCGCAGGGATTCAGGATCACGGTGACTCTCGCCGCTATGAGCTCCTCGAGTTTTGGGGAACGATAGATGGGTACGACCTGAAAGACGTGGGTGTTGAACTTCCAGAGGGCTCCGATCCTTCAGCTGACTTCGACGCTAACGTCTGGATTTGCTCAGGCAAGATAGTAAAAGCTGCCTTGAATCCTGTGAAAGGATACAAGATCCCGTACAACATTTTTCCTTATGAGCGCACGCCCCACCAGTTTTGGGGAGTTGGGGTACCCCGCATGATGAGGGACTCGCAGCAGACTATGAATGCAGCGACCCGCATCTGGCTGGACAACATGGCTCTTAGCTCAGGGCCTATGGTGGAAGTTAACACCGACCTTCTCGCTGCGGGTGAGGATCCAACAGACCTTCATCCGTGGCGAGTATTTTTGCGCTCTGGTGGAGACGGCTCAATGCCGGCGGTGAGGTACTACCAACCTATAGCCAACGCTAATGGACTCAATCAGATTATCGAGTTGTTCCGCCGATTTGCTGACGAGACGACGTCTCTGCCTAGTTACACCCATGGCGAGCAAACGAAGAGCCTAAACAAAACAGCTACTGGTATTTCTATGCTGATGGGTGCCGCCAATGTGGCTCTCAAGAGCACCATCAAAAACATTGATGATTTCCTAATTCGCCCCATGATAGAATCCTTATTCCATTTCAATATGAACTTTGGAATGAATGAGCGTGCCAAAGGTGACCTGAAGGTCAGGGCGCGTGGAAGCACAGCACTCGTGCAGAAAGAAGTGCAGAGCCAGAGACTCCTGCAATTCCTCTCTCTGGTTTCAAACCCCATGGACTCCCAGCTGGTCGATCGAGCCAAGCTTTTGCGTGATATCGCGCAGAGCATGGACATCGATCCTGCTGACGTTATCAAGTCTGAGGAGCAGCTAATTGCCGAACAGCAAGCAGCCTTACAGCAACAGCAAATGCTCGCCGCGGCAAGCCAGGGCGGTCAAGGTCTTGGCCCTGACGCCGGAATGGCCGGAGCTGGTGGAGTTGCTGGAGTCTAGACTTTTTGACGCTCAGGTCAGACTAGAGAACGCCGGGGAAAAAGATTTTAGGTTTGAGCAAGGCCGTGTAGCAGAGCTGCGCGTTTTGCTTGGACTAGAACAATCTGCGGAAGCAGTTATAGAGGCTGAGAGAAACCCGAGAAGGGGCTCTAGCTTCGAGTGACGGACACCCCATCGAGGAACCGTGAATGGCAAAAGTAAACCCTGAGCAATTGGAAGCGGAAGCTCAACAAATGATCGCTGAAATGAAAGGCGAGGCTGAGGCCCCTCAAGCAGAGGATACCCCAGAAGCCCAGCCAGAAGTTGAAGCGCAGGCACCCGAAGAGCCAACGGATACTGCCAGAGAAGTTGAGCAGGCTCCCGTCGAAGACAGTGAAAGCGGCGAAATGTCTGAGACGGATCTAGCCTTGAAGAAGGCGGATGAACGCTACCGAAATGCCCAGAAAAAGATGACTCAGGCTACACAAGAGTCAGCGGATCTCAGACGATTACTCGAAGAGACCAATGCTGAACTGAAAAACCTGAAGCGTCAGCTTGTTGAAAAGGACGTCGATCTAGAAAAGTTAAAGGCAGTTAGGGAAGAGTATCCAGACTTAGCCGGCCCTATTCTAGATATGGTGGACAAGACGCAAGCACAGGTAGCCGAACAAAATGAAGAGCTTGAACAGCTCCGCCAGATGCGACAGCAGGAAGAAGTGAATGCTGCTCAGGCAGCGCACATGGCGCGCATCAGAGAGGCCCACCCAGATTTGGATGAAATCATTCAAACGGGAGACTGGGCTGATTGGCTGGAGTCTCAGGACGCAGCAGTTCACGAGTGGGTTCGTGCAGGATCCTCTAATGACATAACTGCCGTCCTCGATAAGTTCAAGTCCGACATGGGATTCGGTCAACCGACGCCGCAAGAGCGGGCACTGGAAAAGGCGAAAGCGGCGGCAGAGCCAAAGCTCCCTAAATCCAGAAAGCCTGATACTGGTGCTGGACAAAAAGTCTGGTCTGCGGCTGACATATCGAAGATGAGCCTTAAAGATTTTGAGGCGAACAAAGATTCGATTATGAGCAATTGGAGGCAAGGCAATATCCAGCGTTGATGCACTCTTGCAAAGAGGTAATTCACAATGGCTATTGGTGCAAATGGCTCTGGTGCTGCGTTTACTTACGCAGCGAATCAGGGCGGCTTCATACCGGAGATTTTTTCTAAACTCCTTCAAGCGAAGTTCTATTCGGCGTCGGTTCTTCCGGCTATCTCAAACACTGACTACGAGGGTGAAATCTCTGGTCAGGGCGACAAGGTTCACATCCGCACAGTTCCGGCTGTATCGGTAGCGGACTACACTGGATCGATCTCATATTCAGATCTGACTACCAGTACTGTCGAGCTTCTTATCGATCAGGCGAAGAGTTATGCCTTCAAGATCGATGACGTACTTTCTGCTCAGGGCGATATCGACATGCTGGCAGAGGCTTCGGCTGACGCTGCAGAGGCGATGCGTATCGCTGTCGAGACGGATGTTTTGGCAAACGTAGTGACTGGCGCGACGACCACTATTGGTCAGACCACTATCACCGCTTCCAACATCTTGGAAAAGACGCTTGACATGGCTAAGGCTCTTGATGAGCTGAACATTCCAGAAGAAGGTCGATTCATCGTTCTTTCTCCTGAGTTTGTCTCACTGCTCAAGCAGAGCGAACTCCGTCAGGCGTACCTCACAGGTGATGCTACTTCACCACTCCGTAACGGCCAGGTCGGCATGATCGATCGATTCACGGTGTACCAGAGCAATCTGCTCCTCACACCAGGATCGGGTGCTGATTCAGGTTACACCCACGTCCTCGCGGGTCACCCCAAGGCAATCACGTTCGCTTCTCAGTTCACCAACACTGAGACCGTTCGCCTTGAGAGCACCTTTGGAGATGGTGTTCGCGGACTGAAGGTCTACGGTCGCAAGGTCGTAACGCCTAACGCCCTCGTTGTAGGTAAGTGGACTTAATAGTCCGAAGTAGGGGGAGGGTTTCCTCCCCCCTTTCTTGCCCTTGGAGGCTGCTATGGAAGAACAAAAAACCGCTAAAGACGACCTGTTTGTAGAAGCTAAGGACGAGTTTGACGTAACCCTTGATCGGCGAATGACGCTTGATGAGATGCAGGATCAAGTAGACCGTCTCAAGCAAAATGGTAAGGAGCCAGAGAAGGTTCTGCCGAAAAGGACGCCCAAGTTGTTGCGGAACGTGATAACTGGCGTTGAGTGGCCGTACTCACCGGAAATTGCAAACAACCCCGACCTTGAAGTTCTAGAGTGGGAACCGGCAGATGGCGACGGTTAAAGTAGTCGGCGACGTTCTTAATCGCGCCAGCCGTCTGCTGCAGGACACCGCGAAGGTTCGATATACGAACGAAGAGCTGCTGTTGTTTTTTAACGATGCTCAGCGCGAGGTGGTGCTGCACAGGCCTGACGCGAACACCGTCAATTTTAATTTTACCTGCTCAGCAGGAAGCAAGCAGACGCTGGGTTCTCAGGATCTTCGCCTGGTTGATGTTGTGAGAAATGTAAATGGCCGGGTAGTAACCCAGGTTGATCGGAAGCTGCTGGATGACACCCTGCCTAATTGGCACAACACCACAGCCACTCTAGATAAAAAGATAGAGCATTTTATTTACGAGTCTGGTGACCCGAAGAATTTTTATGTTTATCCGAATGCTTTGAATACACACCAGCTTGAGATTGTTACAAGCAGGTCGCCCTCGGATATCACAGTTTCTAATTTCAGCACTGATACGCAAACGATCGGGCTTGATGATCTTTATGCAAATGCAATTTTAGATTATCTACTTTATCGCGCATACCAAAAGGATTCTGAGTTTGCGGGAAGCGTTAATCAGGCTCAGATGCACTTTCAGTCGTTTGCGAATGGTCTCGGTATAAAAACCAGATCTGATGCTGCAACGGATCCTCGACCTAACATGAGGCCCGCAGCATGAAGTACATCGACCTAGCCGAGTACATTCGGTCAGAGGTGCAGGGAGCGCCCGACTTTCTTGTTGAAAGATCTGCTCGTGAAGCATCAATAGAGTTTTGCGTAAAGACTGATGTTTATCGGCTGGAGCCTGAAGACCTTCAGATCATTGCAAAGATCGATGAGTACGAAGTAACGGTTCCTAGTGGTACAGAGCTCAACCACATTATCGACATATACCGCGACGGCCGGCCCCTAAAGCCTGTTTCTTACACACGGCTTCTTGAGATTACTGGTGATGGTTCGCAGCGCGCAAAGCCAAATTGTTATTCGCAGCGCGACAACACTGTCTTCTACGTCGCGCCAATCCCTGATGAAAAAGAAATACTCAAGGCTTTGTATTCAGTGAAGCCATCTCCCACATCCACAAGCATTCCAGACACGATCGGCAGAGAGTATCGAGAGGCTTTGGTGCATGGAGCGATATTCAGATTGCAGATGATGTCAGGTCAGCCTTGGAGCAATGCGGGTGCCGCGGCAAACAACAAGGGCTTGTTCGATCAAAGAGTCGGCCAGGTGACCAGAGAGGTCAAGTATGGGTACAGCGGAGGCTCTCTCTCAGTCAGATACAGGGCATTTATATAATGGCGTACTCAGACACAGTAGATCTAGTTCAGGGCGATACGCTTCCTAAGCTGAAGTTCACACTGAAGGATTCGGCCGAGGCTGCATCTGGTTATTCGCTTGACCCAGATGATTCTACGACGTGGGCTCCGATTAACCTCACGGGCGCTACCGTTCGGCTTCGCATTCGCGAGCTTGGTAGCACAACAGTCAAGTCGACGTTGACTATGACTATTACTGGCGCAGCTGCGGGAGAAGTAGAAACAGACTTCCCGGCAGGAACGCTCGACACTGCTGGTGTTTTTGAGGCGGAGATAGAAGCAACCTTCGTAGACAACTCAGTTCAGTCTGTCCATGAGCTTATCAAGCTAAAAGTTCGAGAAGCATTTGGATGATTAAGACTTTTCTACAGCGCCAGATTCTCAAGGCGATAACCGAATATCAGGGCAGAATAACTGCCGCTGATGTGACGTTTGCGCGCTTGGTTGCTTCAAATGTCCACCTTGATTCAGGTGGTGCCATACCGGAGCCCGGCACATCCTTTGATGTGATGCAGGTCACTGATGCTCAGTACTTTGCACTTTCTAAGGTTTTTGGTGATGCAGCTGTTGTTACCGACCTGGTCGCCAAGTTAGTTAACAAGCCATTCGCTGAATCTGCCGCAGTTACCGACGCTTCCATACTGTCGGTCGAGAAACCGATCTCAGAGCCAATTGGGATTACAGACTCTGCTGCCCTTGTTGCTTCGTACTTCAGGCTTTTCGAGGATACAGCCTCTATTACAGATTCTGTCGCTACCGTTGCTACATACCTAAGAAGTTTTTCGGATGGTATTTCAGTAAATGATTCTTTGGTAACTGATACAGGCGCAAGTCAATTGAGTGAGGCAGATTCTGCCGGCGCTACTGATTTAGCTTCCTTGTTATTTGGCAAAGGTATTGCAGACGCTACTGGACTAACTGACGCTTACGTTTTCAGTGTAATTAAATCGTTATCTGAATCTGTCGGAATTACTGACTCTGTTAGCACAGTAACCAGCTTTGTCAGGGATTTCAGTGACACTGTAAACCTCGTTGATTCTTCATCGCAAAGCGGCGCAGGTCAAAATGAATATAACGACGCGACCGGCTTAACTGATTCTTTTTCATTCTCTTTTGAAAAACCCCTTTCTGACTCTGTCGGAATGTCGGACGAAAAGGCGCTTGCTGTCTTCAAGCAAGAGGCTGAGACAGCTTCGATAGTAGATGTTTCGTCGTTCCTGGCAACCAAGCCGGTAGAAGACAGCGCGTCGATTGTTGATGCAGTTGACTTGTTTACATCAAAAGGGGTCAGCAGCGGCAACACAGTTGGTGCCACCGATTCCGCAAGCAAGGTCGTTTATCTAGTCAAGCCTGAAACCGTGGGTACGACGGATGACGCTGTTTTGCTTTTTAACAAAATTTCACAAGACCCAGTTGCCTGCACCGACGCTGGGCTTGTGTTGAGTCAAGGCTACGTAAGTGGCTTTGATTATTTCGCGAGTGACTACGTTGGTGCGTCCGCAACTTTTTGAGGAAATAAACCATGGTTAATGATGGGATTAAGGTGCGGGGCGATTTAAGCATTGTCCTGCTGGGTGCTGACGGTGAGATCAAGGACGAGCGTTTGCTTACGAACCTGGTCGTCACTGATGGCTTAAATTTAATTTGTTCACGCCTGAAAGACGCAACTGCTAACGCGCCGTCTCACATGGGAATTGGCACTGGCAGTACCGCTGCCGCTGCAGGTGATTCTGCGCTAGGCACGGAAGCATCAGGTGGCTCTTATGCTCGCCAGAGTGTTGGTACTCCGACACTGAACACGACTAATAAGTCGATTCAGTTTCAGAGCACGTTTGGTGCAGGCGTAGGAACCGGCGCAATTACTGAAAGCGGCATTTTCAATGCAAGCACTTCTGGTGACATGTTAGCTCGAGTCGTTTTCTCGGCCGTTAACAAGGGTGCTTCTGATTCACTTCAGATAACGCACACCATAACCCTGTCAGCTTCCTGATATTGAGGAACTAGCATGGCTACGATAGTCACGCGGAGTGGAAAGGGTTCACCTCTGACTAACACAGAGGTGGACTCTAACTTCTCGAATCTGAATACGGATAAGCTGGAAGACGCTTCTGGTTCTGCTTCTTCTGATGGCAATGAGTACATTAGAAAAAATGGTGCGTGGGCAGTAGCAACTGGCGGCGGCGGAGCAAGTGTCACTACATCGGCAACCGCTCCAAGCTCACCTTCCGATGGAGATCTTTGGTTTGCAGAAACCAATGGCGTCACATACATCTATTACAACGACGGATCATCTAGCCAGTGGGTTGCGTCAGGCGCTCCAGTCTTAGAGCAGTTCCAGGCAGCAGGCACCAGCGTTGGAACTCTTCAAACGGTAACAAATAACGGCGCTTCATCAAGCAACGCAATATCTGTTGCAGGCTTCACGTCGAACAGCATTACGTACCCAGCGTCAGATGGCTCGGCAGACCAGGTAATAAAAACGGATGGATCGGGTGCTTTAAGTTTTTCTTACCCTAAAACACCACACATCTTTATTAAGGGATCATCAAACACGGGAATTACAAATTCTGCGCCCACCTTCAATCCTATTAACGCTGGTTTTTCAGTTAACGCAGAACACCCGTCTAGCAACTCAGTTGACTCATACGGATACATTTCCGTCCCTGCGGGAACTTATTTATTTACGGCTGTCTTGTATTTGCAGAGATCTGATACTGGCGCACAGATAGATGTATCTGTCTCCTTAAAAAATGGCTCCAGTAAGAGCACCGAATTTAGTACCAGTGTTCCTAGTGGTACAGCTTCAACTTATGAAACCGTAAACATTTCTTGTCGCGCTTTAGTTCAAAGTGGGGCGTATGTGTATTTAGACCTAGAGAGCGCTTTCACTACAAACAATGCGAGGCTGATGGGTAACAGCACATATATAAATATGGTGAGGGTAGGATGAGCATAAATTTTCCAACAAGCCCCTCTAATGGTGACGTTCACTCTGGGTTTGTATACGACAGTACGCTTGGGGTTTGGAATGTTATTTCCGCGCTGGCAGTTAAAAAGTTTGCTGTTACTGCAGGAAGCGGCATATATATTTTCAATGGCGACGGCACCACTGCAGACAATAACCCTACGCTTTACCTGACTCGCGGAGAAACTTACGAGTTCGACGTAAATGCCAGCGGGCATCCCTTCTACATAAAAACGTCAAACAGCACCGGCACCTCCAACGCTTATAGCGACGGCGTGACCAACAACGGCACTGCGAGCGGAACAATTAAATTTGTTGTGCAGATGGACGCACCAGACACCCTGCACTACAACTGCCAGTATCACTCAGCCATGAATGCGCCTATCTACATCCTAGATAGGGTTCACTCTATAGATGATCTTAGTGATGTAGATACAACTACTGCTGCGCCAACAAATGGTCAGGCGCTGGTTTGGGATAACACCGCTAGCAAATGGGAGCCAGGAACAATAGCCAGTGGCGGCGCATCAGTAAGCGTTTCCGATTCTGCTCCGTCTAGCCCTAGCTCTGGCGATCTGTGGTGGGACTCGTCACAGGCAATGCTTTTCATTTATTACGCGGATGGCTCATCAAACCAGTGGGTTAAAGCAAACCCGTCAGGCAGCACATCAGGCGTGTCAACAGGCAAAGCCATAGCTATGGCGATGATATTCGGAGGATAAGATGGCGGCCCCTAACATAGTCAATGTAGCTACGATCACCATGAAAACTGCGCTGCAGTTGGTCGGCACAAGCGCTACAGCAATAGTCAGCAATCCTGCTAGCTCTGGCAAGGCATTTAAAGTTAACGCGCTGTACATCTCTAATGTAGACGGCAGTAATAACGCGGAGATCAACGTAGATATTTACAGATCATCGACCGCGTACCACATAGCCAAGACAGTCATAGTGCCTGCCGACGCGACTTTAGACGTTCTATCTAAGTCAATTACCTTGGAAGAAGGCGACAGCTTGCGATTGACCGCAAATGCCGCGTCTGATCTAGAGGCTGTCTGCTCATACGAGGAGCTTAGTTAATGGCTCAGTACCCCTCAAAAACTGGTGCGAGCGGTATATATAGTCTGCAAGAGCAATATATAGCCAAACAGGGTGACAATTGGCCTGGTTTGCTACCGGCTAATATAGATTTTCTTGTAATTGCTGGCGGAGGAGGCGGAGGCAGCGCAAGCCCAAACACTGCGTGTGGCGGCGGCGGTGGTGCTGGTGGCTATAGGTCATCATGGAACAATGAAACGTCAGGTGGCGGGGGCTCTGCGGAGTCTGCAATTGCATTGGTTGCCGCTAGAACATACACCATAACAGTTGGTGCAGGAGGGGCTGGAGGCTCGTCTGGTGGAGGCACTGGCGCAAACGGAGGCGATAGCTCAATAGCCGCGTCAGGGATGACAACAATCACAAGCACTGGTGGTGGTCGAGGGGCAACTGCGTCAGGCGGTACGCCGACTGATGGTGGATCAGGAGGTGGCGCACAGCCATATCAAGCCTCTAACAATGGCTCGGGCACAGCGAATCAGGGTTATGACGGCGGTGTTGTGTCAAGTAGCTACGGTGGTGCTGGAGGCGGAGGTGCTGGCAGTGTTGGTGCAAATAGCACCGGAAATGGTGGTGCCGGTGGTTCTGGTGTGGCTTCAACAATTACAGGAAGCTCCGTTACTCGCGCAGGCGGTGGTGGCGGTGGTGGTAACAATACTGGAGGCAATACTACTGGTGGGGGCGGACGCGGAGGAGATGACGCAGAGAACGGTGACGCCGCAACTGCTAACACTGGAGGCGGCGGCGGCGGTGCCGCAACTAACGGCGGACAAAATGTTGCAGGGGGCAATGGCGGCTCTGGCGTCGTTATTTTGCGAGTGGCAGCAATCAACTTGACGCCCACCACAACGGGTTCCCCTACTGTTACGGAGCTTTCTGACGCAACGGTTTATGTATTCACGGCATCAGGGAGTATTCAATTCTAATGGCGAATTTCGCAGAAATTGGCATCGACAACGCAGTTGTGCGCGTTATTACGGTTGCAGATGACGTAATCGTTAACGAAAACGGCAACGAACAAGAGGCTTTAGGAGAGGCGTTTTGCCGAAATTTGCTAGGCGGCACATGGAAACAAACGTCATATACCAATGCGATCAGAAAAAACTTTGCAGGCGTTGGTTTTACTTTCGACTCAGCTAAAGACGCCTTTATTCCGCCAAAGCCATACACGAGTTGGACGCTAGACGAGTCAACCTGCCAGTGGCAAGCGCCGGTAGCAATACCGACGGATAGCCAGCGGTATCAATGGAACGAGTCATCCGGCACATGGGAGGTAGTAACTGATGGCGATTAACTTCCCAAATAGCCCAAGCAACGGCGCTACACATACAGTAGGCAACATTACCTACGTCTATGACTCATCCAAAGGCGTGTGGGAAGACTCGCCTGCTGGATTGACTCAGGGCATAGACGCTTTGACTGACGTAGATATATCTACAGCAGCGCCGACTAACGGCCAAATACTTGAGTACAACAGCAGCAGCGGCAAGTTTGTGCCTGCAGATTCAAGCGCAGGCGTCACGGTATACGCGACCATTAACGATTTGCCGCTAACAGGTGTCACAGAAGGATCAATGGCTCTTGTTGACTCCACAGACAAGCTGTACGTCTTCAGTGATGCTGGATGGTACTCAATAGCTCTAGTTAACACGTCGCCGTCTATAAGCGGAGTCAATGCTTCCTACACCCTAGCGACAGATGGCTCGGCCACCACAGTCACGATTACTGCCACTGACCCAGAAGGTCTCCCGCTCACATACAGCATTGTTAGTGACACGTCAGGAAACATTGCGACGGTTTCTCAAGGAACGGGATCAAACACAAACGTCTTTACTATTACGCCATCTACAAACTCAGCACACGTAGGTACGTTCAGTCTGACGTTCAGGGCAAGCGACGGGGTAAACATAGCATCGGCGGCAAGTAGTTTTACTCTCGAATTTCAAATTAGTAATAGTAAATACACCACAGCGCTGATTACATCTGTAGGCGCTAACAATAAAACAAACACCAGTGACTTTACTGATAAGGCGTCAACTCCGCTGTCATGGACTAACCCGTCGAGTAGAGCGAGGCAGACGACGTTCAGCCCGTACAGGGCGGCTGGGTACTCTGTTTACGGAGACGGAAGCGATGCCGTCAAGTTTACGGAAACGTCAGCCAACGAATTTACGTTTGGCACTGGCGATTTCACTATTGAGTTCTGGATTTGGCTCGATTATGACCCTAA
>TARA_B100001093_G_scaffold337674_1_pt1 | contig 12081 bp, 16 predicted proteins | sample TARA_B100001093 | Tara Oceans TARA_B100001093 (sample SAMEA2623116) | marine metagenome | biome: marine biome (ENVO:00000447); feature: surface water layer (ENVO:00002042); material: "saline water (ENVO:00002010), including plankton (ENVO:xxxxxxxx)" | depth 5 m
TTTCTTATAAATCATAAAAAAAGGTAGGGTAAATTAATACCCTACCTATCTACTAGTAATATAAAATTATTTGTCGTCTTCGTCTTCATCATATTCGAAGTCGTCATCGTTATCTTCAAAATCGTTCTCATCTTCATCTTCATCATCGCAATCACAAGGCTCTGAGTAACAATCTTCGCACTCATCTAATTCATCTTCTGAATAATCAGCATCATAATCTTGATCTTCAAATTCATGACCCATTTCTAAAAGGTCAACTAATCTTTCGATTCTGTTCTCTAATTCGTCTATTCTATCGTTTAACTGTTCAATGATATTTCTTTCCATGTCTACTACTCCCAAAGCATTTTTGTATTAAGTCAATAGTATTTAGGCATCTATGTTCTAAGATTAAAACGCAATATATGGCTTAAACTGATGTGTTAACAAATCTTTTCTTGCATTAACAGATTACATAATGTATAATAAATACTGTTATTATGTACAGACCATTACCAGAAGGATTAACTATCAAAGAGTCAAAGGTGCAAGGCCTTGGCTTGTTTGCTACACAAGATTTCGAAGCATGGACAATACTAGGTATTGTACATGTACTAGACAAAAACTTTCCACATGGTAGTATTAGAACTGCCTTGGGTGCTTTCTATAATCACTCAGATGATCCTAACTGTAAAAATGTAAATGGATTTTGGCATCAATTGCCTGTAAAGTATCTACAAACAACAAAGCCAATTAAAGCAGGTGAAGAGCTTACTGCAAAGTACACTTTGTACAACGACTTTGATTATTAATTGTTGTGTTTATCTAATTGTTCTGCCAATTCAGGATTGTAATCTTCTAAACGTGACCCATACATTTTGTCTGTAATTTTTATCAAATCAATAAATTCCTGCCATTTTTTTGGATCATACTTTCTTTTTTGACGTCCTTTAAAGTAACTACGAACTTCAGGAGTATCGTTTTCTTTCAGTATCCATTCTTCATACCAATCTGGTGCATGACAAACACTAAGAGGACCTTCTCCCCAGTTTGACATGGTTTCGATATTATTTTGTTTAAACCACTCGATTGTCTTGCTGTAAGCATTTAGATTCAATAACGTGAATGTATTTAAAAACGTAAACCAATTGATGTTATCAAATGTGCTTTGTATTTTTGATGCGTTTTCAATAATACTTTCAAAGTTACTTCCCCATCTTTGATAATCGTTGTATTTGTAAATTCCATCACAACTAATTATAAAATTTAATTCTTTTACACTTTTCATTATGTCAAGAGTTTCTCCGGAAGGTACAATGGTAGCATTGGTATTGTATAATAAAGATAAATTTTGCTTGTTTGGAAACTTTCGTAAGAATGGTAAATGATTTTTACTCAACAATGGTTCTCCACCAACCATTTTAATATATTCTACATGACTTAAATCCATTTCATCAAGTAAATCTGGATCGCAAATTGAAGTTGGATGAACGTGATGCCCTAACAGTTCGTCACGCCTTCGTAGTTTAGATGAATTAAGACTACTGCACATTTTACATTCAAGATTGCATGTATTATCTAAAGTTATTTCAATAAACTTTGTGTGAAAAAATTCTTGTGTTAAATCTAGATCAAAGATTTTCAAGTGACTTCCTTTATTTGAGTCTGTACGCATTGAGCGTCCGTGTACTTTCTCATCTTCATAACAGTCTATACACCCTTTGATTGGTATTCCTGCGAGCATATCACTTCTAATTTTTTTAAATGGTGCTGTATTCATAGCCGTTTTTATTCCATGCCTTACATGATTATCAGGGTTTAGTTTACGCCATTCATCTGAATCAAATTTACAGCATGGACTTACACTAGTTTGACCATTGTCAGTTAAATCTAAACGTAAATGTACCCATGGAAGACTACAAAGATATTTGTTCATACTAGTACTTATCAGAGGCCAGAGGTCAGACCGGCGAATATTGCATTATAATTGTATTGGCGGTTAAATTTTTAGGAAGTCCTATTTAATGTAAAACTCAACATCAAATCACTTCGTGATTTTCATATTCGTTTTCCCATTACACTATACCACCGTGATCAACGCGGTTCTAGATAGATGCCAAGGTGCACCACAGATCATCACTGCGGCCCTACTGCGACGCCACGTGGAGGACATTGTGAATGGCGAGTGGATAGTGCATGGGTGCCTTGTGAGAAACATGTGGCAGAGTAGAGACATACTTGAGAATATTCTGACTCGATGGATGTGGCAAACTAATCTGAATTGAGCGGTTCTGACGGTAGTTTGTATTGAGTCCTAGAGTTGAATTAGGCATGTGACCTATTAGAGTTGAACATGTACTGCAGAGTGATCTATACTGATACATATTGGTTGACGATGCTGTACTACTCCTGCATAGCCGCCGAGGGGCCTAAATGCGGATAAATCCGCAGGTAAAGGCTACGCCTTTATTTGTTGGTCTTGTCGATGACAAAGTTGATGCCTTTGTGTGTGAATTTTTGATGTAGCCCTGCTTGTTGCATGTATTCGTCGTGCCATGCAACCACATCGTTGTAGTTGGTGATGGAGTGTGATTTGGGTGGATTTTTCCAATGTGACAGTTGCTCGGGGAATTGATGTTGTATTTCTTCGTATGCAATCATCACATCAAACTTGTGAGCAATGCTGTGCATGAATTTTTTTTGTTGAAGATTGTGTTGTAATCTATTCAAAAATGCCCGTTTGTTCAGTGATGTGTGTTGATCCTGTTTGACCACGCCAACTGTCTGATCAGGATATTGCTTTTTGAATATGCTCAGTAGGAATTCTGAACAGGTTTGATCAAGTGTGTTGCGCCTGTACAGTCCTACAGTGATGCCCGGCAACGAATACAACATGTCTTGTGTGTGCTGGTCAAATTTGGTGATATCATCGATGAGATTTTTCATTGCCATATAATTTTGAGGGTGTTGATGGATGTCATGACACAGCAGTTGTGCTTGTGCAGTTTGTTCTTTTATGTTTTTAGGAAGAGTTTTCATCCGACTTTTTTTGTCTATGTTGAATGGTTCAGATAAACTTCTATGCATGATCAATCCCTTACCCAGTGTGTTATCTTCGTTTAACCATGGACGTTTTAAATATTCCTGCAGAGCAGTACTGCCACTACGAGGCTGTGCAATGATGTGAACAAATGTATGATCTAATAATTTGGTTAACTTGAACATGTTTGAATTTACTTGTAAATATCAAGCACTTGTGAAACCACTGGGTGACGTTCTATGTGTTCTTGTCCAAAGTTGACTGTGTTTACTAGATTGTAACGTTGTGGATCTTGGTCGTATCGTTCTATAAATTCTTGTAGACCATTTTTTTCATAACCTCGGTCATGTTGTTGTAAGTCACCAGTCACCACCAAACGTGAGTTGTCACCTATTCTTGTGAGCAACATCTTCATTTGTTCTGGAGTAGCATTCTGCATTTCATCAGCAATAATCCAACAGTTCTTGAATGTTCTGCCTCGCATGTATGCCAATGGTGCAATTTCTATCTTCTCCTGCTTCATGAAGTATTCCGTTTGGCGTGGTGACCAGTGTTCTCTAAATATGTCTACTATAGGTCTTATCCATGGTGCCATTTTCTCTACCAAACCACCAGGTAGAAATCCATGTTTTTCATCCACACTCACAGCAGGTCTTGTGATAACAATGCGTTCAATGTCTTTGGCTTTGAACGATTCCACTGCTTCTTGTACTGCTAGATATGTCTTACCAGTTCCTGCAGGGCCAAGGGCGATCAATATGACCTTGCTCCAGTCGTTCAAGTATCTGTGGTACAGACGTTGCTGTTCATTTCGAGGTTGAATCTGTTTGTATGTTGATTTATAGACTTCATCGTGTGTGAAGTCTATGTTGTCACGGTATTTCTTTGATCGTTTGTTTTTTCGTGCCATGTTTAAGCCTACACTAATATTTAAGTGCGTAGGTAATGGAGTAAACTCATGTGTTATTTGTCGATGTTGTCTTTGCAGGCTTCGTACCAATAACGGCCACCATCTCTGAGAGTTTCGTTGGCAGTGCGTATACGTTCCATCTTTTTCATCAATTGATCGTGTCTATACTGTGTAAACGTGCTTTGCCCAAACTGTATGCGTTCTAACCATTTAAGCACATCATCTATCTGTGGACAAGTGTTGCCTGGCACTTTAGGGGCTTTGCGTTTAAGTTGTTTCATTGTCTTTTTTTTAAACAGTGCCATAACACTATTTAAGGTATGTTGGTGATGAAGTTAAACTATGTTATTTAAAAACATTAACACACTGTCTAGATTGTGCCAATAAAATGTATATATGCCTGCAATTATACTGGTGATTGCTATGACTTTAAAGAACATCATAGTATTTCATTTATCCATGGAAAGAATGCTATGCCTAATATTTCAAGTACAACAATTGTTAACACGATTCCTAAATAAAATTTCATTGTATTGGATCCATATGCAATTCATTTATATTGATATTGATAGGAGCATCTATTACCCATTTGATGTATTCTGCCGCTTGTGTAACATTCATTAATTTTCTGTCAGGATGTTTTTCATGTACTTTTTTAGTTTCAAGTGAACCAAATGAAACGTAACTGACTCTAATGCCACTGTCTCCCCATATGCCCAGCATGGCATATTGTCTGCTCAAACTTTTTAGTGCTTTTTTTTCTTGTGGATAAATCCATTCTGCTCCTTTAGAAGCATAATCAACTGTTGATCCAATATTAATAATGTGTCCTTGCTTGTTGTTTTCTTTCCAAGTTTTCCAAACAGTTTCTAACACCAACGATTGATTAAATTGGAACAATGCACTGCTGTTGATAAAAACATCATATGCTAAACTGTCATATGCCAATCTAACACGACTAGATTTGTTGCACAAGTCATAACTGTTTGTTCTACTGGCAAAGTCAGTTGTTGGACACACTATATTAAATTTTTCTGCTAACCCGTATGTTGGGTTACCTGTCATTAACATTTTCATCTACGTAAAAACTTTCTTGCGGCTTCAATTGGATTTCTCAAACCTTCGTATGTGCTATCTATAAATTTAATGTGTTTGTGCAATGCTTCTGATAGTTCTTTTAATTGTTTGTTTATGGCAATGGTATCTGATTCAATTCTATAGATTGTTCTTTCCATTTTATCTATTTTATAGTCTAAATTATCTAGTTGTTCTTGTAAATTTTCTTTATCTTTTTTCATTGTGCAGTGTCCTTTAGTTTTAATAACATGTAATCTTCTACTGCTATTTTTTCTTTACCCCTAACATTTAAATATGTTAGTTGCCTTTCAACATAATTTTTAAACCAAATTATTTTACTGTTTGTTAAAACAGTTGGCAACCAAGCAAACTTTGTTTTAGCATGTAAATTTATCTTGCCATGTATAGTTCTTGATAACTTTTTGTAATCTTCGCTCTGTAAGTATTTGTCAATGTCGTTAACTTTATATTCTTGTCGAAACAATGTTTGTTGCATAAAGTGATGTACTGATGGTTTCATTTTCTTTTGCCAGGTCGATTGGTTCGATGGTCAACACGACCTTTTCTTTTACTAACATGAATTTCTTTTCTTTTTTGTCTACGATCTTCTGTTCGCTCTTGTTTGTTTCTTTTTGATGCTTCTAAACTTATTTTTAAATCTGCTTCTTCTTGAGGCCACATTTCATGAAAGTACTTTTTAATCATTTTATTTCTTTCATAGTTGTAATAAGATCACGCCAGTATTCTGTATGACTGTGAGATAATAACTTCTGTCTATTGTGCAAAAGTTTTGGCCATACACGTTTATATAATCCATGCAGTTCTTCTTGTGGCATTGCACACACTCTAATAATATTCTGCATAACATTATAAAAACGTTGATTGTGGTTTTCTATTTCATCATAGTGTTCATCAAAAAACTCTGGAAATGTTTCATAACCTTGTTCTTTTAGATACGCAAGTAATCCAGGATGTCCTACAAATATAAATGGTTGTAAGTTCATAATTGGTTTATATATTTTTTCTGTAACAAAGAAACTTGGTTCTGCTGGCCATGTTTCAGTAGTAACATTAAAGTAACTGTCAGCATAGTGTTGAGCTGTCATGCCTCTGTTGTGCCATGCGTCATGAGTTGCATCAACATCGAGTTGCATTTCTTTTATCTTATACTGTTGATGAAATTCAATTTGATCTAATAGCCTTCTATCGCCACTTCGTGGTTGTATAGGTTGATAACAAAAATCTTCAGGAGTGTATGGAATATCAAATTTATTAAGATAACTTACAGTACCATGACGGAATAAATCATTACGAGCAAACTCAGTCATTAAAAACTTACGATGTGGTCTACCACCTCCGTTCAATGATAAGAATTTTTTAGGACGTTGCTTGTCTCTGGTTTCTTCTGTTGCTGGAACTACTTCGTGTGCTTCTCTATCTGATCCTATAACTTGATTTTTTAGATAGTCTGAAAATTCCCAAGCAAAATGATCAAATGTAAAAACATTTTGTAGATAGTAGTTATAGTAAGGTCCTTGTCCTGAGTTTACATAATGGCTATAATTTTGATCAAACTTTTGATCACCAAATATCAATATAAAGTTTTCTTTTGGTATTTTTAACCATCCTAAACTTCTTTCAACAACGTTGATCCAGTTAACTTGATTAACAGGAAAGGCTTCATAAGCATAATACAACACAAGTTTAGCACCACCCTTGCGTAACATGTCAAGTGTGTACTCAGCAATGTTGCCAAACATATTCTCAGTAAGCAATGATATGTCCATATGATTTGGTTCCATAACATACCAATCCATACAACCCATATCTTCACCTATGTCTTCAGGTTTTACATTCTGCACTTGTATACCTGCTTGAGCAGATAACAATGGAAAAAATCCTCTGTTGTATCTTTCTAATGGAATGAATCTAGTTAGCACATTTATATCATATCTGTGCTTCCATTCTGTATCCCAATCTTTGATATATTTTGGGTGTAATCCGTTGGGCATAGGAGTTCCATCGTTACTCCAATTGTCCCACACTAATCTAATTTTTATATTTTCACTTGGACCACGCATTTTTATACCTTGTTAACTGTATTTATACCATTAAAACTAGTTATATTATAACTTAATATTATCCACAATGCAAGTAAATAAACTTGAGTAAGGAGACGCGACCTACTCAAACAATAAAATTAAACAATCGATAGATTGTTAATATATCGATATAGGAGCAATATAATTATGGCAAGTTATGCAATTCAAAGACGTAGAGGTACTGCGGCAGAGCATGGTTCGTTTACAGGTTTAGCAGGAGAATTAACTGTTAACACTACAAGAAACACGATCCACGTACACGATGGTTCTACAGCAGGTGGTCACGAGCTATCTACAATAGAACTTGATAACTTAGGTACAACGGCAATCAACGCACACTTATTAGTGGGCTCAGATAACACTGTTGACTTAGGTTCAGCATCAGCAGGTTTCAGAAATGTATTCATTTCAGGAAACTTAACTGTTTCAGGTACAACTACAACAGTAGACACAACAAATACATCAGTTAAAGATACATTAATGGAATTAAACTCAGGTGTATCAGGAGCCAACTCAGCGGACGTTGGTTTATTCATTAACAGAGGTTCAGCAGACAACGTTTCATTTATGTGGGACGAGTCAGAAGATGAATTCGCTTTTGGTGTAACATCAGGCGAAGACGGATCAACTTCAGGTAACGTAACAATAGACTCATACGCAAACATCCATGCCAACATAGCAACGTTAACAGCGACAGCGGCAAGATATGCGGATTTGGCTGAGAGATACGAAGCAGACGCACAGTACGACGCAGGTACAGTGGTAGTATTCGGTGGCGATAAAGAAGTTTCAATGGCTAACGGTGAGTACGATCACAGAGTAGCAGGCGTAATTTCTTCAGCACCAGCATTTATGATGAACAAAGATGCAGGTGATGATTCAACACACCCATACGTAGCACTTACAGGTAGAGTACCATGTAAAGTAACAGGTTCAATCAAAAAAGGTGATTTACTATGCACTTCAGCAATGGCAGGTCATGCTATGGCTGGCGAAGCAAAAGCAGGTCACATGATTGGTAAAGCGTTAGAAGATTTTGACGGCGAAGCAGGTGTAATTGAAGTATTAGTGAACTTAATGTAATCGGGAGGAGATAGATAATGAGATATTTCAACCTTAAAACATTAAAGAACGTAAGAGTTAACAACTTAGATCCTAACGTAAATGTTAGAAGAGTTTTTGACCCAATGCACACAGATCTAGCAAACTTAGGTTCTGTAGCAGAATCACATGGTAATTTTCCAAAACATAACCATGGTGCTGGTAACGGCGGTACGTTCTTAACTAACTTTGTTGACTTAGGTTCTGTTGCTGACGCAGTGTTGGCTTCAGGTGGAAATTATGACTTCGGTCTAATTACTGAATAACCTTAGAATATAATATTTAAAAGGAAGGGTCATGTAGAAATATATGACCCTTTTTTTATGACTTATAAATAATATTAATGTACATTAAAAAAAATAAACTTAAATGGATCCAATTAGATATTACTGCACGATGTCAAGCAATGTGTTTAGAGTGTACACGTAATATTGACGGCAAAGATCTAAACCCTAAGATTGGTTGTGCTAATACTTGGGATATGCCATTAGAAGTATTTCAAAAAGCAGTAACTAAAGAAATGTTAAGCGATCCTAATCAACTAAAAAAAATTGCGTTGAATGGAAACTTTGGTGATCCAGGAATACACCCACAGTTTTTAGATATATGCAAGTACATGGCTGACAATTCTCATGAGCATCTAAACTACAGAATATCTACCAATGGAGCAATGTTCAATTCTGACTATTGGAAGGAAGCCGCAAAGATTTTAAAGCCAATGAACAATCATCATGTGGTATTTGCAATTGATGGGTTAGAAGATACTCATCACATTTATAGAAGAAACACTACATACAATGATGTTATTAATAATGCAAAAGCATTTATTGAAGAAGGTGGTAATGCTGTGTGGCAATTTATTGTTTTTAATCACAACAAGCATCAAGTTGATGAAGCCAGACGCAGAGCAAAAGATTTAGGTTTTGAATATATAGAGTTCAAAGGTGGATTTGGTGACAGTGGTGGAGCAAGAAATTATACCAAAGCAATTAATGATGATACAAAAGATATTGGTGCAAAAACAAAAAAGAATAAAGCAGTTGAAGTTTCAGTTACAGAGCGTGAAGCATTTAAAACAGCAAAAAATAACATAGAAAAAGTACAAGCAAAATCAAAAGCAAAAGACAAAGAAGAATTATTAGACACAGCAAAAATATCTTGCCAATGGTATGACACACAAGGAATGTATGTTGAGTATGATGGTACAGTGTGGATGTGTTGTTGGACGGGTGATATGCATAAAACACTTAATAAAACACAGACAGAAGAATGGCAGTTTATTACAGATAAGTTTGGTAAAAACTTTAATAATTTAAATTATCATTCTTTTGATGATATTCTTAATCATGAGTTTTTTGTTGATTACTTAGATAAATCATTCAACAGCACAAGGAATGATCCAAACACTCCTAGACTACATACCTGTGCAAAAACATGTGTCTGGGGAAAGACATTTGTATAAGGTAAATACTTTTATGAAAGAACAAGAAATTAAAAATATTTCTCAAAAAATTAGAAGGTGTCAACGCAACTGGCAGTTAGATAAATCACTTCCACAACAACACATAGAACTGTTGGCAGAAATTGCCAAACATTCTCCATCAAAACAAGACGAAGCATATTTTGATGTTTATGTGATCACTCAACGTAGTTTAATAGAAACATTATACAATAAAAGTGATGGCTTCACAGCATTTGAAGGAGGAGATAAACCAGAAAATTTAGTAGTGTACAAAAACTCTCAATCTAGAGCCAATGCTGTGTTTCTATGGTGTCCAAAAGATCCAGCAACAATGAGAAACTATTATCAGCCAACTGATCATTTAAATAATATGAATGATGGTGAAATGAAAGAATTTGGTACACCAAAAGATCCAAATGAATGGACAAGAAAAGTTGAAAACACTTATGCTTCTATTGGTGTTTCCATGGGCTGTACAAGTTTTGCCGCAGGGTCATTAGGTTATGCAACAGGCTTTAATAAAAGTCACGGAGACTTTGACAAATACATTGGTATTCCACAACCTCGATATTCGTTAGGCATAGGATTTCCATTAGAAGATAAACCACACAACATTGATAATGAAGGTAAAACATTCCATTCTTTTTCACTAGAAGGCGATAGAGACATAAATGTTATACATGTAACTGACGTTGATGGTAGTTTCAATAAAGAAATAATACGTTAAAACTACATTTAATATACACTTAATCCGCAATCACATATTATAAATATAACTAACCACTCCGAACGAAAGTGGATTTATATAACAATGAGGCAGACCCTCCCAAAATATACTTAGAATACAAATATAGCATATATAGGGAGATATTAATATGGCTAACATTAAAAACTTCGGTTTAGCTGGTATAGGTTCTGACGTACAATTTGGTAAAGCAGGTGGTAGATTAATTTATGATTCATCATCGTCTTTTTTCAAATTTACAACAGACGGTTCGACATTAGCACAGATAAGAGTTGCAACAACTCCATCTAATGCAAATGACGTAGCATCAAAATCATACGTTGATGGTGCTATTAACGGTCTTGACGTTAAGAACTCAGTTAGAGCGGCAACTACTGCGGCAGGAACACTTGCTTCAGACTACACAAACGGCGACACAATAGACGGTGTAGCACTTGTAACTGGAAACAGAATCTTGCTTAAAAACCAAGCAGATGCTACAGAAAACGGTGTTTACACAGTTAACGCCTCAGGTGCTCCAACAAGAGCAACTGACTTCGATGCTGATGCGGAAGTAACAGCAGGCGCTTTCTTCTTCGTAGAAGAAGGTACAGCAAACGGTGACTCAGGATTTGTAGTAACATCAGATGATGCTATTACAGTTGGTTCAGACGACATCGTGTTTACTCAATTCTCAGGTACAGGTCAAATTGTAGCTGGTAATGGTTTAGGCAAAACAGGTAACACTCTGAGCGTAAACGTTGACGATTCATCTTTAGAGATCAATTCAGATACTTTAAGAATCAAATCAACATACACAGGTCAATCATCAATCACAACACTAGGTACAATTTCAACTGGTGTATGGAATGGTACTGACATTGGCGTAGCACACGGTGGTACTGGTGCTTCTACGGCTGGCGATGCTAGAACTAACTTAGGTTTAGCAATCGGTTCAGACGTTCAGGCATTTGACGCACAATTATCTGATATCGCAGGTTTAACTCCAACTGATGGTAACATTATCATTGGTGATGGTTCAAACTTTGTATTGGAATCAGGTGCAACTGCTAGAGCATCTTTAGGCTTAACAATTGGTACACACGTACAGGCTTTTGATGCACAATTGGCAGACATTGCTGGCTTAACACCAACAGATGGCAACATCATTATTGGTGATGGTTCTAACTTCGTATTAGAATCAGGCGCAACAGCAAGAACATCACTAGGCTTAGGCACTGGTGACACACCAACTTTCACAGGTGCGGCAATGGGTTCAGCGGCTATTACAGGCGTTGCAGATCCAACAAATGCTCAAGATGCGGCTACTAAGGCGTATGTTGATGCCTCAATTGCTTCATCAAACGAAATTGGTGAATTATCTGACGTAAACATCACTACTCCAGCAGACGGTTCTATGTTATTATATGACACAGGCAACTCTAACTGGATTGATGCGGCTATGTCAGGTGACGCTACATTGGCAGACACAGGTGCAATTACACTTGCTGACTCGAACACAACTAGAACAAACTTAGGTTTGGCTATTGGTTCAGACGTTCAGGCATTTGATGCAGGCTTGGCAGATATCGCTGGCTTGGCAACAACTGACGGTGGTATCATCGTTGGTGACGGTTCTAACTTCGTATTAGAATCAGGTGCAACTGCAAGAACTTCATTAGGTTT
>TARA_B100001093_G_scaffold97377_2_pt1 | contig 12079 bp, 9 predicted proteins | sample TARA_B100001093 | Tara Oceans TARA_B100001093 (sample SAMEA2623116) | marine metagenome | biome: marine biome (ENVO:00000447); feature: surface water layer (ENVO:00002042); material: "saline water (ENVO:00002010), including plankton (ENVO:xxxxxxxx)" | depth 5 m
TAAATAGGTTGTCGATCAACTCAGCAACTGATAAAGAATCTCCTTTCAAAGATAACTTTGCTGAAAGCATTCTATTAAGCCTATCAATATTTAACAATCTAGCAAGTGCATTAATTTGGATCCCCTGAATTAAATTTAATACACCCTCAGATTTTATTTGTGAAATCATTTCACTTTTCATAAGCCAGGTTTGAGTGTTCCAAAGATTACTTTCTAAAAACCTCAGGGCCTCAATTTGTTTATTTGAATCAACATTAACAAACCTTACGATCCCTTCTTGATTTTGATTGTGTGGAGTATCGTATATGCCACCAATAATTGACATGACGTGATAGATATATCTTCTGTAAACTCCTACCAATTCACCATATAACTCTTCTAACTCATTGTAATTTTCATTCGGCTCTACAGTCCAGTCCATTAAGTTTTCCGCAACAATTTTTAAATTTTTAATTCCATAAGTACTTGCTTGCACAGGATCATCACCAATATTTTCTGTTTGAGAATTTGGATCGTTTCCATACCCTCCAAACATGTAAACTGGGTTCAGTGATTTAGTATCAACTACTTTTTTTAGTATTTCTTTTTCTTCTAATGGATTCTTACCATAAAACCTATACCCCCACTCAATAGAGTAATCATCATATGGACCTAATTGTCTTACGAATCTAATATTTTCATCACCTGGTTGAGCAACATAATTGTACCTTGCATAATCCATAATGGTAGTTGCAATTCCAAATTTTTGAGTAAAAGACCCAGATCTTAAAGAATCCACAGGGTATGCACTACTAGCCTTCATATTATGTGGAAGCCCTAATGCATGACCAATTTCATGTGAAATAACTCTTCGCATCATTTCTCCAATCTCTTCTTCAGGTGTATTAAGAGTTCTTGCTTTGGGATTTGCAGCTCCCGTTTCTAATAGGTATCTATTTCTGTAAGATTTAAGATGATTATGATACCAAATAATATCACTTTCTAAAATTTCACCAGTACGCGGATCAGATACACTTGGACCAATTGCATTTCTTGTTGTAGATGCTACATATCTAACAGTGGAATATCTTACATCTTCGGGACTGAACTCAGGGTCTTGTTCTTTTGAGGGAGCATCTTTAGCAATAATAGCATTTTTAAAACCTGCTTTTTCAAAAGTTGAATTCCAATCTTCAATGCCCATTTTAAAATATTTTCTCCATTTGATCGGAGTGGCAGGATCTAAGTAATATATTATTGGTTTAATTGGATCTACTAGAAAACCTTTGTTATAAGCTTCCAAATCAGAGGGCTCAAGTCTCCAGCGACGTATAATATTATAATTATCCGATTTTAATTTTTCAGAACTATAATTAATTTTTTCTAAAGTAAACCAACCAACGCGTTCATCCTCATATCTAATGGTCATTGGATTTTCAGGTAATGAAATAATTGAATGGTTGATTTGAAAACTAAATGTTTTTGTTCGGTTTTGACTTGGAGCATTATTTACATTGAATGTAAGAGTGTGAAGAATTTCTGTATTTTTTGGGAAACTACGAGTGTAATCAATATAGCTTCTTTGTTTATCAACTCCACCTATTTTGTAATTATCTTTTTCATAAGAACGAATAATATTAAACCCTGGAGAATCAGACATAAAATAATCTGTCACATCAATTAAGTATCTATCTTGATTAGAATTTTTTATTTCAAATGAAGCCAAAATTGGTTTAAAATTATTTTCAGATACACTAATTGAAATAGGATCGCCTCTGTCAGCAATATTAGAATAACTAACTTCACGTAACAAAATTTTATTTTTCTTTTTTACAAATTCAATTACGTACTCTGCTGTTTTGGAACCAGCATTTAAATAACCAGAATAATTAGCTGGAAGTTGTGCAAATCTAGTTACAACTAGTAAATCCTTTTCCAACAAAGAATCGGATATTTCAAAATATAATTGATTTTTAATATTCTGATAGGTAGTTATCAAACCTTTATTGACCGTCATGTTAACAGTTAGAGAATCGATTTGTTTCGATGATACTTTTTTTTTCGTCTGACTATATGACAAAATTGGAATAAATAATAATAATAATAATTTCTTCATTTTAATAAATTTAACTTAATTACTATTACAATCAAAATGGTTAATAGTAGTTACATGTTCTTAGATCAATACCCTACTGTTTAGAATGGGAATAGAATAATGAGTTAGTGCCTGGGATGCTTAAAAAATGAAAAGCATTAATAAAGATTATAAAACAAAAGAGATTTTTTAGTTTCCTGCTTTTTAAAAATTAAACTTTATTGTTCTAAAGCTTCTTTAATACCAAAATAAGCGGGCTTTTTTTGAAAATTTTCATCATGTGGTGTTGCATTTCCACATAATGGAAAATGAACTGGTATCCAGCTATCATTGTCAGAAGGACCCCATATTAAAATAGTATTACAGTTAGATCTGGAAAAAGCAGTTAGAAAAATTTCTTTGTAAGCTTTCTTTTGATCATCAATAGTCTTGGTGTCCCCCTCACAAATTCTTATATCTAGTTCTGTGATATTCACTGTAAAACCCGATTTGCCTAGGTCATCAATGGTATCTCCCATTTTATTTATATTAATAGTAGTGGAATTATTTATCGTAAAATGAGATTGTAAACCCACTCCATTAATAGGTGTATTCATATCTAATTTTAACTTTTTTACAAATCCTCGCATGAAATTATTTTTAGATGTACCAAATACTTCTACACTGTAATCATTATAAAAAAGAGGAACTTTAGAATCTCCTTGCCTAGCCCATTTAAATAGATTTGAAAAATATTCAATGTAACCAATATTACCCATATCATTAGCTTGAGTATTAACTTTATCATACCAAGTATTTTTTCTATAACCATTTTGAATAACAGCTTCATTTAAAACATCCCATTCATCAATTTTTCCCTCAGAATATGTTGCTAGCGCTATAATGTATGACTTAGTGAAATCATATATTTGTTGAGAAGTCCAATTTGGAGCTTCTTCTTCAAGCCATTTTGGGATTTGTTTATACCATATCATTACATGTCCTCTTTTTCGCATACCATATTTATCAGCATAAGCAACAAACTTGTCAATGTTATAAGTATTGATATCGCTTATTTGAACGTTAAATGGGTCAACTGGCCTATCTCTTAAAAGATTAGACATTTTCATTTTATTTCCAGTAACTAGAGTATTGTATTCCGTTTTTAATATAGCGTCAGTTTGACCTCCATTAACCTGTTGATTATCAAAAAAATCATCTCTCATCAAATTACCAATATATTTTCCTTTAAGTTCTGCTAAATCTTTTAATCCCTGTGTAGTTATTGAATCTATTTCGTCATAAGAGTTTGAATCTTTTGAACAAGCTACAATTATGAAAGACAATATTATAACAAGAAAATGATTTTTTAAATTCAACGTTATTAATTTAAATTTTTTGGTGAAAATGCTCTTATTTTTTTATTACTCATTAGGTCTTGATAAATCATTTCAGTTACAATATTCCAATTTTTATTCTCGATCCAGTTTGGTTTAATTAAACTCTTTTCCCATTTAGATAATTTTTTAAATAATGAGTCATGAATCTTTGGTTCTTCTGTTTTCAAATCTAAATCCTCAAAATAATTTTTTTTTATGTTGTAAAGAACCGTTGAAGTGTCATTCAAACGAATAAGTTTATAATTTCCTGAGCGAACGGTTGCCATTTTATCTTTCCTCCAGAATAAATCTTCATTTTTAATTATTTTGTTAGTTATAGAACTTATAATATTTTTACCATCGGCATTTTTTATTGAATTTTTATCAACATTTGAAACTTCTAAACTTGTTTTAAAAATGTCTAAAGAGGAAATAAATCCATTAAATTGAGTGTTGGGTTTTATTTTATTTTTCCAAGTCATTATCATTGGAGTTTTTATTCCACCCTCATACTGATTACCTTTCCAACCTTTGTGAGGATAGGATGAAGCGCCATTAGACATTGCAGCTCCATTATCACTTAAAAAATATATGATTGTGTTCTCATACTGTTTATTTTTCTTCAATTTATCAATTAAAATCCCAACAGCTTCATCCATAGACCACATCATCGAAGCATAAACTTTTCTGGGATTTCCTTTGAATTGGTTCAACACCTCCTGCTTGGCTTGCATTGGTGTATGTGGAGCATTGAATGACAGAAACAAAAAAAAAGGAGTGTTTGATTTGAAACTTTCTTGAGCAAAATCTGCAGCTTTTTTTCCTAAAACGTCTGTAAGATAACCCTCAAAACTTGTTTGTGAATAATTTTCTAGAACATTCCTGATACTTTTTCTTTTTGTTTCTTCAGGATTATAAAAATAATTTCTAGCTCCAGAAATAAATCCCCAAAAATAATCAAATCCATTTTCTAAAGGATGGTTTTGTGATTTATCCCCAAGGTGCCATTTCCCTATAATTCCTGTTTTATAACCCTTTGTTTTTAAAGCCTCAGCAATCGTTATTTGGTTAGGATCAAAAGAATTGTTTACATCACTATCTAAATTGCATTCATGGCCAAATCTTTGCTGATACATTCCTGTAAGTAGTCCGGCCCGAGAGGGGCTACAAACAGAAGCTGAGACATATGCATTTTTAAAAACAACCCCATCGTTTGCTAAATTATCAATATTAGGGGTTTTAATTTCTTTACTTCCAGTAAAACCAAAATCAGCATAACCAGCATCATCTGCCAAAATAATAATAATATTAGGAGGTTTACTACACCCAAACAAAGAAATAATAATTATTCCAAATATTATTTTTCTGAAAAAAATTAATTTAAGCTTTAGTGATTTCCTAACCACTCTCATAATTTCTTAACCAAAATTTATTAGTTTTTCAATTTTTATACCATTTTTCATAAAGTCGTTGAAGTTTTTTATTTAATCTTGGCTTCAATAAAACTAAATCATTTCTCTCTGTTGGATCTCTTTTTAAATTATATAGTTGCCAATTATTATCTTGAGATGTAAGTTTCCACTTCCCAAGTCTAACGGCTTTACCATCTCTCCATTTCCAAAAGAGAGGAGTTTTTCTTTTTAAATTATCAGTTTGGGTCATTTTTGTCCAAAAACTTTCACCAGACAAGGGAATAATGTTTTCTCCATTATAAAATTTAGGATAATTTAATTCCAAAATCTCAGAAAAGGTTGGTAAAAAATCAATGAAATGTACATGAGATTCAATAATAGAATTGGTTTTTCTTATTTTTTTAGGCCAAAATACAATCAATGGGGTTTTAATACCTCCCTCAAAAATCCAATTTTTATAATATTTATAGGGCGTATTGGAAACATTTGCCCAACTTTTTTTTAATGAAGTCCAATTAGTTAAACTTCCTATTTTACCAACATTGTTTACTGGCCTTTCTGCATCCTCTGAGGAACCACCATTATCTGAAGCAAATAAAATGAGTGTATTATTTAATTGATTTCTTGATTTTAAAACATTTATTAATTTACCTATGTTTTGGTCAATTCTATCAATCATTGCGGCGTAAACTTCCATTTTTTTTGACTCACTTTTTCTTTTTTCTAGACTTAATGAATTCCAATTTTCATAATCTGGTTTTGTAAGTACATGTTTTTGAGAAATAATCCCTAATTGTTTCTGTTTTTCAAAACGTTTTTTTCTTATTTCTTCATATCCTAAGTCGTATTTACCTTTATACTTTTCAATATCCTCAGGCCAGGCCATTAATGGATCGTGAGGAGCTGTGTATGATAAATATAGGAAAAACGGTTCCTCATTTTGTTGATTACTAATCCAATTCAAGGCATAATTAGTAAACTCATCTGTTGTATAAAAATTCTTGCAGGGTGTATATGGGCTAATTATTTCGCCCTCTATAACCCATTTTCTGAATGATTGATCATAATTTTTATCGTTTCTTTTTTGAGCTGGTTTTCCCTGACCTTCTCTTTTGAGTCCTGGATTGAAATGATTTGAAGCACCGTCAAGTAGTCCACTAAAATGGTCAAAACCTCTTGTTATAGGGTTTTCAATACTATGATGTTTTCCAGACCACAGAGTAGTATAATTAGCCATTTTGAAAAATTCTCCCAAAGTAATTGCATTTTTCATTCTCTCAATTTTGTGTGTTTTATCATAACCAATTAAATGAGGGTATAATCCAGTTAGCAGAGCAGCCCTAGATGGAAAACATTTTGAGGTATTGTAAGCATTTGAAAACCTAAGCCCATTTGATGATAAAAAATCTAAATTTGGAGTTTGAATTTCACTACCATATGAGCCAATATCAGAAAAACCCATGTCATCAACAAGAATAATTATTACGTTTGGCCTTTCTTGAGTAAATAAAACATTAAATCCAAAAAAAAATTTGAATATTAAAACGAAAAAAAATTTATTTAAAACACTGGAATTCATCCTTGGCTACACATTAATGTTCTATTATTTTAATGTTTTTGGAATTTCACTAGAAAGATAATTTAAATCTGAAATCAAATTATAATCTTGACCTGAGGAAAGAAATGGAATAAATAATAAAATAACAATCAACTTTTTCATAATTTAATATAGAAATTAGTTTATAATACTATTAATTTCTTCACAATTTGAAGATATCACTTTCCATTTTTTTGAATTAATTAAATGCTTTGGCGCTAGCCAACTCCCTCCAACTGCTAATACCAAGTCAGAGTTTAAATAGTTTTTTACATTAGAGATGTTTATTCCACCTAAAGGAATATAATTTAAATCTAAATGTTTGTATGGATTATTAATCGAATTTAAATATTTAACACCTCCATTATACTCTGCTGGAAAAAACTTTAAAACATTACATCCGTAATCTAATGAAATTTCTATTTCTGTAGGACTAGAAATTCCAGGTGAAAATAATAAATTATTTTTTTTTGCTAAATCAATAATTTTAGGGTTACAACCAGGCGCAACAGCAAAACTGACTCCTGAATCTACAGCAAATTTAACTTGATCCTCATTAATAACAGTTCCTAAACCTACAATTATTTGAGGAAATTTTTTTAGAATTAATTCAGTAGCCTTTTGAGCAACCTCAGTCCTTAATGCTAGTTCAATAACATTTATACCTGAACTAAATAAAGTTTCACACAAAGGGATGACATTATCTAAAGAATCAATTTCTAAAACTGCAATAATCTTATGTTTTTTTATTTTTTTAAAAACTTCATGCATTCGTTTATCTCTTTATATGACCAGAATAATTTTTAGAGGAAAAATCTATGATCTCATCTTCTTCAAAATAATTTATATCTCCCTTAATGGTTTGTGTTAATGCAAAACAAGCATTAGCAAAGTTTATTATTTGATTATTTTTATAACTATTAATTAGGCCATGTAAAAGTCCCGAAACAAAGGCATCTCCACCACCAACTCTATCTATAATTTCCAAATCATAAGATCTTCCATAATAATATTTTTCATTAATTCTAAGAACTCCTCCTAATTGATTATGAGTTGCATGTATTTGGTTTCTTATTGTCATCCCTATAACATCAAAAGAATATCTATTTGAAATAAACTCACAAGCACTCTGAGAAATAGATTCTAGTTCTTTAAAATCAGTAGAATTCTTATAATTAAAACCAAAAACATCAGAAACAGATCCAATATTTGCAATCAAAATATCAACATCACTAATGATTTTAGAAAAAAACTTTAGAGCCTCATTTCCTGACCATAAATTACGCCTGTAATTTAAATCAAAAACAATCTTTACATTATTTAGTTTAGCAATTTTGATGGAGTTAAGAATGTTTTTTTGACATTCCTTTGAAAGTGCTGGGGTTATTCCAGTTAAAACATAAAAGTTAGAATCTTTAAAAGCTTTTATCCAAATTGGTTCGGCTATGTTTTCAGACGAAAAACAACTATCTAATCTGTCATAAATAACTTTGCCTCCTCTTTTTGAAGCCCCATGTTCTATATAATAAGAACCAATTCTACCATCTTTAAATCTTATATAATCTGTATTTACTCCAAAACTCTTGAGAAATCTACATGCTGATTTCCCTAAAGAATTATTAGGAAGTGAAGTAATCATGGTTGTATGATGACCTAAATTAGAAAGACTTGAAATTATGTTACTTTCTGCACCTGCAAATGACATATTTAAGGCTGAAGATTGGTCAATTAAATCTCCGTGATTAAAGGGTGTTAATCTTAACAAAATTTCTCCGTAAGCTACTATATTGTTTTTAATCAAAATTATATTTTAAACTCATGTTATTAATCCTTAAAGTATTGCAATTAAATAAGTAATAACAACACAACCGTTAATAAATTTAAATATTTTTTTATTACCAAGATATATAAGCTTAATACTATTTCATTTTAATCTTCCACCCTGATTCATAGGTTCTTGACCAAAATTTATTTGCTTTTTTATTTTTTGTTTTTCCACTTTTTTCATTAATAGAAAATGATGTATCCGCTCGATAAGAAATATTTGCATAGTGAACCATACTTTGGCTAATCACAGCGTCTTCAATTGGAGAATTTAACTGTACATTATTTTTTATAGCATCTATAAAGTTTTGCATATGTCTTGTAGTCATATCACCTCCTCCACCTAAAGCAATTCCAGATTCAATATCTTCTGACTTAACATTTTCTATAATATTTCCTTTCAAGTCATAAAGAATGTATTCCTGTCTATTAATAAAAACAGATCCTTCAGTTCCGTATATAACAGTTCCTCTTCCTCCCTCCGTTGTTTTTCCAAAAGCATTTCTACTTCTCCCATTCCAATTAATTGATTTATTTTTTGAAAATGTAAATTTTGCTTCCATATTATCATACATTTCCCAACCATCATCCAGAAAATGATTTTTTTGAGCATAGACTTTTACACCATTGGGGTAATCAACATCTAATGCCCATCTAGCGATATCAAGTTCATGAGTAGCATTATTTCCGGCTTCACCTGTCCCATAATCCCAACCATACCATCTCCAATTATAGTCCCAAGTATCATGAGTGTAATTTCTTCTTGGTGCTGGGCCTTGAAACAGATCCCAATTTAATCCTTTTGGAGCATCCTTGATTAACTGGTTTGGTACTTTCCCTCTACTATTATTATAAAATGCAACGGCATTATAAGCTTCCCCGATTACACCTTGGTGAATTTTTTTAATAATACTTTGTGTATGGCCCGATGACCTTTGTTGATTCCCCATTTGGACAACTTTATTAAAATATTTCTGATGATTTACTATTAAATCACTCTCGCGCATGTTATGACTACAAGGTTTTTCTAAATAAACATGTTTTCCAGATTCCATAGCTTTACATGACCCATATGCGTGCCAGTGATCAGGCGTAGCCATAATTATAGCATCAACATTTTTATCTTCTAAAATTTTATGAATATCTTCCTCGCTTTTTGCTGTTAAGCCTGTTAGTTTATTAAATTGTTTATTAGCCTGTACCATTTGATTTTGCATAACATCACAGAAATATAAAATATCAACATTTTTTAATTTGACAGATGATCTTAACAAGCCTGGTAATCGTCTGCCTAATCCTTGAAAAGCAAAACTAATTCTTTCATTGGCTCCAATAATTCTTGAATAACTTTTTGCAGAAAGTCTGTTGGGTGATCCATACAAGCTTTCATTAGCAGTTAAAACTCCTAAGGAAACTAACGATGTTTTTTTTAAAAAATTTCTTCTTTTATTTTTCATTTTTTATAATTTTTATGAGGAAATAATGACTTAATTTTAATTAAATATTTATTATTAAATATTAAAACTCTCTTATTTTAATATTTTTAAAATACACTTCATCTCCATGTTCTTGTAATAAAATATGACCAGAGTCAGCCTGACCAAATCCAGGCCATTTTTGATACTTACTATAGTTCACCAATGAATTAAAAACCTGAGAATGTCGATCATATTCTAACATTTTAATATTGTCTAACCAATGTTCAACATGACTACCTTTAACAACAATTCTCGCTCTATGCCAAGTATTAGGTAAAACATTTCTTTTTCCTCTTGATTCTTGTAGATTTTTTGCTGTAATTAAATCATATAATGAACCCACTGTTCTGTTTCCCAAAACACCTTTTTTAGCATCTGGATGATTTTTATCATCTAAAATCTGAAATTCTAATCCGATCGAAGATCCCTCTCCTTTGTTCATTTGAGTATCGACAAAATATTTGATTCCACTATTAGCTCCTTTTGTGATTTTAAAGTCAACCTCTAGCTCAAAATTACTAAACTTTTTTTCTGTCACTATGTCTCCACCTCCCGCTGACTCCAATCCTCCATTAGCAACGACTTTCAGTAAACCATCTTGAATAAACCAACCTTCCTTTGGAAAAGTTTTTAATTTCGCTCCTCTCCACCCTTTTGTTGTTTTTCCATCCCACAAAAATCTCCAACCCTTAGATATTTGATCTTCAGAAAGGAAATTATCAATATTATTAATTTCTGTAGCATAACTTTCTAACGGCCATCTATTTCTTTCAATTTCTGATGTTGAAATTCTAATATTTTTCCATTTAACAACTTTACCTTGGTTTTCAACTGACCTAATGGAGTGTATTTGCATTGCAATAAAACCACTTTTTGAGGTATCATCAATTAGATTAGAACATTGAATACCATTAACCCAAGTTCTCACAGAATTACCCACTGCTTCAATTCTAACTTTATTCCAAATTCCATTTTTAAAAGCATTTTTGCCTTTTTCATTTCTTGTAAGAGGATATAGAAATAAATTTCTTCTTGATTGATCATAAATTCCTCCAGACCAAGACCTAAATTCGTCGGTATCAAGTTCACATTGGTATCCATAAACTTGACCTTTTTCTGAAACAAGACTTCTAAACTGTACACCAGAATTTAACCCAGGACTAGCAAAGATTTCATATTCTAAAATAAAATCATCATAGTGATTTACAGTACCCATATAAGTGCTTGGTGAATTTAAAATGGATGTGGCCTTGATAACTCCATTGGACATAATTTCAAAATCTGCCTTACCAGCTTTTATTTCCCAACCTTTAAAATCCTTACCATTAAAAAGTTGAATCCAATTTGATTGAGAAAAACCGATTAATGGAATAAGAAATAATAACTGAGTGAATAATTTAATTTTCATTAATGTTTTCATCTTTAATATTTTAATAATTATACTCCACTGTAAGCGCTAAATCCACCGTCAATAGGTAAAACTATGCCAGTAATAAAACTTGAAGCATCGCTACATAAAAAATGAATAGCACCATTTAATTCATCTTCTTTTCCAAAACGTTTCATAGGAGTGTTTTTAATTATGGTATTTCCCCTTTCTGTAAATGATCCATCATTGTTTAGTAATAGTTTTCTATTTTGGTTTCCTATAAAAAATCCTGGAGCAATAGCATTCACTCTAATTTTACCATTAAATTTCAATGCCATTTCAACCGACATCCATTTGGTAAAATTTTCAATAGCAGCCTTAGATGCTGAATACCCTACAACTCTTGTTATTACTCTATCAACTGTCATGGATGAATAATTTATTATTACACCAGATTCTTGTTTAGCCATAATTTCACCAAAAACAAGTGAAGGAATAACAGAACCATTTAAATTTAGTTCAGTAACTTTTGAAAACTCATCCATTGATAAATCAAATATATTTTGAGTTTCTCCAATCGTTGCCCCAGCCATATTTCCCCCAGCTGCATTTAAAAGAATGTCAATCCTTCCAAATTTTTCTAAAACCTTAAGACTAACACCATGAACAGACTTTTTAGAAATCACATTACATTCAAAACCAATTGCTGAACCACCTTCAATTTTTAACTTTTTGATTATTGAATGAATTTTATCTTTATTTCTATCTAAAACAACTACTTTAACTCCGGATTTAATAAAACTCAATGCTATTGAACTACCTAAAACACCTGCTCCACCAGTAATTACAGCAACTTTATTAGTTAATTCAAAATTTAAACTCATGTTCAATTTTTTAATAAAAATAGTTAAATAATTTAGGTTAAATATTTAATCAATAAAGTTGATTTACAGAACATGAAAACAAA
>TARA_B100001093_G_scaffold150812_1_pt1 | contig 12069 bp, 12 predicted proteins | sample TARA_B100001093 | Tara Oceans TARA_B100001093 (sample SAMEA2623116) | marine metagenome | biome: marine biome (ENVO:00000447); feature: surface water layer (ENVO:00002042); material: "saline water (ENVO:00002010), including plankton (ENVO:xxxxxxxx)" | depth 5 m
GCAGGAACAAAACACTTGGGTAAAATTCCTGCTGGCTCTGAATCTCGGGTCAAATTCGAAAGAAGTTTATCTGAAATAAAATCGGAATTACAATTTGCTATTGAGGAAGAAGATTTTGAAAAGGCCGCCCAATTACGTGACCTACTTAAAGAACTCGAGAAAGAAGCAAGTGCTTAATCACTAACAGGACAAATTTTTATGTTCCACGATATATTGAGCGGTGATAGTGCGACTCCAAAGGTTACCAAAGCGATTCCTGTTACTTTAAGCACCCGAATACGGCTTGCTAGAAACTTGAGTGAGTTTCCATTTCCCGGGCGTGCTGAAGCCTCTCAAAAGAGGGCTGTTTTGACGAAGTGCATGGAAGCATTGACGGACATAAAAGAATTGAACGATTCCTTATCGGTCGAGGTTGATGATCTAAGCGAACTGGAACGTCAGATTTTAGTTGAAAAGCACTTGATCAGCAGGGAATTGTCCGAGATTGACGAAGCCTCAGGAATCGTCCTCACACAAGATCGTAATTGTTGTATTATGATTAACGAGGAAGACCACTTAAGGATTCAAGTTTTACAACCTGGTTTAGATTTTGGGAAAGTTTGGAAACGAGTTGATGCGTTGGACAGTGGCATTGAATCAGAGGTAAGTTACGCATACGATGGTGAGTTAGGTTTTTTGACTGCTTGCCCGACTAATCTCGGAACAGGCATGAGAGCATCGGCAATGATGCACTTACCTGGGTTAGTGATGTCCAAAAATATGGACAAAGTTATTAACGCCGTAAGTCAGTTGGGTATAGCGGTACGAGGTCTTTTTGGTGAAGGTTCTGATGCGAGTGGTAGTATTTTCCAAATTTCGAACCAGCAAACTTTAGGAGAGTCCGAGTCAGCGATTATCGATAGACTTCACAACACTCTTACCAATCTTGTTCGCCAAGAACAATTCGCCCGCGAAAAACTTTTAGAAGATGACGGTAATCGACTCATTGACAAAATGAGTCGGGCGGTTGGTATTTTAAAGACATGTTGTCTTATACAAAGCTCCGAGGCGATGGATCATCTTTCTTTGATTCGTCTTGCAGCTGACTTCAAAATGTTGCCGGAATCTTACCGTGCGATCGCAGACAGAATGTTTATTGAAATTCAACCTGGTCATGTTCAATTGGCCGCCGGAAAACCTGTTGACCCGGCATTTCGTGATTTTCTTCGGGCAGATTTGTTGAAGAAAAAATTTGCCAAGTCCCCATTTGTAAAATCATAGGGGGGCTAGGTTGACTTTATATAAGACAGCAACTATAAAATAATATATGTCAGAACCGATGAGTAATTTCACGCCTCGCGCCCAGCAGGTATTGGCATTAGCCAGAAAAGAAGCCGACCGATTTCACCATAATTATGTTGGCACAGAGCACCTGCTCTTAGGTCTCATTAATTTGGGTCAAGGTGTCGCGGTAAATGTTTTACAAAAAATGGGTCTTGATTTGGACACCGTCAGGCAAGCAGTGGACGAGCAAGTAGGGTTGGGTCCCGAAGCAAAACCCTCTGGAAATGTTCCCTACACGCCCAGAGTAAAGAAAGTACTGGCTCTTGCCGGAAAGGAAGCTAAGGGATTAAATCACAGTTATGTTGGAACCGAACATATTCTACTCGGTCTGCTTCGCGAAGGCGAAGGTGTAGCAGCAAGGGTTTTAAAATCTTTAGATGTTGATGCAGACAGATGTAGAAACGAAATCCTCTCTGAATTAGATCCCAATTTTTCATCCACTGAAGAAACTGAATCATCTGTCGTTGGGGCTGGTGAAACAGAAGAGAAAAGTAAAGACCTCAAAACTCCTGCCTTAAAAGCTTTTGGTCGTGATCTTACCGAAATTGCCAAGAAAGGGGATATGGATCCAGTTGTCGGTCGTGAAAAAGAAATTAGACGAGTTACCCAAGTGCTTTGTAGAAGAACAAAGAACAATCCAGTCTTAATCGGAGAAGCAGGTGTTGGTAAAACTGCGATTGTGGAAGGCTTAGCTCAACAAATAGCCAGTGGTATGGTGCCAGAAAACTTAGTCGATAAAAAAGTCGTTACCTTAGACCTAGCTTTGATGGTAGCGGGTACTAAATACCGTGGTCAATTTGAGGAAAGGATTAAGGCGGTGATGGATGAACTGAAAAAATCCAAGAACATTATAATTTTTATCGACGAACTGCACACAATTGTTGGAGCCGGTGCTGCTGAAGGAGCCATGGATGCTTCCAATATATTTAAGCCCGCATTAAGCAGAGGAGAACTACAGTGCATCGGTGCCACCACTCTTGGAGAGTATCGAAAATATATTGAGAAAGACTCTGCCCTTGATCGTAGGTTTCAGTCCGTGAAAGTTGAGGCTCCCTCAATCGATGACACCATACTTATTTTAAAAGGGATTCGTCCGAAATACGAAGAGCACCACAATGTAAATTTCACCGACAAAGCTTTGGAGTCGGCTGCAAAGCTTACTGACAGATATGTCACCGGTAAACACCTCCCTGACAAAGCAATTGACGCAATTGATGAAGCTGGTGCTCGTTCTCGCATGGAAGCTCTCAAGCGGCCTCCCGAAATCGAACAGTTGTCCGTTGATATCAAAGAAGTCTGTGCCTTGAAAGAGTCTGCTATTTCAGACCAAAACTTTGAGGAGGCTGCCGAAGCCAGAGACAAAGAGAAAAAATTGCGTGCCAAGAGAGAACGGGTCTTGGAAGCGTGGAAAAAGTCTCGTGAGGAGACTCGGGCGGATGTTAACGAAGATGACATGTTGCAAGTTGTCGCAGACTGGACTGGAATTCCCCTCAATAGGATGGAAGCCAAGGAATCTAAAAAACTTCTTAAATTAGAACAGGATCTTCGCGGTCATGTTGTCGGTCAAGATTTTGCTACCGAAGTCGTCGCTAAGGCACTTCGGCGTTCGAGAGCTGACCTAAAAGATCCCAAAAGACCAATTGGTTCTTTCATGTTTCTTGGACCTACAGGTGTTGGTAAAACCCATCTTGCAAAAGTTTTAGCAGAAAGAATATTTGGAGATCAAGATGCTCTTATCCAAATTGACATGTCTGAGTATATGGAGAAACACGCTGTATCGAGAATGATTGGATCTCCTCCCGGTTATGTGGGGTATGATGAAGGTGGACAACTTACCGAAGCGATCCGTCGAAAACCTTATGCGGTTATCCTTTTCGATGAAATCGAAAAAGCACACCCTGACGTAGCTCAAATCTTACTTCAAATTCTCGAAGACGGAAGGCTGACAGATAGTCTTGGTCGAAAAGTCGACTTTCGAAACACGATTCTGATTATGACTTCCAATGTGGGTGCTCACATCTTGCAAAAAAACACTTCAATGGGTTTTTCAGTTGGTGATTCAGAAGATGATTTTGACAACACCAAGGGCAAAATCATGGACGAAGCAAAAAAAGCATTCAAGCCTGAATTCCTCAACCGTTTGACGGAAATCGTAATTTTTAGGTCTTTGGCAAAATCAAGCATGAGTTCTATCGTCGAATTAGAACTCGACAAGGTTTCTGAAAGATTGAAAGACAAAAAATTAAAGCTTGATGTTTCTGAAGAGGCCAAAGAATTCCTTATTGAAAAAGGATACGATGAAAAATTTGGCGCCCGTCCTTTGCGTCGTGCAGTTGAAAAGTATCTCGAAGATAATCTGGCTGAGGCTCTTTTGTCCGGAAATATCCGCAAAAACAAACCGATTAAAGTTCTCGTTCACAAAGACGAAGAAATTGGACTACGCTTTGAACAAAATTCCGGAAAAGATAAGATTTCAATCCCTTCCGCTCAAAGTAAGGAAGAATCCGAAGAATCATAACTTTCTAAGTTCGCTTTTTTATTACATTCAATTAGGATATTCCTTTTATGGAAAGATCTTTGGTGCTTCTCAAACCCGATTGCTTGGATAATAATCTTGCAGGCAAAGTCATTACTCTTTTCGAAGAGAATGCTTTTACAATCATCGCGAGCAAGATGATTCAACTAGACAATGATCTTCTCAATGAACACTACGCTCATGTTGCTCACCTCCCATTTTTTCCTGAGATCAGTGCTTTTATGAGTTCTCGTCCAGTCATGGCACTTGTCTTGGAAGGTGAAAATGTCATTCATAGGGTTCGGGATTTACTTGGTCCCACAGACTCAACCACCGCACCCACAGGAACAATCCGCGGTGATTTTGGGACTAATCGAATGAAAAATATTGCCCATGCTTCGGATGGACCTGAGTCAGCTCTCGTAGAAATCAATCGTTTTTTTGATGCCGATCAAATCTGCGATTAGTTTTTTGTATCTAGTTCGAGAGAACAAATTGCAAAACATGCAATTGCCTCCTTTTTTCCTATTGGTCCGAGACCTTCGTTGGTAGTGGCTTTTATTCCAACTTGATTTCCCTCAAGTTGGAGGAATTTAGACAATTTTTCTCTTATTGTTTCAATGTACGGATTAATTTTTGGCTCCTGTGCAACAATCGTAAGATCAAGATTAGAAATCTTGTATTGATTTGTAATACATGCATGTTGTGCTTTTTTAAGAATAATCATCGAATCCATATCTTTGAACTCCGCCTTAGTGTCGGGAAATAAGCACCCAATATCCGGAAGGCCCAAAGCACCTAGAAGCGAGTCCGAAAGAGCATGAATGAGGCAATCTCCATCGGAATGGCCAAGTAATCCTTTGTTGTGAGGAATTTCGATTCCTCCCAAAATAAGTTTTCTACCAACAACTAGGCGATGGAGGTCGTATCCATGTCCAACTCTAATTAAAGGGAGACGATTTTTCATTTTGAAAGTAGATAATTGATAAATAAAAAGTCATCGGAGGTAGTAATCTTTGGGTTGGGGTAGTCAAGATTATGGAAGGCAACTTTTTTTCCTATGAGTTCTAAAGCAGAAACTTCATCAGTGACTGCCTTACTGCTTGATCTTGATAGAGCTAGGGCGTCAATTAACCATTTTTTATCAGAAGCTTGAGGTGTTTCCATTGTCCAAAGAGTCGAACGATCAATCGTTTGAGTATTTTGCGGAACAGATGGTTCGAGCTCTGGGTGCGAAAGCTTTCTGACCGTGTCAGTCATGGGTCGTCCAACTACAACGGCCCCTTTTTCAAAGACTTCTTCGGTAATTAAGGAAATTGTTGAAGGGCGAATCATAGGGCGTGCACAATCATGGACTTGGACGAATCGGCAATCGTTTGGAAGAATCATAAGCCCATTATTCACTGAGTCCTTCCTTGCTTTCCCGCCTCTTACATATCTCGGTTGAAATTCACGACCAGTATTTTTACAGGCGGTAGCAAATTCTAACTTTAAAGAATGCATTTGTTCTTCGTTTCTAAAAACGACTACAATGAACTTTATTTTTATAACTGCCAAGAAGGCTTCGGCAGACAAACGAAATGCGTTGGAATCTTGTATTGGATGTAAAAGCTTATCTTTTACCTCGCCTTTCATTCGATTTCCGCTGCCAGCAGCCAATAAAATTACCCCGTGCATTAGTAAAGACTCACTCTAACTCTTTTAGAATTTTATTCAGAGCACTAGACGGGTCGGCAGCAGAGAGAATTGGCCGCCCGATAACAAGAAAGTCAGCACCTGCCTTTTGGGCATCCCGTGGGTTCATGATTCTTTTTTGATCTCCAACTGCAGAACCACTAGGTCTGATCCCTGGGGTTACGAGTTTTACTGAAGAAGGCAAAATGGGTCTGAGGGTAGATAATTCTAGGGGAGAGCAAACAAGACCACCAATTCCTGAATCTTTTGCTAAATTGGCTAATCGGAGAACCTGTTCCTTAACTGTAGAGTTTATTCCCACCGAAAAAAGATTTTCTTGATTCATGGAAGTAAGAACCGTTACCCCCAAGACAATTGTTTCAGGCATTACTTCTTTTGCAGTTTCGGTACAGCGTGCAAGGGCTTCAGGGCCCGAGCAAGAGTGTAGAGTAATCATTTTCACCGGTAGGCTAGCTAAACTTTCAATGGCTTTAGCCATTGTATTGGGAATGTCGTGTAACTTTAAGTCTAAGAAAATATCTTTCCCGTTATCCTTACAGTATTTTATTAGGTCAGGTCCATCACGGAGGTAGCTCTGTAAACCAATTTTAACCCATTTTAACTGATCGCCGATGGATCGAAGAACGCTATGTGCCGTCTTGCGATCTTCAACATCCAAGGCAAGAATTATCTCTGTTTTTGATTCACTCACAATTGCTATTCATAAAAGAAGCCAGGGATGAGCCAATTCTATTCTTCTCGTCGTGGAACAAAGAATTGTTTAATAGGAATGAATTGGGATGAAAAAGCCAAATGGAATTCGAAGTGTTTCTCTGCCTGCACCTGCAAAGATTAATTTATTTTTGGCAGTTTCTGGAATTCGGAACGATGGTTTTCATGAAATTTTTTCCGTATTAGCAAAGCTTGAATTGCACGATATCATTTCTATTGAAGCAATCCCTCAAGAGAATCATTTGATTTTTGAATGTGTTGGAAACAAGCAACTTAATGGAGTGGATAATCTAGTTGAACAAGCAGTCCATGTTTGGAGAGAACATACTAATGTGACCCAAGGATTCCGAATCATTCTTGATAAAAGAATTCCAATTGAAGCTGGTTTAGGCGGAGGAAGTTCCGATGCGGTGGCAGCCTTGATCGGTTTGAATTCATTTCTCCAAGACCCTTTGTCCTTTGACGCACTCCATTCTCTTTCTTTAATGCTTGGATCTGATTGTCCGAGTTTCTTGATCTCTGGTTTATGCTTGGTAAAGGGAAGAGGGGAAGAAGTATCGTTAATTGATGGAGTCGTATCCGATGATTTAAAAGAAAAAGAAGTTTTACTTTTTAAGCCACCGATTGGATTCTCTACCCCTGAGATTTATTCCCAACTAGCCAGATCAGGTGCTTATTCAAGATCCGATCAGTCCCTCGAATTGTTTTTCGAGTGGTCGAAAGGTAGAGTATCCACTGAAGATTTTCTCTTTAATGATCTACAGAAAGCGGTTTTTTTAAAACATTTATATTTCGCCCCTCTGTTCAAAAAAATTAATTCTGAATTTGGACTAAAATCTTTACTTACTGGAAGTGGTTCCTGTTGTTTTTGCTTGGGCAAAAAAGGAATTTGCTGGGAGGATGTAAAAAGAGTCATTCAAAAAGCTTGGGGGGAAGATACTTACCTTCTACAGACTCGCTTCGAAGCAAACCGAAAACAATCGAATTTGTTTTCCTAAAGGCGATTACTATTACATTATGATTTTAACGTAGCCCATGGTCAGCAATATTAAAAATTCAAAAGGTAAAGAAATTCTTTTGTATGGAATTCCTGCTTCCCCTGGAATTTCTCACGGCCCTGTTTTTAGATTTCTCCATGGGGAAGTTGAAGTTGTCCAGTATGAGGTTGGCGAAGATGATCATGATTCTGAAATTGAAAGATTCCTCGAAGCACTGAAGGAAACTGAAAACCAAATTAAACAAGTTCGAAAGGATGTGGCAAAAAATCTTGGGGAAAGAGAGGCTGCCATATTCGATGCTCACTTACTGGTTTTGGAAGATAAGGCACTCATTGACGATGTGGTTAATGAAATCAAAAAAAGTGGTGACAATGTTGAGCAATGCGTTTATCGGGTCACTCAAAAATACTTAGATTTTTTTAACCAGTTAGAAGACGAATATTTAAGAGAAAGAGCCGCGGATCTAAAGGATATCACAAGAAGGCTATTGATGAACCTGGTGGGAGCAACCGCTGCAGGGACTGCTTTTTTGGGTGAACCCAGAATTCTGGTTTCGGAAGACTTGAGCCCTTCCGATACGGCATCCTTAGACCGATCGAAAATCCTTGGGATAGCTACTGACACGGGAGGAAGGACAAGTCACGCGGTAATAATGGCAAGAGCAAGCTCAGTTCCTGCTGTGGTTGGATTACGGGGTCTTACTGAAAAACTGGAGGAAGGAGATCATTTGCTCATTGATGGTTTTGAGGGCGTGGCAATCATTAATCCCTGTGAATCCACGCTCTTTCGATATGGAAAAGTCGGACTTCGTAGAAAAAAGATAAAAGATCTTCTCGAGGAAGAAGCTTCTTTACCTTCAGAAACTCAGGATGGTCATAAAATCATGCTTTACGCAAACGCTGATTCAATTGAAGAAGTAAAGCATGGAATTGCAAACGGATGCGAGGGAGTGGGCCTTTTTCGAACAGAATCCATTTTCTTAAAGAAAAATGATATTCCTTCCGAGGACGAACAATATGAAGAATACTCCGGCATGGTTAAAGCGGCCAATTCGAACACAGTCACTATAAGAACCTTAGACCTTGGTGGAGACAAAAATCTTAATAAGAATCCAAATTATCAAGAACTTAACCCTTTCATGGGTTTTCGTGCAATTCGCTATTGCTTGAGAAACCCAGATATTTTTTTAACTCAACTACGAGCAATTCTTCGTGCAAGTGCTCATGGATCTACACGGATCATGTTTCCAATGATAAGCGGAATTGGTGAAGTAATTCGGGCAAAAGAGTTTCTTTTTACAGCGAAACGACAACTTAGGGAAAAAAGAATTGATTTTGATGAAAATATTTCAATTGGGTGTATGATTGAAACTCCCTCTGCGGTGATAATTTCTGATATGCTTGCCGAGGAAGTCGATTTTTTCAGCGTTGGGACCAATGACTTGGTTCAATATCTCTTGGCAGTTGATCGAATTAATAATCAAATTGCTTACCTGTATGAACCTCATCATCCCGCTGTTATTCGTGCACTAAAACAAATTTTTAAAATATCTCGCGAGAAAAAAGTACCTGCCACTGTTTGTGGCGAGATTGCTGGCGATCCACATTTCCTTCCCCTGCTTCTTGGACTAGGAGTGGATTATCTAAGTGCTTCTTCCTCACTCTTACCCGAGTTAAAATTTTTTGCACGAAGATTCTCGATGCAGGAAGCCTTACAAATTACAAAAAAAGTAGAAAATTTGAAGAGACCTTCCGAGATTAAACAGGTGTTAAACCAATTTTATGCGGATAGGATTTCTGAACTTGAATCCTAAATTACTCGTCTTGGAATTTGGAAGCGAATAATTCCTTAATTTCATTTTCAAATTCTATACTTTCACTTCCATAGCAATCGAATGTCAGCTTGGTTCCTTTTGCGGCAGCGAGCATCATTATCCCCATGATACTCTTTGCGTTCACTTTTTCTCCGTTTTTATCGATCCATATTTCTCCAGAATAACGAGTCGCGATCCGAACAATCATGGCGGCGGGACGAGCGTGAATACCCATTTTGTTTGATACTTCGAGGACAAAAGTTCTCTTTGAAGAATCACTGCTATCGATGGGATCGCTCATTGAGAATAGATAACATGGGTAAATTATTGAAAAGACAAAGGAAAAGTTTTAATCAATAATAGTACAAAGGCTGAAACCAAAGCCGCACCCAAATCATCTAGCATAACTCCCGCACCTCGCGGAATCTTTTGTAATTTATTAATACCAAACGGTTTAAGTATGTCAAAAAATCGGAAAGTAGCAAATGCCAATAGGTTCCATAAGAAAAAATCGTAGCTAGAACTTTTTCCAACAGCATCGGGAATGAAAATAAAAAGATAGGGGATAACACAAAATTCATCCCAAATTACACATCCTGGATCATTTTTTCCAAGTATTTTTTCCGCCTTTGTACAAATTGGAATACCCAGCAGAAAAAGAGGAGTAAATCCAAGTGCAATTATCCAAATATGGATTTCGAATACCCCAACGAGGCAGGCAACGGTTAGAATGCCGGCTAAAGTGCCAAATGTACCAGGAGCAGGAAATCTTACTCCCAAAGGACCAAGTGTTGCGATTTGAATAACTAGTTGATCTATCATTTATTTTTCCTCATCCAAAAAGAATCGCCAATATTTCTTCATGTATGTGAATCCCGAAAAAACTGTAATTAAGGAAGCAAAAGATAAAGTAAATAAACCGGATAATTCAAGGTAGCTTACAATCTCTGCGTGTATTTTAGCTTCGATTATATTTTCAAAATCCACCGCAACTGCGATTTTAGAGAGAACCAATGAGATACAAGTCAGCTGAATAACTGTTTTGAGCTTACCAATCTTTTCAGCGGCTAATGTTTTTCCCTTGCCAGCTGCCACTAACCTAAGTCCTGTAATAAGAAGTTCACGTGCTAGAATCAGAAGAATTGGAAAGAGAGTCCACTTTGGGACCGCGCCCAGTGCAAGTAAACTGGTAAACATTCCAAGGGTTAAAACCTTATCGGAAAGTGCATCCATGAATTTACCAAACTCGGAAACTTGACCAAATTTTCTTGCCAACCATCCATCCAGCCAATCCGTCAGAGCGGCAAATAGAAAGACCACCAAAGCAATGGTTCGAATCCAGGGCCAGCCTTCGCTTGGGCTTGGGTAGATTAATCCAATGACAATCAGCATGAGAGGAATTCTGGATAGCGTTAGAAGATTTGGAAGATTCATTGAAAAAAGCAAAATTATCTGTTATTTTTTAGTTAAGCAATCATAAGGCGAGTGTTGCTTGAGGGTGGACTTAGTTGGTTAGAATGTTATCAATTAATAATTTATGATTAAAGCACTCTATCCCGGTACTTTTGATCCCGTGACCTATGGCCACTTAGATGTCTTGTCCCGTGCATCGAGATTGTTCGATCAAGTAACAGTTGCAGTTTCAGAGAGCAATTCGTCCAAAAATACAACCTTCGGTTCAGATACAAGGGTTACTTTAGTGAGAGATAATCTTAATAAATTTGTTAATGTCTCGGTTGAGCCTTTCAATGGTCTACTAGTGGAGTATGCCAAAAAAATTGGAGCAACCGTATTAATCAGAGGACTTAGGGCCGTATCAGACTTTGAGTATGAGTTCCAAATGGCCCAAATGAATCGTCATCTGGATAATGAAATTGAAACTATTTTTTTGATGCCAAACGAAAAATACTTCTACACCAGTTCTCAACTGATCAAGCAGGTTCATCTTTACGGAGATCGTGAAACGAATTTAGTGCCTCCGAACGTATTAGCTGCCTTGCGCGAGTTAAATAAAACGAACGAAGACATGGGCAGAGATTCGGAATGACGGATTCCGAAATAAGCGAAGAAAAAAGAAAACGATCCACTTTTGGGGTGGTGTTTTTGACAATTTTTTTAGATATGGTTGGATTTTCCGTTCTCTTTCCTCTTTTCCCGGAAATGCTCGACCATTACTTGGACCGTGAATCTATGCAGGGAGGTGGACTGGTTTCTGATTTTGTTTCGATGATCCAGCAGTATTCGTTCGTTGGGTCGGATTCTCATTCATTTCGCATTGAAACAGTTATTTTTGGGGGAGCACTAGGATCCCTGTATGCAATTCTTCAATTCTTTTTCGCTCCTATATGGGGCCGTTTATCCGATAGAATTGGACGAAGATCTGTTTTGACCTATACATTGGGAGGTACATGTCTTGGTTATGCATTGTGGATTTTCGCAGGTGATTTCTGGATCTTGGTTGTTTCCCGAATTTTAGGTGGAATTGCTAGTGGGAATTTATCCGTTGCTACCGCCGCGATTGCAGATGTTACTTCGAGGGAAACTCGCTCTAAGGGCATGGCACTAGTGGGAATTGCTTTTGGGTTAGGTTTTATCTTAGGGCCGGCATTGGGCGGGTTTGCTTCAGAATGGGACTGGTCCCTAAATTCGAATGCGACTTTTGGTTTTACTCCTTTTTCTTTTGCCGCCTCGATTAGTTTGTTGCTGGCCTTGGTAAACTGGGGTTGGATTATCTTTTATTTTCGTGAAACTTTGCCGGTGGAAAATAGAGTAAATGAGAAACAACCAAAGCCTGCAATTTTCCAACTTGGTAAAATTATCAATAAATCGGTTCGAAGTAGTTGTCTTGTCTACCTCTTATATATGATCTCATTCAGTGGTATGGAGTTTACCCTTACTTTCCTTGCGGTAGAGCGATTTGGCTACAAGCCGATGGAGTTAGCAACGATGTTTTTAATAATCGGAGTGACTTTAATTTTTGCACAGGGTTTTTTCGTGCGCCGTTATGTGGGAAG
>TARA_B100001093_G_scaffold508397_1_pt1 | contig 12062 bp, 16 predicted proteins | sample TARA_B100001093 | Tara Oceans TARA_B100001093 (sample SAMEA2623116) | marine metagenome | biome: marine biome (ENVO:00000447); feature: surface water layer (ENVO:00002042); material: "saline water (ENVO:00002010), including plankton (ENVO:xxxxxxxx)" | depth 5 m
AAAAAAAATGAAAAGCTTAATTAGCCCAAAATAAGAATTAGTCCTGCGTGAAAAGATTAACCCCCTAACTTTTTTGAATGACTTAGTTTTTAATAATGTTTTTCAGTTGATACTTTGAGACTGATTTTCATTTATTATTTTATTAGCAGTAGAAGGATTATCTTCCTTTTTTGGGATTTCATTTAAATGCGTATGATTTAATTCTTTTTTATTATGTCCATGAGCAATCCCCAGCTCATGCATCCTTGCATGTTCTTTAATAGTATCTCTTAATTCACCAGATTTAGGACCTACTGTCGTATAAATACCGTATCCAATGGCGCCAAATAATAATACTCCAATGCTTCCTAAAACAAAAATGAGTGTAGGATCATTATTAGCTGCAATCATATTAAAAATAAATAATTAAACCAGACTTTAATGATTTATAAGAGGATTTTAAAGTAAATAAGTTATAAGTTAGGTATTTAAAAAGTATTATTGTCTGTAGCAGTTTAGACAAAATAAATATACAAAAGATAAGATAATTTTTTAAACCTAATATAAAATGTTGAAAATTACTTTTTACTATTTCAGACAGCTCAAACAAAATAGCGTTTATTCTTCTTTTACTTGGAGTTCTCGTTTATTACGGGTTAGTTATTAGTGGTAATAATCCGCCTTAAAGTGAGGGGGAGGAATCAAATATCTAAGAATTTAAGACCCTCTAAAATTTAAGCAAATTAAAATAACATTGCTCCATATTTAATAATGATAAATTGGAAACAATAAGTTATTAAATTCCAAAAAATAATCCGTCTTTTTGATAAGAAAATATAACTATAGATATACCTATTAAGATAAGAATAAATTTAAAAATATTATTTTGCAATTTTTTTCTTAGTAAATTCGATGCTTCTGATGATTTCATAAAAGAGATTAAAAAAATTAAATTAACTTAATTTATATTTGGATACCTTGCTAAAAGATAGATCAAAATGAATTAATCCTTTTTTGATTTAGGTTTTAAACCAAAATCATTTTTACCTCTAACAAAAAAAGTAATTACTAATAAAAAAAAACTTAAAATAGAAAGAGTTTCCATAATAGATTGATAATTTTTGACTAGTAAGTTTTTTAATCATTTGATTGAGATTTACCTGATGTGATACCAAAATCATTTGATCCTATTTTCATAAAAGCAACAAAAGCAGCAAAAAAGCCCAAGACTATAAAGAGATACATTTGTTAAATAAAGACTTATTATCTATAGACAATAAAAATATTTCTTAAAAGAGTCAAGAACAACTTTTACATAATAAATCGCTAAAAATACATCATCTACTTATAAAAATTACTTATAAATAATTATTTGATAATGCTTAATGAATAGAATTTTATAATGTTAATAATTAGCTAAAGTTTATCTAATGCAATTCATTTCATTTCAATACCTTACTTTCCTTGTTATCAAACTTGATGGATAATAAATTTATAACCAAAAAAGTTTGGGTAACATCTTATTGAAGGTCTAAAAATCATCCAAATCCCTTGATATGAAGATAGAAAAGTTTTAGCTAATGAAACATGTGCAAGCTTGATATGAACTGATTTTTTGAAATTTTTTTATAAAAATATTCCTTTGCTTTGTATAAACATATGAAAAGCAGGATTATGAAGATACAGATCATAAGTAGCTTTAGCTAAGAAAATAATTAACCCTGAAACAGCAAGAAAGATTATCTGATCTTTTGATGCATTATCAAAATTGAATGTTTTTGCATTAAATGTTTTTGCTTTCATAATTAAATTTAGCTCTATTTATGGTCTAGCAAAAATAATTAAGTAGATTTTTAAAATATATATTTTATTTAGATTTTAAAAAAAATTTTTAGTTATTTACTTCACTAATATTTCTTTATGAACAGATAGGAATTCTTGTTCCGTTAAAACTGGGTTAACTTAAACCTATAATTCAAATTATATTCCTTGAAAATCTGGAATTAAAATTCCTCCATCAAGATCATCATCATCATCATCTTTATTCTCATCTGAAGAAATTATTTCGCCAACTTTTAATCCAAGAAAAAGACAGAAAATCCAAATGAAAATATCACCACCGGGTAAACCCATAACCCAACTAAAGATCAGGCCAATTAATAAACCAATTCCTACGATAATAATTTCCAATGTTATTTAGTCTTTTAAATAAGCTAATAAATGATTACGAAAAAATGTGTAATTAAGTTATCAAGATACTGTGATATTTATTTCTTAAGAAAGTTTAATGATCTAGAAAATAGAATATATTTATTAAAAAATTTTTTCTTTAACCAATTTTCAGAGTCTATTTTTCTCTGATTGTTTTTTATCTTTTTATGAAGATTTAAAATTTAATTAAAAGATTAAAGTCTGATGGCTGAAAAAATATTCTTGGAGCTTATAGTTAATTATTTTTTTAATTAATTAAAAATAATTAGCTAGATAAATAATTTTCATTAGAAGGTAAAAATAATTTTTGAACAATTAATATATACTCTTCGAATAAAATTTAAACCATTATTAATACATTAAAAGGTTTCGCAGATTGTTGCTTATCTAAAAAATTATATATAGATTTGAAAAAGGAGCTTTTTAATTTAATAGAAATTATCTTTTCAAATATGGTCCATTCAACATTTAATTTTGTGGCTTATATCTTGATTAACACTTTCTCAATATTTTCAAGCTTGCTCCCTGCATTGAATGAAAAAAATCTCCCATGGATTGATGTAATTCATCCTATTGTTGTTCATTTCGTAATCGCTATGGCTTTAGGTGCTGTAGTCTTTGATTTTGTTGGAATAATTTTTAAAAAGCCTAATTTATTTGAAGTAAGTTTTTTAAATTTAACTGTTGCAACAATTGCTATCTTTATTGCTATTGTATTTGGTCAAATTGAAGCGGGATTAAGTAATCCATATGGAGTATCAAGAGATGTTTTGAATTATCACAGTACAATAGGATGGTCCTTAGCAGGAGTACTTTCGGTTATAACAGGATGGCGATATGTATCAAGACAAAGTAACCCTCAAGTTCTATCAAAAGGGTTTGTTTTTATAGATGTGATTTTAGCAGCCTTAGTTTGTACTCAGGTTTATTTGGGAGATATGTTGGTTTGGATTTATGGATTGCATACTGTACCAGTTGTTCAGGCTGTTAGAGATGGATTATTATGATAATTTTTGATAATTATCTTTCTTTGCAAATAGGTGGTTTAAAAAGTGTTAACTACCTTTTCTGTCTTTTAATAAAATCACCAATTAGTGAAATATCAGACAAGTTGGGTCCAAATGATTTGCCTTATAAAATTCCATTGCATCCAAATCTTGTTCATTTAACTATAGGTTTATTTGCTATTGGAATATTCTTTGATATAGCAGGAGCCTTTTATCCTTTTGAAAAAAGAATTTTAAGATTTCTTTCTTTTCCAGTTACCAGAGTTGGATTTCATGATGTTGGTTGGTATAACATTCTTGCCGCTTCCTTTATAACTTTCTTTACGGTTGCAACTGGTTTCTTTGAAATGTTGCTTGCAGTTCCGATCCCTGAAGTGAAAAGTATTTTAGGTCAAAGTGCTATTTCTACAATGCTTTGGCATGCCATAGGCGGAGTAGCTATTCTATTTGTAATGATTTCAATGACTATATGGAGGGGTTATCAAAGATTTGTTTTCAGGAAGGATTTCGGAAGACAAGTCTCTTGGTCTTACATATCTTTAGGGGCCTTAATTTTAATTTTAATGGGACTTCATGGCAGTTTAGGAGCATGGCTTGCAAGTGACTTTGGAGTTCATATTACAGCTGACCAACTTCTTGTTAAAGGAGAAGATCTTAATCAAATTTTTCAATGACTACTAAAATAAAGAGGTTAAAGAAAAAGAAGTTTTCAAACACTTTTATAATAATTTTTGCAGTAGTTCTAAACATAGTAATTAGTCTATTAATGGGTCATTGGTCTTATAGTTGGTTACCAATACAAGCCTCAGAGGCTGCTCATTATGTAGATAATCTATTTGCATTTGAAACCTCTATTGGTACTTTTATCTTTCTAGGCTGTACAGGAACAATGGCTTGGATTTTAGTATTCAATAGAGCCCCCAAGTATGATGAAAGTAATGGCGAACCTTTAGAGGGAAATTTAAAACTTGAAATCATATGGACAATAGTTCCTCTTATTTTAGTTTTGGCGATATCAACATACTCAACAAGAGTTAATTATAAACTTGAAAACTTAGGGTCAAAAATAAAATATGATTTCGGAGCGGAGGTTCCTTTTGTTGAGGAAAAAAAAGTTTTTGATTATGGACCCATTGACGTGATTTCAAGGCAATGGAATTGGGAGTTTGTTTATCCAAATGGAATACGTAGTTCTGAATTACATTTGCCAATTAATAAAAGATCAAATTTCAGATTAATAACAGAAGATGTTATTCATAGCTTTTATGTCCCAGCATTTAGATTAAAGCAAGACATTATTCCTGGAAGTGTAATTACATATTCTCTTACACCTACAAAAGAGGGAGTATTTAGATTAAGAGACGCAATGTTTAGTGGTGCATATTTCTCACAAAATCAAACAAATGTAATTGTAGAATCTGAAAACGTATTTAATAAATGGATTAAGGAGACTGTAAAAAAAGAACCTCAAAATGGATTAAATCCTGCTGGCCGTTTGTATGAAAAAAGGCTAAAAAATGGTAATAGAGGTTGGGCTACAGTTAAACCTGCACCTGATCCAAAAGTTAATGAGGTTGGTTCTGAAGTAAGAACTCATGATAGTTAAAATCTGATATGACAATCTTTAATTATGATCCAAGATTAGTTAAGACTAAAAATCCTTATCCCAAAGGCCCAAATGATTGGAAAAGGTTTTTTAGTTTTAATACTGATGCCAAAGTAATTGGCATTCAATATATAGTCACAGCTCTTTTTTTCTTATTAATAGGTGGTCTATTAGGGATGTTAATTAGAGGAGAGTTAATAACACCACCTTCAGATCTTTTTGATCCAACCGTTTACAACGGTCTCTACACTATGCACGGAACGATAATGCTTTTTTTGTTCCTTTTCCCTATTTTAAGTGGTTTAACAAATTTACTTGTACCACCAATGATAGGTGCACCAGATATGGCTTTCCCAAAACTTAATGCCTTAGCATTTTGGCTAGTGCCAGTTTTTTCAATAATACTACTTTTAAGTTTTTTTGTTCCTGGAGGTCCAGCCTCTTCAGGTTGGTGGTCATATCCGCCTATCAGTATTCAGAATCCTCTGGGAAAAGTTTTAAATGGAGAAATGTTATGGATAATAGCAATATCATTGTCTGGAATTTCTTCAATCATTGGTGCGGTCAATTTTGTAACAACGATAATAAGAATGAGAGCGCCAGGGATGGGGTTTTTCAAAATGCCAATTTTTATTTGGACTGTATTAGCAGCTCAATTATTGCAATTGCTTGGATTGCCTGCCTTAACTGGTGGAGCGATAATGTTATTTTTTGATTTAACATTTGGAACAAGTTTTTTCAGGGTTGAGGGAGGAGGAGACCCTGTTTTGTTTCAGCATTTTTTCTGGTTCTATTCTCATCCTGCCGTCTATGTGATGGTTCTACCTGTCTTTGGAATATTTTCTGAACTTTTTCCTGTTTATTCAAGAAAACCTCTTTTTGGATATAAATTTGTTGCTGTCGCTTCCTTTGGTATAACAATTCTTTCTCTAGTTGTTTGGGTTCATCACATGTTCTATACAGGAACTCCCATGTGGATGAGGAATTTATTTATGTTTACTACTATGCTCATTGCTGTACCTACAGGTGTAAAAGTATTTGCCTGGATAGCTACCTTGTGGGGTGGGAATATTAGGTTAAGTACTCCAATGCTTTTTTGTTTGGGAGGATTATTTAATTTTATCTTTGGAGGTATCACTGGAGTCATGCTCGCAACAGTCCCAGTAGATATACATGTTGGAAATACATATTTTGTTGTTGCTCATTTTCACTATATTATTTTTAATACCATTGCTTTTGGAATATTTGCAGCTATTTATCATTGGTTCCCAAAATTTACAGGAAAGATGTTTTATGAAGGTTTAGGGAAAGTACATTTTGCCCTTACTTTTATAGGAGCGACTTTAAATTGGTTACCACTTCATTGGGCTGGTTTATTGGGAATGCCAAGAAGAGTTGCATCTTATGATCCTGAATTTGCGATATGGAACGTATTGGCAAGTGTTGGAGCTTTTATTCTTGGTGTTGCCTCTATTCCTTTTATCTTGAATATGGTTAGTTCCTGGGTAAGAGGAAAACCAGCCCCTCCAAATCCGTGGAAAGCTATTGGGTTAGAATGGTTACTTCCCTCTCCACCTCCACACGAGAATTTTGAAGAAGATATCCCAACTGTTTTAAATGAACCATATTGCTATGGCTTAAATAAACCATTTGTTGAAGATGAGCAATTTTATATAGAGAAGTCACTTATAAAACATTAAAAAATGCTTACAGAAAATCAAAATTTATCTTTAAATCACAAACCAGGTCACGTAAAACATGATGGTCATAATATGACTGGATTTATTATATTTTTATGCTCGGAAAGTATTATATTCTTTGCTTTTTTTGTAGGTTACAGCGTCCTTAAAATTAGTGCGCCTGTTTGGTACCCTGCAGGTATAAATGGAATCGATATAAAAATGCCGCTTATAAACACGGTGATTTTAGTCTCATCAAGCTTTGTGATTTACTTTGCAGAAAAATATCTTCATAAGAAAAATCTATGGGGTTTCAGAATCATTTGGTTCATAACAATGATAATGGGCAGTTACTTTGTATATGGCCAATATGTTGAGTGGTCTGAACTTACTTTCAGCTTACAAAGTGGGGCTTTTGGAGGAATGTTTTATTTACTTACTGGTTTTCATGGCCTGCATGTAATAACAGGGATATTGCTAATGGGACTTATGTTATTCAGATCATTTATTCCAGATAACTATAAAGGCGGTGAAATGGGAGTTGAATCAGTAAGTCTTTTTTGGCATTTTGTTGATGTTATTTGGATCATATTATTTGGTCTTATTTATTTGTGGCAATAAATTGTTTATCGTATTTTTATATGAAAATTATAAAATTTTGAATATATGATAATAGATGATCATCATTATGATTTCATAATAATTGGAAGCGGTGCTGGTGGTGCTACCTTAGCTAGTCAATTATCAAAAGAGGGAAAATGGGTCCTAGTCCTAGAAAGGGGAGGTCAACTTCCTTTAGAAGAACAAAATATTATAGGGACTGATTTATTTAGAAAAACAAGGTACCACCCTAAAGGGGAAAACTGGCTTGGTCCAGATGGAGATCCTTTTGCTCCTCAAACTGTTTATGCTTTAGGGGGAAACACTAAGATCTGGGGCGCGGTTTTAGAAAGAATGAGAAGTGAAGATTTTGATGATCTTTCTTTACAAGATGGCAATTCACCAGCGTGGCCCATAACATATGAGGAACTTGAACCATTTTATGGAAAAGCAGAAGAAATTTATAATGTAAAAGGTACTCAAGGTATAGATAAAACAGAACCTGAAAGATCTTTAGGTTATGATAATCCTCCAAAATCTATTGATCCTTTATTCAAAGAAATTCAAAATATTTTAATAGAAGAGGGATTCAACCCTTATTATTTACCAATTAGCTGGCCTGAAAATTCTCAAGATATTGATTTTGATAAATGTGCAATGTTTCAAAAAGGAGATTCTCAACTTTATGGTATTTATAATTCAGATCAAGATTTCCTGAAAATTAAAACTAACGCTAAAGTTTTAAAACTAGATGTAAATTCTTCTGGAAAATCAGTTAAGGGTGTTGAGGCAGAGATAGATGGGGATAAATGGCTTTTCTCCTCAGATATAGTTATTCTTGCAGCCGGAGCAATTAATACTCCAATAATTTTATTAAATTCAAAATCTTCTTCACATCCAAATGGTTTAAGTAATAAATCTAATATGGTGGGTAAAAATTTAATGAATATACAAATGACGTGTATTCTTCAAAGAGCTAATAATCTTACAAGTGGATATTTTCCAAAATCCTTAGGATTAAATGATTTTTACTTTGGGGATAAAAATGTTGATTTCCCATTAGGTCATATACAAACTGGAGGAGGGGTACTTAGAGATGCTTTTTTTGCTGAATCTCCGCCAGTCCTATCCTTAATTACAAAATTAATACCCGACTTTGGATTAAAAAATTTAGCAAAAAGGTCAATATCATGGTGGGCTATGACTGAAGTTTTACCTGATCCGGAAAACGCAGTAACCATTCAAAATAATAGGGTAAAAATTAATTACATACATAACAATTTAGAGGCACATGATCGACTCGTTTACAGGTGGCTTGATACTTTAAAAGTTATTGAGAATAATCCCCTTTCCTTATCAATAACTAGAACCCCAGCACACCCTAGAGGATTAGCTCCACTAAGTATAGTTGGTTATTCTTGCGGCACCTGCAAGATGGGCAATGATCCGAAAACATCAGTTGTTGATAAGAATGGAAAGTGTCATGATATTGATAATCTTTATATTTCTGATGCAAGTATTTTTCCAAGTTGCCCAAGTATTGGCCACGGTTTAACTGTAATTGCCTTGTCCCTTAAATTAGGAGATTATCTTACCTCTGGAAATCTTTATAAGCCCTTGATATGTAGGCCTTAAGACTTTAATTGAAATAAAAATTGTTAGTTAATCATAATTTTAAAATTTTTTATGAATTTAAATTCAATAATTCAAAATATACAATTTGCAAGTAAATTATTAAAGCTATAAATATTAAATAGAACCAGCCAATATCAATAAAAAACCGAAGAATACAGATAACCCCATCATTATGATCATTTTATAAAACCAATTTGGAATATTATCATTATAAAAATCCCAATGCTCATTTTTTGAGTCCATTATTTTTTCCATCCTCATAAGATTTTCTAGGATTTCAAAAATATCTTGGTAGGGTTTTAATGCTGTATCAAGAAAATATTTCATAAGCATAAAACAAAATTCTATTCTTATATTATCTAGGTATTTATACTTGAGTGGCTTTTGTGTTCTTTTTGTAGCTTGATTTCATAATTGAACTATTTATTTTGAATTTAATAGTTGAAAGTCTTAAAAGATTCTTTTATTAAATAGTTAGACTTTTTGTATAAGTTATCAATTCCGTTATGCGGGTACCTCAACCCCATGATTGATTTTAGACCATCTACCAATCTCTTTATAAAAACTAGAACAAGATCTAACATCCCATTCTATTGAAAAATTTCCAGTTTTTTCTTTAACTAGATTTACATGTATTATTGGATTCTTAGCAGTAACATCAGGATAAGAAGTTAAATGTTTAACCTCATGATTTTTTTCTACATCATGATATGTCTTACACCTATCTACCCATTTACAGTTAATACAAATACACATTTTTAAATAACTAAATAAATTTAACTTTTAAAATTGTTATATTTTTTATTTATAAATGCAGATTCAGTTTGGAATTTTAATTTTCCCAAATAATTTTGCTGAAATTTATTATTCCCTGAACATTGCATCCCAAAAAGAAGATTAATATCTATCTCATTAAATAAATTTTTATTTGTTTGTTTATTAATTCTTTCTTTCATAAGAGCTAATTTTTATAATGAAATACCAGCATGACAATAGGTATTGATACTTTAAAGAGTAAAAATACTTATCTGTAAAAAAAAGTATTAATTAACGTATATTCTGTATAATTTCGTGAATCATTCTACATAAATACTATTTAATTTGATGATTTTAAAACAATTATTTTTAATAGTTTTTCGATAATAATTTAAATCAAATTTTAAATATTTTTTCTAATTTTTCTTTAAAAGATGGTTCTGATAATTTATAAAGTTTCTTAAAAAATTTATATACTTTATATCCAGCGAAAGGAATAAATATAGCTAATAAAATTACTCTAAAAGTTTCTGATTCCATTAGCGGTTCATCATAAAGATTGCCAACCCAGCGAAGCTAACTAATTTAGTAACTATAAAAAATGGAACTAACTTCTGAACTTTTAACCCGAAAGGTAGGATTTTATTAATGGCTTCCATAGCTTTTTTATTATTTGATAAAAACCCTAACAAATCTTTCCAAAAATTTTGATCTTGGTATAAATCAATTACTCAAAATGGTGACCTTGATCACTAAAATAATATTTTTGCAGAGGTATTCATTCTTTATCTTTACAATTAATTCTCAGATTATATTCGAGACTGAAAATAGGGTTAACTTGTTTTTTTATTTCTCTTAAACCATTTGTTACTTTTAAATAAAAGAATAAATAGACCAATTAAAATTAGAAAGGTAAATCCATCTAAAAATATAATTAATTGTTCAGGATCTCTCAAAAGATTTAAAAGTTTAGATTTCTAATATAATTCTCATAAGAAGAAGGTTTGCTATAGATTTTTTCTAATAAATCTTTAGCGCTATCTTTTTTCGAGCCCAAGTTTCGATTGAAAAATAATATGTATTTGAAAAGTTGAGAAATAAATCCAATTATTGCAAGATTTAGAAAAATAATTTGCCAACATTCCATCTTTATCAAGGTATTCTCATAACTAAATTTATAAATATTTTTTTGATCCGAAAAGTACAAATGATTCAAATTATTTCAAAGCCCTTACTTTTTTTATTGATATTTGATTCTCTATTTCAACTTACGAATAAGTATAATTACTTAAAAAATGAAAATTTATGAAAGAGTGCATATAGGGTCAAATGTTCAAATTAAAATTGATTTAGCCAAAAAAAGATTGGGGAAAGAGAGTATAAAAGCTATTGAGATTTCCTCAATATGTCAGATAATTGATTTCAAAATCACCGATGGTAAAGGGATTGGCGTTATTTTAAAACTACCTAATGGGAAAGAGGAGTGGTTCTTTGCAGAAGAAATAGACATACTCAATGAAAAAGGAGAAATTGTAGAAAATATAGAAATCGAAGAGGAAATTGATTTACTGTTTGAAATTTTTAATTTCATTAAAGTAGTTTCTTGGACTTTATTAGCGCTTATTATTCCTACAGAATACAAACTAAAATCTAATATAAGAGATCTTTTAAATCCTCTTAATTTTTTTAGTTGGTTATTAAATGCATTTAAAGATATTCTGTAACTTATTTTATGCTCTTTTATATTTTCTTAAAAAGCTTATAAAGTTCCATAAAAGAAAGGAACTTTTATTCTTAATTTATATCAACTGTCAATCAAAACAAACTTACTTACCCATTGCTCTTCTTAGCTTTGCAGCTTCATCTAAACCTTCCATAATTGTAAACGTGGAATTTTCAGTAGCTTCTTTCCTTAGGTTTGAAAGCTCTTTATATTCTTCAGATTCATAAGCCTCAACGGCTGCCCTCATTGATGGAAATTCACAAATAACAGCTAGGTTGGCATCTTCCGTTTTTTCTTTTCCTTGTGGCTCTGTATCTTTAGCAAAGACTTCTCCATTAACTTCTTTTAGCCATGGAATAACTTTGCTTACATATTCATCAAATAATTGCTGATTAACTATTCTTGCCGTAGAAAGCCAGTAACCTTTAGCTCCTCTTTTATCCATTTAAAGTCCTAGATCTGTCCATTAAATATATTAATGTTGTTGTAACTTTGTAAACCTACTTTGAGCGGTTAAACATAGCCTTTTGATTAGTTAACCAAAATATTAAATAGAAAAAAAAGCTGTTACTCCTACACCAATTAATGAGCTAAAAAAAAATTTAGTATCAATATTATTTTCTGTAAAAGCAAAGAATAAATGCATGACTATCAAATAAAATAAATTTACACCTTTATAATTTTAATTTCTTTCTTTTTTATACAAATATAATATCTTTTTTTACCAAAACATAGATAAAAGATAAAAAGTGATTTTAAAAATGAGCCAATATAAGAACATAAAAAACTATAAAAATATAATTTAAAGTAAACCTGCTTTAACTTTTTATTTTTGCTTCTAATCCAACTAATTTCATAAGAACTTT
>TARA_B100001093_G_scaffold463513_1_pt1 | contig 12060 bp, 10 predicted proteins | sample TARA_B100001093 | Tara Oceans TARA_B100001093 (sample SAMEA2623116) | marine metagenome | biome: marine biome (ENVO:00000447); feature: surface water layer (ENVO:00002042); material: "saline water (ENVO:00002010), including plankton (ENVO:xxxxxxxx)" | depth 5 m
CGGTAGTAGATTTAACATGCCGATTGGAAAAAAGTGCCAGCTTTGAGCAAGTAAAAGCAGCTCTTAAAAAAGCTTCAGAAAACGAACTTAAAGGAGTTTTGGGTTATACTGAAGAAGGGGTGGTGTCTCAAGATTTTGTATCTGAACCTAAAACAAGCACATTTGATGCCAATGCGAGCATCGGTCTCAATGATAATTTTGTAAAGCTAATTTCTTGGTATGACAATGAGTTTGGCTATTCTTCCAAGTTGGTGGACCTTGCTCAATATATCAACGGGCTTTAGTGTATTAAAAATCCAAGGTATCGATTTTTTTAAGCCATAAATAAAAATACATGATTCTCATTGTTGACAGCGGTTCTACCAAAAGCGATTGGATTGCAATTGATTCTAAAACGGGGAATCATTTTTTTGAAAGACAGCGTACCAGCGGTCTCAACCCTGCCATCATTTCTAAATTTGAGGCCATTGATATAATCAATAAAAATAAAATCATCACCAATCATAGATTTAGGGTTGAGTACGTTTTTTTTTATGGAGCAGGTTGCGGAACAGTTGAGGCCTCCAGAATGCTTAAAAATGTTTTAAAGTCTATTTTTTCTAATGCCAAGGTTTCCGTTAAGGAAGATACTTATGCAGCTGTTTTTTCTACGATTGACTCAGAAGCATCTCCAGCCGTTGTCTGTATTTTGGGAACCGGCTCTAACTGCACCTATTTTGACGGTAAAAAGGCCCAACAGCGCGTGGTTTCCCTTGGTTACTCAGTTATGGACGATGCCTCAGGAAATTATTTTGGGCGTCAATTGCTGAGGGACTATTATTTTGATTTTATGCCGCACGATTTTAAATTGATGTTTGAGACCCGTTACAATATAAATGCTGATTACATTAAAAAAAATCTTTACAAAAAACCAAATCCCAATGCCTATCTTGCCAAATTTGCAGAATTTTTAGTCTTGAACAGAGAATCGGACTATGTACAAAACGTTATAAAAAAAGGCTTGAGATCTTTTGTGAAAACTATGATTTTACAATACGAAGACGAAATCAAAACAGTCCCTGTACATTTTGCTGGTTCCATCGCATTTTTTCTACAAGAAGAAATTAAAGAAATCGCCATGGAATTTGGATTTAAAATAGGGAATTTTCAAAGACGGCCCATTGAAGGTCTTGTCGATTACCATATAAATCAAGTTACCAATAACTAAGGGTGTTTAATATGAGGCTATCACACCAATTTCTACATTGACAAATTTTGGTAAATTGGCAACCTCAACTGTTTCTCTTGCCGGCGCTGTCTCTGTCTCAAAATAGCGGCCATAAACGGCATTAATTTTTGAAAAATTGTTCATATCAGAAATAAAAATTGTTGATTTTATGACATTTTTAAAGGTCATATTTGCCGCCTCTAAAATAGCTTTTAAATTTTCCATTACCAATGTTGTTTCGGACTCTATATTATCCATGGCCAGCTCTCCAGTTTTTGGATCAATGGCAATTTGCCCAGAAGTGTAAAGGACATCTCCTAACAAAACAGCCTGGTTATAAGGTCCGATAGGAGCGGGTGCTTTTGTTGTTTTAATAATTTTTTTCATAGCTGTTGGATTTTACAATTGTCTGTCTCTTTGACGCTGCTTGTCATATTTAAGATCGCTCAAGATGCTCGATCGGATTCCAATGAAAAAGTTCCACGAGCTTCGATTGCTAAATGGAATCCAAGAAAAATTCATGCGCCAACTTTCTAGATCTCGTTCAAAACGCAGCTGAGTGTAAGTCACTCCTTTATTTTTAAAGTCGTATCCCGACGAAACGCCCACACTCCAACGCGGCGATAAATCAATATCACCAGAGAACATCAAAGAGTGGGACGATATCTCATTTTGTCGTCTAGAATTGTTATAATTTAGGGCATAGGCCAGCCGCAAACTCCATGGGAGTTTATATTTGTATAAATCGGTTGGGATTGGTTTTTCATCCTCATCACTTCCGTTAAGGCGTTGATCCGCAAAGTCTTGGGGTTTTCCAAATAAATCATCAGCCCGTCCACCACTTCTGACAGATTCTAGATTAGAGGCATTATCCGCAGTGGAGTTTTTACTTTCGAACGAATCACTTGAAAGATTATAACTCATGGTCATATTTGCAGTGGTAACACGAAACAAACTGCCCCCATTTTCAATATTGAAAGTATTAATTTTTTGATTGTTGTTATCAAGAGCATAAGGATCTAAAGTCGCTCCAAAATTAACACTCATTTTATTGTCAAAAATTTGTGTACCGCCGGTCATTCTCACGGGACTCCAATTTAAAGAGTCAGCAGCAATATTATAATTGGTAGAAAAGTTAAGATTGTTCAGTAGAAATATTTTTTTTGGCTCTGTAGCGGTACTGTCTTTGTCTGTGATTTTTGCCTCAAAATTATTACTCATAGACAAACCAATACTGCTTGAAAAGCGATTTCCAGGTGCACCAAAAAGGGACTGTTCAAAGCGAGAATACTCGACCTGTTCAGTAGTTAATCCATCGGCACTTACGACCTCGTAAGAGTCATAATACTGATCAAATGAGGGGTTTATATTATAGCTTATAGAGGGTCGCATCACATGTCGAATGGCTTGTATTTTTTTATCTTCACCAAAATCAAACATGCCATAAATAGTCGTTCCTAAACTGCTGCTGAAGTTGTAGGTAGTGTAAGAGTCAAAGCCTTTTAAATCGGTTGTTACAACCTCTTGATTTAATATATCAAAACTCTTTTCAATACTGTTAAAAGACCAAGTGTGATTGATATTGGTACTGCTACTCATGCTAAAATACTTAAACAATTTAAAGTTGGTACTGATGGGAATGCTATGCTGTACTCCTGTTTTTGCATTTTCAAACATTTCGGGTTTAAAAAACAAGGAATCCGTTGTTTGAATGCGGTTTTCCCCTCTAACATTGTATTGAAAATTGATATTTTGTATCAGTCCTTTCTTGCTTTCTGTTTTGGAGGCGAAAGGGAAAATACGATCTACACTTCCTTGAAAGGTCGGTAAAGTCATATTAATGGTTTCTGTATTGGTGTTTTGGGAATGTGTTGCGGTGACACTCAAATTAACTTGGGGATCACCTCTAAATGTTTTTGAATAGGAAACAGAAGATGCCAAGGTATTGTTTAAAAAATTTGAATTGTTCAGTTGGTTGATTGACTGTTGATAGTAAGTGCTGCTCCCAAGGTTGACCGAAGCAGAAAACCTTGAACTGGGATTGGATTTACTGTCCTGACTTTGGTTCCATCTCAAATTATAGATGATACTTTTTGAATAGTCTGGGAACCCTCTTTCACTGTTTATTAAATTTTCATAGCGAAAGCTCAATCCTCCCCTAAATTTATAACGAACGGCGTAATTGCTCTCTAGCCGCAAGCCATAACTTCCGTTGGTGTAATAATCTCCTAAAACTGCCAAATCTACATAATCACTCATTGCAAAATAGTAACCGCCATTTTGAAGAAAATAACCGCGTTCATTTTGTTGGCCAAAAGATGGGAAAATGACGCCAGAAGTACGTTTGTTTGTCAATGGAAAAAAGGCAAAAGGCATTCCAATTGGAGTTGGTACATCAGCAATAAACATATTGGTCAGTCCAGTCACAATTTTTTTTCCAGGAACCACTTTAGCCTTTCTCAATAAGAAATAGTACTCTGGGTTTTCTTCATTTTTAGAGGTTGTAAATTTTGCGCGTTTGACGAAGTATACGGAATCGTTCTCTTTTTTACTCAATTCAGAAATAATGCGTCCTCCCTGCTGTTCAGTTTTAGAGTTCCAAATGAGCGCTTTTTTTGTCTTCATATTAAAAATAATCGAGTCAGGTTCTACGATATCAGGGCCTTGTTTAAACACAGGCGCTTGAGAATAAACTCCTAAGCTGTCCTTTAATCTTCCTGCATAGACCAAATCATTGGCATAATCAATTACAATGACTCCCGCTTTTATATCCATATCACGGTATAAAATTTGGGCTTGGTTGTACAGGTATATTTCTTTTGTTTTTTGGTTGATAGAGGTGTAATCCTTGGCTTTGTAGTCAATAATTCCATCTAAAAATTTTCTGGGTTTTGAAATACTGTCATTGACAATACTGTCAGAAACTGCAGTTGTAGTTTTAGTGCCAACATCTTTATTGACTTTTAAGATTGTTTTTAGGGAATCTTTATCATTATTTTTAGCTTTTTCAACGCTATTATTTAGCAAATCTGAGGGGTCTTGAGTGTACCCATAATTGTTTGTAAGCATTGTAAAACTTATAAGAAAAAGTGTTTGAAAGAGAGTTGTTTTCAATGCTTTTAGGTGTATTTTTGTACTGTTTGGCTCAGTTTTTGACAATCAAATTTACGGATATTTTTCCAGGATTATATTTTATAAACCGAGTCCGACAAAAAAAGTAATTGATTCTTATGCAAATTAAATCTTTTTTCACAATCCTATTGTGTTTTTTTGGATTGATTACCAATGCTCAGCTCAAAAACGATACCAAATCTTTTGTAGTAGTTTTGGATGCAGGTCACGGGGGTAAGGACCCTGGAAGGCCAACCTCCTATGGTTACAAAGAAAAAGACATTGCCTTAGACATCGTACTAAAGGTTGGGAAGAACTTAGAAGCAATCTCAGATGTTTCTGTTATTTACACTCGGAAAACTGATGTTTTTTTAGAATTGAGAGAACGGGCAACCATAGCCAACAAAGCCGATGCAGATCTTTTTGTTTCTGTGCACTGCAATGCGCACGATTCACAAGCCCATGGCACTGAAACTTATGTTTTAGGGCTTCATAGAAATGATTCTAACTTTAGAGTAGCTCAACAAGAGAATGAAGTTATCTTTTTAGAAGAAGATTATGAAAAAAATTACGAGGGCTTCAACCCAAGTTCTCCGGAGTCTTTTATTGGTTTAACTTTGCTTCAAGAAGATTATTTAGATCAGAGTATTCTGTTGGCCAGTACCATTCAAGCCAGTTTCACCGAAAAATTAAATCGTAAAAATAGAGGGGTCAAACAAGCTGGTTTTTGGGTGCTTCACAATACCTATATGCCCAGTGTTTTGGTTGAAACAGGTTTTATAACCAATAGGAGTGAAGGGGATTACTTAAACTCCAAACGCGGTAAAGAAGAAATTTCCAACAGTATTTCTGAGGCCATATTAAACTATAAATCTAATTTGAATGCTGGTATTGTCCTTGACTCTAAAGATCAAGTAGAAGTCTTAGAAACGCCTGATACTACATTTAAAGTACAGATTTCGGCCAGTGCCAAGAGGCTGGCCTTAAAAGCTTACAACTTCAAGGGCCTTAAAGACTTAAGTCGTGAAAAAAATGGTAGGATTTGGCGTTATTTTTATGGAGAAACATCAGATTATAACCAAGCAACTCAAATGAAAGAAAAAGCATTGGCTCTTGGCTACAGTGGCGCGTTTGTTGTCGCCTACAGGGACGGGAACAGAATAGCGATCCAAACAGCCTTGGAAACTAAAAACAATTAGCCTACAATTTAATAAATTAATTGTTAGATTTGTAAGGCGATAAAAATAAGAATATTGAAAACCTCAAAAGAAATCAAAACTGCAATCTTGGTCCTTTCGGGCATTGTTTTGTTCATTTTTATCTTTAATTATCTCAAAGGAGAAAATCTTTTAAGCAACTCTCGCAAGATTACTGCGATATATAAAAATGTTGAAGGATTGGCCACTTCCTCTGCGGTTACAATTAATGGTCATACCGTTGGTAAAGTCCAAGATATTCAGTTTACAGATGACGGCAGTGGAATGCTTCAAGTCAGAATGCTAATTGACAGCGATTTTAAATTTTCAAAAAACAGCAGTGCACAGCTTTATGAGTCTGGTCTTATAGGCGGGAAAGCCATTGCCATCATTCCAGCCAATGACGGTGGCGAGAATGTTGTTTCAGGGGATGTTCTGCGATCTGAAATTAAGCCTGGTTTAACGGACCTGGTCAATCAACGTTTGACCCCACTTCAAGAAAAAATTGAGGCTGTGATGGTCAGTGCTGAGGCGCTGCTCTCCAATGTCAACAGTATTTTTGACGATCAGACCAAGTCAAACATAAAGGGCAGCCTCTCTAAATTGGAAACAACCATTAGTTCATTTGAAAACACCTCCAATACGCTTCAATCCATTTTAGAGGATAATAAAGGTTCCATCACTACAACATTAGACAATTTTGGTACCATATCTCAAGATATTTCCGCCGTGAGTACAACACTTTCACAAGCAGACTTGGCCAGTACCATCGAAGGACTAAAGTCGACCATCAACGGATTTAATAGTCTTTTAACAAATATTGAAAAAGGGGAGGGCTCTGTCGGCAAACTCGTCAAGGACGAAAGATTATACAACAATTTGGAAGGCGCCTTGGGTCAATTGGAAGCCCTTTTAGAAGATATGAAGCGCAATCCCAAGCGCTATGTACATTTTTCACTCTTTGGAAAAAAGAACAAAGCTTACGAATCTGATTCATCAACTGAAAAGTCAAAAAAATAAAACCTACTCATGGCGCTGCTCCCAAATATTATCTTTGGACTTCTTTTAACTTTTGGAATTGGCTTCTTTGTGCGAAATATTCAAAAAATTAGACGCAACATTAGATTGGGTATTGAAGTTCCCGTCGCTGGGTCCAGCAAACAGCGTTGGATCAATATGGCAAAGATTGCGCTGGGTCAAAGTAAAATGGTCAGACGTCCCTTATCTGGTTTTTTACATCTTATTGTTTACTTAGGGTTTATTATTATCAATATCGAAGTTTTGGAGATTGTAATCGATGGGCTCTTTGGAACACACCGGATATTTGCCCCCATTATGGGACCATTTTATGGTATTTTGATAGGGATATTTGAAATACTTGCCTTGTTGGTTTTTGTGGCGGTTGTAGTTTTTTGGTTGAGAAGAAATGTCATGCGTTTAAAGCGTTTTATGAGCAGTGAAATGAAAGGTTGGCCCAAACAAGATGCCAACCTTATTATTTATTTTGAGATGGTTCTTATGGGGCTTTTTATCACTATGAATGCTACTGACGTTGAGTTTCAAGCTTTAAATTCAGGAAATATTATCAGTGGTTTTGTATCGCCTTGGTTTGAAGGATTACCTCTGCACGCCATAGAAAGGACCGCTTGGTGGTTACACATTGCTGGGATTTTAATTTTCCTAAATTACTTATACTACTCAAAGCACTTGCATATTTTATTGGCCTTTCCCAACACCTATTTTGGAAGTTTAAAGCCTCAAGGCCAAATAGAGAACTTAGAAGCGGTGACTAAGGAAGTTAAACTCATGATGGATCCAGACGCAGATCCTTACGCCCTTTCTGATGATACTGCTGAGGTTGCCGATAAATTTGGAGCCAGTGATATTTTTGATTTAAACAGGGTTCAATTGCTAAATGCTTACACTTGTACGGAATGTGGCCGTTGCACCAGTGAGTGTCCTGCCAATCAAACAGGTAAAAAATTATCGCCAAGAAAAATAATGATGGACACTCGCGATCGATTGGAGGCTGTGGGTAAAAATATTGATGCCAACAACGGAAGTTTTAATCCCGATGGAAAGCAACTCTTGGGTGATTATATCAGTACAGAGGAAATTTGGGCTTGTACCAGCTGTAATGCTTGTGTAGAAACATGTCCCGTTAGCATCAATCCACTGTCAATTATAATGGACATGAGACGCTATCTGGTTATGGAGCAAAGTTCAGCCCCCTTGGAACTCAATACCATGATGAGCAATATAGAAAATAACGGAGCGCCGTGGCCTTACAATCAAATGGACCGATTAAATTGGAATAACGAATAAATTATATTAAAAAATGAAACGAGAAGAAGCAGACGCATTATTACATCAAAAAGTTGAAGAGGGAGAACTCATAAGCCCTGTGTTGCCAGAAGGGGTAAAAAACTACCTTATCGATATAGACGGTACCATTACTGAGGATGTTCCCAATGAAGAACCGGAACGCATGGCCACTTGTCTTCCCTTTGAAGATGCTAAAATCACCTGCAACAAATGGTATGAACAAGGCCATATGATTTGTTTTTTCACATCAAGAACAGAAGAGCACAGAGCCGTGACACAAGCTTGGTTAAAACAACATGGTTTTAACTACCACACATTGTTAATGGGCAAACCCAGAGGCGGTAATTATCACTGGATTGACAACCACTTGGTAAAAGCCACGCGCTATAGAGGTAAATTTACGGACTTGGTAGAAAAAGAAGTGACCATCCAAGTTTTTGACGATGGTAAAAATCAATAAATAAATTAAAACCCAAATAAATGAAGGAATCACTCAAAGTTCCAACCATGGCAGAATTGCATTCTCAGGGGATTTCTCCAGAGGTGTTGTTTTGGGTGGGTTGTGCTGGTAGTTTTGACGACAGAGCCAAGAAAATCACCAAAGCCCTTGTCAAAATCATGCACAGTGCCAAAGTTTCCTTTGCAGTTTTAGGAACTGAAGAGAGTTGCACAGGCGATCCTGCCAAACGCGCTGGCAATGAGTTTTTATTTCAAATGCAAGCCGTTACCAATATCGAAGTGATGAATTCTTATGAAATAAAAAAAATTGTCACGGCTTGTCCTCATTGTTTTAATACCATTAAAAATGAATACCCTTCACTGGGAGGACAATATGAAGTGGTCCACCACACTCAATTTTTAAAAAGCCTCCTAGATTCTGGAAGGCTCAGCATCCAGGGAGGTCAATTCAGAGGCAAGCGCATTACTTTTCACGATCCTTGCTATTTGGGACGTGCCAACAATATATATGAAGCGCCCAGAGAGTTGATTAAAAAATTAGATGCAGAACTAGTAGAGATGAAAAACTGCCGAAAAAAAGGGTTGTGTTGTGGTGCTGGTGGTGCTCAAATGTTTAAAGATGCAGAACCCGGTAAAAAAGAAATCAATATAGAAAGGACTGAACAGGCACTGCAAACAAAACCAGACATCATTGCTGCCGGCTGCCCTTTTTGCAACACAATGATGAGCGATGGTGTAAAAAACAAAGCCGAAGCCGCGGTCGCTGTTCAAGACATTGCAGAACTTATTGCCAAAGCCAAAGATTTATAATATATGACCGTTGAATTTTCATCTCTTCCACAAACTGCCCGCATTTGGATTTACCAGTGTAACCGCTCTTTTACATTGGATGAAATTCAAGAAATATCCAATAAATTACAAACTTTTTTAGAAGGCTGGACAGCGCATGGTGCTGATTTAAAGGCAGCATTCGAAATAAGATATAAGCGCTTTATTGTTATTGGATTGGATCAAAACCAGCAATTGGCATCAGGCTGCTCTATTGACGCCTCTGTACATTTTATACAGCAATTGGAAACAGCCTTTAAAGTAGATCTTTTAGATAAATTGAATGTATCCTACAAGCAAGGAGATTATATTGCCTATAAACCTCTCAAAGAATTTAAAAAAATGGTTAAAGACAAGGCAGTATCTAAGAATACCATTGTCTTTAACCATTTGGTGCAAACCAAAGCGGAATATTTAGACTTTTGGGAAGTTCCAGCAGCCGAGAGTTGGCATGCCCGTTTTTTCTAGTTTATAGCAAATTTTACGCTCACTACAGTTTGCAATTTGATTTTAGAAAACTCAATGTCAATGGGTTTTTGAAATTTCTTATCAGCACTGTCTTCTTCGACTGTTTCCGCTGTAATGGCCATTCTATTGTCTCTATAGACCGGGCTGTTGTAATATTCATCTCTAATGTAAATGGCTTTTCCTAAGGTTTGATTTAAAGGGGTGGTCAGAGCTTCTGCAACTTTTTTCGCTTTAAGAATGGCTTTTGATTTGATTTGAATTTGCAGTTGTTTTATTTTTGAGTAGGCTGTTTTTATCAATTGCACATTTGATATTCCCTTTGCTTCTAATGCGATCAGTACCTGTCCGGCAGTTACAGCATCGAAAACCTCAAGCCTATAAATTTTAGATTTAAGGACATTTTTTCGCTTTAAAAAATAATTTTTAAAATCGCTGCTTAGATCTTGTAGTTTTAATTGTTTTTTTAGGTCTATCCCCAAGCCTTCCAAGACCACGGCCATTTTTTTTTCTTGTTTTTCCAATGAAATTTTGTTGCGGTCTTCCCCTTCATTGATATAAATAGACATAAAAATTTGGTCTGGAACGACCAAGGTATCAACTTTTACAGTTGTTTCTAGATAAGGTTGATCGATAAAATTTCTGGATTGTGCAAAAGCTGTATTAGAGATAATTGCAAAGAGCAGTAGGTAAGTGATTTTTTTCATAGTATATGTTTTAGTTGCCTATGTTCAATATGTATGCCAAAATAAGTTTCTTTAAAAAAAGTGACTGGTTATGTGAATTATTAGGGATCGCAATGTTGAATTTAAAAGTAAAAATGGTATTTTGGCATGGTATTTTCACCGCTACAGAAAACATATTTATGCGTGCGTTACTCTGCTTTTTTTTAGGTCTCAACAGCTGTTTAATCCTGGCCCAATCTCCCTTAAAAGAAATAGATTCTTTAGCTCAAAAACAATGGGTTGACAGTGTTTACAACAACTTGAGTACCAAGCAAAAAATAGGACAACTCTATATGGTTCAAGTTTTTTCGGACCGCAAGAACCTCGACAAGGCAAAACTAATCTCACTTATCAAAGCGCAAGAGATTGGGGGTTTGATTTACTCTAAAGGGGGGGGGCTGCGCCAAGCCCATTTAAACAACGAAATACAAGCGCTTTCAAACATCCCCTTACTCATAGGAATGGATGCTGAATGGGGGCTAAAAATGCGACTGGATTCTACCTTTGCTTTTCCATGGAATATGACCCTGGGCGCTGTTAAAAATTTAGACCTCATAAGACAAACAGGCCAGCACATTGGACAGCATTGTAAGCGCTTGGGTGTGCATTTTAATTTTGCTCCTGTGGTCGATATCAACACCAATCCCAATAATCCCATCATTGGCAACCGTTCTTTTGGTGAGGACAAGCAAAATGTTACAGACAGAGCTTTGGCCTTTATGCAAGGTATGCAAAGTGCAGGGGTTTTAGCCACTGCCAAGCACTTTCCCGGGCATGGGGATACCGATACAGATTCGCACAAAACTTTACCCACTGTGAGGTTTAACAAAAAACGACTTCAAAATGTGGAATTATATCCTTACAAAACCCTTTTTAAAAATGGTTTGTCTGGTGTGATGGTGGCCCATTTAAATGTTCCTGCTTTGGAATCCAGAAATCAGTATCCATCATCATTGTCAAAACCCATTGTCACAAAGCTTCTAAAATTAAAGCTCAATTTTAAAGGGTTAATTTTTACGGATGCTTTGGATATGAAGGGAGTTTCAAATTACAACAGTCCTGGCGCCATTGATTTACAGGCTTTTAAAGCTGGCAATGATGTTTTGTTGATGTCTGGGGATGTTATTCAAGGCATGCGACAAATACAAGCCGCTTATGAGAAGGGTCAAATATCCGAAGCGCGTTTGGCACACTCTGTAAAAAAGATTCTAAGTGCTAAGTACAAAGTAGGTCTGCACCGTTATAAGCCGATTCCCATTGAAAATCTTGTCAATGATTTAAACCGTAAAAAAGACGAGCTTTTATACGAGCGTTTGATGCAAAACGCCCATACCCTTGTTAAAAACGATGCTTCAATACTTCCCATCAAAGATTTACAATTACAAAAGGTAGCATATCTGCCAATGGGAGATGTCTCGGGGGAGGTATTTTACAAAACATTGAGGCAATACACTGCGGTTAAAAAAATAGAATCTCAAAATTTAGATACAGTCTTGACAGAGCTTAAGGCGTTTAGCACAGTCATCATTGGATTTCACAAGTCTGACGACAGCCCTTGGAAATCCTACGAGTTTTCAAATAAAGAATTGGTTTGGTTACAAGAAATTTCTAGACAACACAAAGTCATTTTAGTGGTATTTGCCAAACCCTATGCCCTAAATTCTATAAAGTCATTTTTAAATATTGAAAGTGTTTTATTGGCCTATCAAAACCATAAAATATCTCAGCGAATTGCCGCTCAAAT
>TARA_B100001093_G_scaffold18499_2_pt1 | contig 12056 bp, 13 predicted proteins | sample TARA_B100001093 | Tara Oceans TARA_B100001093 (sample SAMEA2623116) | marine metagenome | biome: marine biome (ENVO:00000447); feature: surface water layer (ENVO:00002042); material: "saline water (ENVO:00002010), including plankton (ENVO:xxxxxxxx)" | depth 5 m
ACTTATTTGATCCATCTAGAAAATTCGATCCATACCTTGGTTTCCAAGGCCTTAAATTCAAAGACAATAAAAAATAATTATGACGAAGGTTTAATTAAATTATTGGAGTCATCACTTCGAACAACCGCCGCAAATAAAACCAGCCATGAGCCGTTAAATTCAGAAAAATTCTCACCCTTGGAACGGATTTATTTACTAGACTTAGCCTGTATGGCAACTTGGAGTGATTTAAAAATTGACAAAGGTGAAAAAGCATTTTTTAAAGATTTTGAAATTGATTTTAAAGTTTCAAACACAGCAATTAAAAGTGCGAATGATGATGTAAATAATTTTTATAAAAAATATAAGAATGAGATTTCGCTGCTCAGTACCCAAAACATTGCAGAACGTTTTTATCAGCGCGCTTCTAGTATTGTAAAAAAGTTAATTTCTAGAAATAGCAAACGATTATACCAGGAACTGAAAGAAAGTAAGGATTTGGTGAAATTAGTCTCCGAGTCCACTGTTAGAGATCTCAATAAAGAAGAACAACAACAGATGCAAGAGCAAATGATGGACCTTATTAAATCCATTCCGAGTCTTGCTATTTTTATGCTTCCTGGGGGGGCTATTTTACTGCCAATTTTTATAAAATTCATTCCCAAACTCCTGCCCTCAGCTTTTGATGAAAACAGAATAGAAAATGATTGAGTAACATTGCAATGTAACAGTTTAAAAAAAATAACGTCCTAATATCAAACCAATTTAGAATCTTTGAAATCAACAAACGAAAAGGAATTTGTAACACTTATTGAAGAACATCAGAATTTGATTCACAAAATCTGTCGTTTGTACACCAAAAGTAATACAGAGCACAAAGATTTATTTCAAGAAATTACAATACAGCTTTGGAAAGCCTATCCGAAGTTTAGAGGCGATTCAAAATTCAGTACCTGGATGTATCGCGTGGGCATCAATACGGCCATTACACTCTACAGAAAATCCAAACGAAGGATTCAAAGTTTAAGTTTTGAAGACGTGGCTTATAAAGTCCCTCAGAGCGAATCCTATGACGATACGGAAGACCAGCAAATCAAAGCTATATATCAAGCCATTAAACAATTGAACGATATTGAAAAAGCTGTAGTTTTTCTTTACCTAGAAGATAAATCCTATAAAGAAATTAGCAACACCATCGGCATCACAGAAGTCAATGCGCGTGTGCGAATGAACCGCATAAAAAAGAAATTAATAAAACAGTTAAATCCTTGATTATGGATGAATTAAAACGATTAAAAAAGGACTGGCAAGAAAATCAAAAGTTTCCAAAATTAAGCCAATTTGAAATATATAAATTTTTACATAAAAAGTCCTCATCATTGGTAAAACGGATTTTTGTGTTGAGTTTGATTGAATTTGGTTTTTGGACCTTTATAAGCTTTTTTATCAAAGACAATGAAGCCCAACAAAGGTTTGATCAATACCAAATGGAACATTTCACCATACCTCTGATTGTTATCGGATATGCAGTTCTGTTGTATTTTTTCTTTTTATTTTATAAGAATTACAAGTCCATTTCAAGTATTGACAGCACCAAAGGTCTGATGCAGCAAATCCTAAAAACCCGACGTACTGTCAAGAATTATGTAATTTTCAATCTGGTTTTCTTATATATTTCTATTGTGATTGGATTGTTAATTGAACTCAATAACAATCCAGATGTCGTAATGCTGACCGCAGAATTTAATTCCTCTGGCGACTATTTGATTTTCTATGGAATCATCATAATTCTAACCCTTATAATGATGGCTTTACTGACGGCTTTGTTGCTTGGTTTCTATTTCCTTGTGTATGGAATTCTTCTGAAAAAATTGAAAAACAACTACAAAGAATTGCAAACTATTGAAGCGGACACTGACTAGATTTACCAATTTCGCTGTTTGTTTAGTTGTTCATTTAACATTAATTCCTCTTGGGGGATCACTTTTAAGAAAGAGTGATGTTGCTCTATAGAGTATTCTATCTTTTCCACAATTTGATCAATTGACTCATTTTCGTAATCAATCTCAAGTGGCGGCTTTATTTCCATGGATTGTAAAATATTTTTCTTTTTAATGCGAATGCCTTTTTTATCAAAGGCGCGTCTAAAACCGTCAATGACTATGGGAACTACGATGGGTTGGTAGTGTTTGATGATGTGGGCTGTTCCCTTTCGAATGGGCTTAAAAGGCGTGGTAGTACCCTGGGGGAAGGTGATCACCCAGCCATCGTCTAATGCTTTTTTAATGTTTGATATATCACTCATTTTGACTTGTCGATTGACCTCTTTTCCAGATGAACGCCATGTTCTCTCTATGCTTATAGATCCTGCATAAGCAAAAATTTTGGGCAGCAAACCAGATTTCATGGTTTCTTTTGCGGCGACATAATATAAATTCAACTTTGGATTCCATAAATAGCCAACATTTTTTAAAGTATCATCACGCCCACTCAAGGCCGCGTTAAAAACATGAAACATGGCTACAACATCCGCAAAATAAGTTTGGTGGTTAGAAATAAATAATACATTTTTTTCCGGAAGCCCTCTGAGTATATCTGATCCCTCTATTTTCAACTCATTAAATCTGTGATAACGTTGGTGGCTAATGGCGCCAAGGACGCGAATAATCCATTTTTTAATAATTAAATATTGACCGAAAATATTTTTTTTAAACAAGCCCATACAATGGATAAAAATAGAAGTACAAACCTAAACTATTTTTTTAAAATTAAATTCAATAAATAAATAATTTCTGTTAAAATCATCGCAGTAGCCCCCCAAACAATATGTCCACTGAAATTAAATGCTGGGACAGTGATTGACAAACCGTCAGCAGTTTTTACTTTTACTGAGGTGCGGTATTTGGGATGGATCAAATCATCCAAAGAAATCTCTATAATTGATGCGACCTCAGACAATTGAGCTTTAAAAACTGGCTGGGTTTGTGTGATGCCCACAAATGGAAATACATTAAAATTACTTGGTGGGATATAAAGTTTTGACATTGGAGTTATCAATTCAATAAGCTCAGGATTAACGCCGATTTCTTCATGAGTTTCTCGAACTACGGTTTGTTGAAGGTTGGCATCTCCCATCTCAGGCTTACCGCCAGGAAATCCAATTTGTCCAGAATGGACACCAATGCGGGACTGACGAAGTATAAAAACCAAATACGTCTTGCCATTCAATCCAGGATAAAACAGTGCTAGGACAGCGGCCAATTTGGCTTTGTCAATTAATTCAGCACTTTGTTTTAGTAGCAGTTCTCTGTAGGGTGGCGCCATTTGTAATTGAACTTCCAGTCCTGGAAGTTCATACAAACTAATTTTACTTATAATTTTAGAAAAAGCGTCAAATCTCATATATTACAGCTTTTAAAATAAAAAAACATGCGGTTCATTTACTTTGTCATTTTCCTTTTTATGGGCTGTCAAGATACTAAAAGTGTGCCCAAAAAAACACTGCCAAACAAAACTCAAAATCCAGAACATTCCAGTGCAATTACTCAACAGCCATTGGAAGCACCGTTTTTATTGAATGATGAGAATGTGATGGAGTTTTTTTTGGACTACGACAAGCAATACAAAGAAAATAAAGTTCGGATCTCAACAGATTACGGTAATATTGATATTAGCTTGTTTGAGGCCACAAAGTTTCACCGGTCAAATTTTATTTACCTGACAAAAAAGCGGTATTTTGACAATACACAATTTTACAGAGTTATTGATAATTTTATCATTCAAGGCGGCAACAGTGACGACCAAAAAACACTGACTAAAAGAAAAAAAATAGGGCGTTATTTATTGCCCAACGATCATAAAAAGGGGTTTAAACACGATCGGGGTACAGTCAGTATGCCCAGCAGTGCCGTAGAAAATCCCTATAAATTGGCTTCTCCTTTTGAGTTTTTTATCGTTCAAAAGCGCGGAGGCGCTCACCACTTAGACGGCAATTATGCCGTATTTGGTAAGGTCATTCGCGGGATGGATGTGGTGGATAAAATTGCGGCTGTCCCTACAGACCAAGGGGACTGGCCACAAGCTAATGTGTACATCAATAAAGTTGAAATTATTGAGTAAATCTAAGCTAATCACTTAAATTTACCCACTGTTCAACCTATTAAACTCTAAAAATATATAGAGAAAATTTATAACTTTGTTTAAACTTATTTCTATGACCATTACACAATTGCATTATGTCCTCGCAGTTGCTCAATACAAAAACTTCACAAAAGCAGCGCAATTTTGTAATGTCACCCAACCGACTCTAAGCATGCAAGTTCAAAAACTGGAAGACGCATACGATATTCAAATTTTTGACCGCAGTAAAAAGCCCATAGAATTAACAGCAGTTGGGCGGAAAATTGTAGCCCAAGCCAAAAAAATTATCGCAGAAGCTGATCGCATCAACGACATTGTAGATATTGAAAAAGGGTTTATTGGAGGAGAATTCAAATTGGGAATGCTCCCCACCATCATGCCCACATTATTACCCATGTTTTTAAAGAGCTTTATTCGGCGCTATCCAAAAGTAAAATTAAAAATTGAAGAGCTCAACACCAATGAGCTCACGAATCGTCTCAAAGATGGACATCTAGATGCCGCCATTGCCGCAACGCCACTGGGTATTCAACATCTCAAAGAACGCGTTCTTTTTTTTGAACCTTTTGTTGGCTACATTACTCCCAACCACCGATTGAATGATAAAACAGCGATTGAAGTTTCAGATCTAGACATCAATGACATATTGATACTAGAAGACGGGCATTGTTTTAGAGAAGGGGTTTTAAATTTGTGCAAAACTACAAAAGAACAGCAAAAAGAAGCCTTTCAATTGGAAAGTGGCAGCATTGAAATGTTGGTTAAATTGGCCAATGAAGGTATGGGGATGACCCTACTCCCTTATTTGAACACCTTGGATTTAAAGCTTGTTGAACAAAAGAACTTGCGCTTTTTTAAAACGCCTTCTCCAGCCAGAGAAGTAAGTCTGATTTACAGCAAGACTGAATTGAAAATACATATTATCGATGCCATCCATGAAACAATTTCTGGAATTATTAGGGGGGCTATAAAATTTCAAGACGTTAAAATAATCAGTCCACTGCCAAAACAGAGCCTCTAGACCAAATAAACAGAACAATGGCTGAGTTCTGGATTATTTAAAATTAAACGGCGAATGAAAAGTTTGAGTTCTTCTTTTTCATAAGGCATCAATCTTTGCATTGCCTTTTTGACTTCAATAGAAAATAAATGAGGGTTAAAACTGACCTTTTTAAGAATTGACTTTGTGTAGTCAAGCATAGCTCTTGCCATTGTTAATCTGATTTAAAATTTAGAAGGTAATTCTAGACAATATAAAAAGTGAGTTATAACTCTACTAAATTTAGATAAAACAAATGTTTTAACCAAAAACATTAACATTTAAAATTTAGTCTTTAAAGTCCATTCAAAAGAAAATTTGGAAACCAAGTCACCAGCCTCGTCATGGCCTTCTGCTTCTAAAATCAGAGTCTGACCCTGACCCGTTTCTATTGCCTTTTTTAAAGCGGAATCAATGGAAATTCCTTGCTTGCATTCAAATGTAATTCGACCTTTGGCCTTTTTGGTAAATTGGGCTTCATTTCTAAGCACCAACATGGATATTTTTTCATTTAACTGTTTAATTTTTAATATAATGAGTGCTCCTGTTGACAGTTCTGCCGCCATGCCTTGTACCGCCCAAAACATAGAACTAAAGGGATTTTTATTGATCCATTTGTGACGTACAGAAACACAGCATCTTTCAGAGTTAATCAATTTAACCCTGACCCCACATAAAAAAGCTGAGGGAAGATTAACTGCGAGGAATAGATTGAGTTTTTTGGGAGAGAATAACATAGTAAGATTTATTGTACTAATATAATCAATATTTAATGGATTGAATTTTGTGAATTGTCATGATTCGTAAACAATTTCTAAATGAGATGGCTTGATTTTTGATTCGTTTTAATAAAAATCACAAACGTGGCTTATATCAAACTTTACGAAGGCAGCTTTATCATTGTTCAACTGATTCAAAAAAAATTAGAAAGTCAGGGCATTGTTCCCGTTATCAAAGACGAAACAGAGTCAGCAAGATTGGCGGGCTTTGGTGTTTTTGGATCCGGAAATCAACAATTATTTATTGACGAAAGTGAAGAAAGGGAAGCGCTAAAAATAGTTCAAAAGGCTCTTGCTGGCTTGGGCTTATAAGATTCTTCTTGTATTGTTTTAAAATCATTTTGTATTTTAGAACCCTAAAAAAAAAACATGCAAAAAATCCTTCTTATTTGTATTGGCCTGTATTTTCATTTAAGTTTTACTCAATCGCTTAAAGTACCCTTAGACACTGTTGTTATCACCAAACATAAAACTGTCATAAAAGGGGTTGCAATGAACTACACTGCAGAGACAGGAATGCAGCCCGTTTGGGATGATGATGGAGTTGTAATCGCAAGTTTATTTTATACCTACTACAGCCGCGATAATGTCAAAAACAGAAACCAACGACCTGTAATAATTTCATTTAATGGGGGGCCCGGTTCCGCCTCTGTTTGGATGCATATGGCCTACACTGGACCAAGAATTTTAAAGGTTGATGATGAAGGTTATCCCGTTCAACCCTATGGCTATAAGAGCAATCCGTATTCTATTTTGGATGTTGCTGATATTGTTTTTGTAAATCCAGTCAATACTGCCTATTCGCGCAGGGTCGCAAACAAAGAAGGTGAGCTTCCCGATCGCGAACAATTTTTTGGTATCAATGAAGACATTGCGTATCTATCCAGTTGGATCAATACATTTATTTCCAGAAAAAATCGTTGGGAATCTCCAAAATACCTCATTGGTGAGAGTTATGGAGGAACACGTGTCATGGGGCTTTCACTGGCACTGCAAAAAAACCAATGGATGTACCTCAATGGGGTGATTTTAGTATCCCCAGCAGATTATAAAACGCTTCGAAGTGATGGACCGGTTGCTTCAGCTCTAAACCTTCCCTACTACACAGCCACTGCTTGGTATCACAAAATGCTTCCAGAAGATTTACAATCTAAAGATCTTTTAGAGATTCTTCCTGAAGCAGAGGATTTTGCAATCAATTCTCTTATTCCTGTGTTGGCAAAGGGAGGCTTTGTAAGCGATGCTGAAAAAGAAGCCGTAAGCGCTAAAGTGGCATATTATTCTGGCTTGAGTCAAAAAACAGTACTGCAGCACAATTTAAACATTCCCAACTCCTTTTTTTGGAAAGAATTATTGCGTGAAACAAGGGGACTTACCGTTGGGCGTTTAGACTCTCGCTATTTGGGAATTGATAAAAATGAAGCGGGTTCACGCCCCGACTACAACCCAGAATTGTCGTCTTGGGAGCACTCATTTACACCCGCTATTAACCACTACCTTAAAAACGAATTAAATTTTAAGACAGATTTAAAATACCATGTGTTTGGACCTGTACACCCGTGGAATAAGGAAAATGACAACACACGAGATAATTTAAGATCCGCCATGGCTCAAAATCCCTATTTAAAAGTCCTTAATCAATCTGGTTATTACGACGGTGCTACCACTTACTTTAGCGCCAAATACAACTTGTCTCAAATTGATCCAAGTGGTAAAATGAAAGATCGTTTTACCTTTAAAGGCTACAGAAGCGGCCATATGATGTACTTGAGAAATGAAGACCTTATTCAGTCCAACGAAGATTTGAGAGCCTTTATAAAAAAGGCTTCCCCCAATGGCAAGGCCGCCAAATACTGATGCTAAATCAAAGAGTCAGCATCCTTGTCCCCTTTAAGAATACGTCAAACTATTTGTCGGCCTGTCTTGATTCCATCCTAGAGCAAAGCTATACAAACTGGGAGCTTGTCATTGTGGACGACCACTCAACCGACCAAAGCTTTAAGATTGTTGAAAACTACGCTAAAAAAGATCCTCGAGTTAAACTTTTAAAAAATAAGGGAATTGGAATTATTAGTGCCCTGCAAACAGCCTATAAAAATTCTGTTGGAAAATTCATCACACGAATGGACAGTGATGATATCATGCAAAAAAATAAAATCGAGTTTATGGTCAATGATTTAAGCCAAAATGGTCAGGGTTTTATCGCACTTGGATTGGTCAAATATTTTTGCGATACAGGGGTTAAAGAGGGCTATAAACGCTATGAAAAATGGCTAAATGATTTGATCTCAAAAGGGACAAGCTTTAACGAAATTTATAAAGAATGTGTGATTCCCTCCCCTTGCTGGATGGTATACAGAAGTGATTTTGAAAAAGCAAATGGCTTTGATTCCAATGTTTACCCTGAGGATTATGACCTAGCATTTCGTTTTTATGAAATTGGTCTTCGTTGCATTCCTACCAAAAACATCCTGCATATGTGGCGAGATTATCCTGTTCGAACCTCCAGAACCAGTCCAAATTATGCCGAAAACAGCTTCTTGGAGCTCAAAATTCATTACTTTCTTCGACTTTCTTATGATTCTTTAAAAACATTGGTTCTTTGGGGTGCAGGAAAAAAAGGGAAAAAGCTAGCGGGTTTGCTCAAGTCAGCAGAAATACCATTTGTATGGATTTGTGACAACCCAAAAAAAATTGGCAAGAGGATTTATGACCACCCCCTTGAGTCATGGGAAAAACTATCGGATCTTACTACAGACTCACAAAGCATTATAACGGTTGCCAATGAGAATTCTCAAAAAACCATTGAAACCTATTTTAATTCACTGCAAAAAAAACCTATGATGGATTATTTCTTCTTTTGTTAACAGACTAATTGGTTTATATTTGATAAACCTTTTGTACATGCAGTTTAGCCATCCAAACTATTTCTTTTTTTTAATTGCATTGTTAATTCCAATTTTGGTGCATTTATTTCAACTGCGAAAATTTAAAGTTCAAAATTTTACCAATCTTGCAGTTTTAGAGACAATTAAACTTCAAACACGCCAAAGCAAAACACTTAAAAAATGGCTGATTTTAAGCCTGAGACTGTTGGCTATAACTTCCTTAGTAGTTGCTTTTACACAGCCTTATTTTTCAAATTTTAACTCTAAAAACGAAAATCCAGAAATTGTAATTTATTTGGATAATTCATTCAGTATGCAAGCGCGAGGGACCAAAGGACCCCTTTTAAACCAAGCGGTTCAAAGTCTACTGTCAGAGAGGATTCCATTGGAAAATATAACTGTTTTTACAAACACGAAAACCTATCCAAATCGCAGTATAAAAGATTTAAAAAGTGAATTACTCGACATTGAATATACAGATCAACAATTATCGATAACCGCTCTGTTTGCAAAAGCATCTTCATTGTTTACAAAAAATAAAACAGATCAAAAATATTTATTACTGATTTCCGATTTTCAAAAAAAGAACAGTTTTGAACTAAACACAGATTTTAAGTTTCAGACTTTTTTAATTTCCTTAAGGCCTGTTGTCCCCAACAATGGTTTTATTGAAGCTCTAAGTGTAAAGTCCAAAATAAGTGATTATGAACTGAAAGTTGTAGGAAAAACTGTCAATGAAAGTCAAGACAGTCTAAATTTGAGCTTGTTCAACGGCAAAAAACTTATCGGAAAATCTGTTTTACTAAAATCAAAAAAATTTATAACAACTTTTAGCATCCCAAAAGACGAGCCCTTTAAAGGGCGTTTTGTTTTAGATGATCTTGGATTGACCTATGACGATGTGTTTTATTTTAACATTGACAAGTCCGCAAAAACATCTGTTTTAGCCATTGGCGAAGAGAATAGGGGTTATTTGAGCAGAATTTTTACAAAAGAAACGTTTTTGTACAATTTTACTGCTGTCAAGGGACTCAATTATAAGTTCCTTCAACAGCAAGATTTAATCATTATTTCAGAACTCAAAAGGCTGCCCAATGTCCTCATCAATAATTTGAAATCCTTTGTCAAAAATGGAGGAAGCTTGATCATTATTCCTACTGTCAACGGAGATATCGGTTCCTACAACACATTTTTAGAAACTGAAAGTTTAAATTTTAAGACCCTAATTTCACACGAAAAAAAAATCACATACATTAACTTTGACCATCCCATTTTCAAGGAAGCATTTGAAAGAAGTGTCCGTAACTTTCAGTATCCCAAAATCAGACAGCACTACGAAATCAGTAGTGGTTTTAAAACATTGTTAAAATTTGAGGACAACAAACCCTTTTTAGTTCAAAAACAAAATCTATTTGTTTTTACAGCCCCCATTGGATCTGAAAATTCTAACTTCACCGAGTCTCCGCTTATTGTACCAACAATGTATGGGATGGGTAAATCCAGTCTAAAGATTCCCAAATTATTTTACACCTTGGGAGAAAAAAATGAACTGGGTTTAAGGTTGAACTTTAAAAATGAAAGTGTTCTCAAACTCAGTCGCGACAAAAAGAGCTTTATTCCACTGCAATCAAAACAAAATTCAAAACTCAAACTATTTTTTGATAACATACCAAAAAAAGCAGGGCATTACGCTTTGCATAAGGAATCAGACACCTTGCAATACTTAAGTTTCAATTACGACCGAAAAGAAAGTCTCTTACAGTACCATAATCTTGATAATTTAAAAGATTTCAATGTCCTCGATTCCGTAAGCAAAGCACTAGAATCTGTAAAAAGTGAGGTGAATATTAACGAATTATGGAAATGGTTTGTTATTTTTGCGCTAATATTTCTAGCAATAGAAATATTAGTATTAAAATTTTTTGAATGAACGCACTTCTAAAATCGGCTAAAATTCTTGATGAGAGAAGTGATTTCAATAACAAAATTCAAGACATTTTAATCGCCGATGGTCGCATTCTAAAGATTGGAGACACTCTCAAAAATCCCAAAAAATTTCAAGTTATTGATTTTGACAACCTTCACATCTCACAAGGTTGGTTTGATAGCAGTGTTTGCTTCGGAGAGCCTGGCTACGAAGATCGTGAAACCATAAAAAATGGGCTAAACGTGGCTGCCAAATCTGGCTTTACTTCCGTAGCACTTCAAGCCAATACCCAGCCAGTAATGGACCAACATTCGGCCATCGCATTTGCCAAAGCTCAATCTTACAACACCGCTACAAGACTTTTGCCTGTAGGGGCACTCACAGTCAATTCCGAAGGAACTCATTTGGCAGAGATATATGACATGTCAATGGCGGGCAGTGTAGCATTTGGGGATTATAAAAAATCAATTTCCAATTCAAATATTTTAAAAATTGGATTGCAATATGCTTCAAATTTTGGGGGGCTTATACAATCTTTCCCCCAAGAGTCTAAAATTGCGGAATCTGGCGTTATGAATGAAAATATCAGCAGTACAAAACTAGGGCTCAAAGGAAACCCCGAATTGGCGGAGATACTACAAGTTGGAAGAGATTTAGATATTTTGGAATACACGGGTGGGAAACTTCACATTCCTACAATTTCAACGGCCAAATCTGTTGAACTTTTGAGAGCCGCCAAAGCCAAAGGCTTAGATGTGAGTTGTAGCGTGGCAATTCACAATTTGATATTCAAAGATTCTGATATTGAAAACTACAATACAAACTTTAAAGTCAATCCCCCTTTGAGAACGTCAACATCAATTAAAGCCCTGATTGAGGGGGTCAAGGATGGAACAATTGATATGGTAACTTCGGATCACAATCCCATTGCGATTGAGGACAAAAAAGTGGAGTTTGATTATGCTGCTTTTGGAACCATTGGATTGGAAAGTGCTTTTGGAGCCCTAAACGCTGTTTTTTCAACCAAAAAAACCATTGATATTCTCACTAGTGGAAAACGTAGATTTGGGATTGAGAATGCTTCAATCAATATTGGCAATTCTTGTAACATAACACTTTTTAACCCCGAAATAACATACAAATTTGAAAATGATCATATCGCCTCAAAATCTAAAAATTCTATGTTTATTGGGAGTCCATTGAAAGGGGCTGTATACGGTGTTATTGCCAACCGAACGGCTGTTTTAAAGTAACAAGCAAATTTATTTGTATGAAATCTGAAAAATCCACAGCTTTTATAAGCT
>TARA_B100001093_G_scaffold464411_1_pt1 | contig 12050 bp, 9 predicted proteins | sample TARA_B100001093 | Tara Oceans TARA_B100001093 (sample SAMEA2623116) | marine metagenome | biome: marine biome (ENVO:00000447); feature: surface water layer (ENVO:00002042); material: "saline water (ENVO:00002010), including plankton (ENVO:xxxxxxxx)" | depth 5 m
ACAAGGTCGATGACACTGCTATTTTCTTCTTCATCTTCACCACCCAAACACCCTGCGATTGATGCACAGAGAAGCATCGCACACATGAAGAGCGGTATGGACAAGCGGGTTCGCATGTTTCATGACAGACGCTTCTTCTTCATCAATCCAATGCCGGAAATCACTGAATTTGCCCTATAAACATCAATCTTTGAGGTAAAAATACCTCACTGAGTCATCGGTGCATTGAAGAACGGGAGGAGTTCAGCCGAAGATATAACGAGGTGGGGTAGTCTGGATATCCCGTCGGGCTCATAACCCGGAGATCGATGGTTCAAATCCATCTCTCGTTACCATGCTCAATACTCGTAGTAGTCGTGCTGAGGTTTGAGTAAGTCCATTGCAGCCTCTAAACGAGCGTTTGCCGCCGTTTCGCCGCGCTGAATTGCACCAATTTCTTCTGTGATCCGTGCAACGATGTTTTTGCATTCTTCGGCTTTCGCTCCGCCAGAATTTGCCGCGGCTTGCAGTACTGCTTGTACCTGTTGTGCATCGGCATCCGGAAGGTGCAGTGGTTGGAAGAGAAATTGATTGTTGTAGAGTATCACTGGACCTGCAGATTGAACTGTTGAGAGCAGCCGGCCGACGAGTTTCTTGTCATATCCGAGAAGTTGGCATGCTTCCATTGCACCTGCCACGTGACCCGGTGAGAGTTTTTCACAGGTGGCAAAGGCTTTCATTGCCGCTCCTTTTTTGCCCGCTTGTGCATAGATTTTACCCGCCCGTCTGTAGTCTTCAGCTGGTGGCGTCATCTTTTCGAGCAGTTGAGGCGCTCCTGTCTTGAGCATTCGAATCAGTTTTTTCCGTTCTCGGTGGAGAATCTTCACACTTGCTACGGCTCGCTTTATTTTATTCCGTGATGAAAAAACATCACAGAGAATCCGCAAACCCTTGACCAACATAATTTGGGCGTCAGCAGTACGCTTTTTTTGTGCCAGGAACATCTCTGTGAACTGCGTAGCCATAACCTCAGACATCTCCAAACGACCCTCAGCAACATATCGCTCCAGTTGGAGCAGAGTTTGTGTAGGGTCATTCATTCCAAACATGGCAACATTCACTGCTGCGGGTGATGACCTATCATGCCTTTGTCTGTTCGTCTCGCTGGAATCAAATGTTCATCATATTGCTCTGGTTGCTGCAATTTCAATCCTTTGCGTTTATTTGCCCGAGTCTATGCGAGGTCATGGCTGGTCGAGCGTGTATCGCGATAACTGGGACGCCGGGCACCGGTAAGACCGCTCTATGTCAATCGCTTGGAGCTGGTTATCCGGTGCTTTCTTTGAAAGATTTAGCCGAGCAATACGAGTGCTTAGGACCACAAGACACCGCCGACGGTGCTGCACCGATTGATATCCATCAGTTGGCTGAAAAGTGGCAGTTCCAAGATAATGAAATTACCTTCATTGACGGTCACCTTTCACATTTCTTGGATGTTGACGCCATCGTTGTTTTGCGTTGCAACCCGCTTGAACTCGAAAAGCGATTACAGAGTCGAGATTATTCGACCGCTAAAGTTGCTGCAAACGTCGAATGGGAGTTGATTTCAGGAACATGGTCTGAACTTCTTGAGTTTGAGATTTCACTACCCCTCCTTGAACTCGACACTTCCTCCACCTCCACTGAAGAATTGCAAACGCAGGTGCTTTCCTGGATTGAAAAGAAGTTTCCGTCTCAATCGCTTGAAGAATCCAGTTCGCAAGCGATAGATTGGATGTAAGTCCACATTTTTCTTGTTGAGTCACCGCAACAACAAACACCCCTCGACTGTAGCGAGAGGGTGAGAATCATGGCTTTAGAGAAATTAAGAGACACTTGGGAAGGGATTTTGAATCCCGTATTGGAGTCACTTTCTGGTGTCAAACCATCGACGGTAACTTGGGTTGCCTTACCACTTGGAATCCTCGGAGGACTGGCGGTTCTAACCGCTGAAGACTCAACACATGGAGCAAACATGCTGTTCGGAGGTGGCCTTTTGATTATCATGGCCATGGCGCTTGATGGTTTAGACGGTCCTTTGGCCCGCAAATACGGAAACGTCACTCGCTGGGGAGACTATCTTGATCACACTTTTGACCGCTTACTCGATGCAGTTTGGATACTGTGCATTGCCGGTTCGGTTTTCGTTGGTGACTTCGTGCTCGGATTGTCAGCAGCATGGCTTACTCTTCTTGGCTCATACATGGGTACACAAGCTCAAGCAGTTGCCGGCTCACGTAATTACCGTGGATTCTCAAGAGCAGACCGTACAATTCTCTCTATTGTGGCGATTTTCTTAACAGGAATTTTCATCTATGCAGGCGTCGAAGATTTTGGTATGTTCCCAGGCGTGCTTGACCACATCCCAATCAACCCGCTGAGTATCATTGTTCTGATTTCAGCATTCGGTGGATTATGGACATTCCTTGTGCGATTTATGCAGGCTAAAGCAGAGATTACTCGAATCGATAACGAAGACCCATTGCCTCAGCCAAATCAGTCTTCAGAAGACGAATAATTTCAGCACATCGGTCACCCCGTAGGGGTGGGTTGAAACCCTTCTTTGACCGAGGAATATGCGACATGCTCATAACCGTTGCATGAGACAAGAGGATTGATGACAGACAAATTGCTCGGTAATGAAGGCAAGAGAAAAGCGATTTTCCTTGTGTTTTGCATGCTTCTAGCAGTAGCGCCTCTCAGCAACGTATCGGCTGAAGATGTTGGTGAACCTGGGAATTTGCAAGCTCAAGACATCACTGCGATTTTCGACCCTGCATCAGAGACAACCACCGTTTCTTGGAGAAATATTGATTTTGATGGTTCAATTCTCCAAGACTTGTTTTCGGCAACATACAACGTTTACCGCTCCACTGAAGCCATCACTCCCGCAACCATCGGCAGTTTGACGCCCTTTGAAACCGGCATTATTGCCTGCTCGTCGATTGAAGTGGTCAATGACGCTTTCAAATGCCGAGGAATCAACGGGACCGTCGCTCCTCACACGACTTCATTCCTCGTATCTCCGGGCGTCAATGATACATTCTTCTACGCTGTAACCACAACGCTTGGAGACGGAAGTGAGTTATTTGATTTAGATGGTGATGCATCAGCAACCACGATTGGAGTTCTTGAACAAACCACTCCTATTCGAACACCTTACAACATCATCGGTTCGTTCGACCCCGATACAAGTAACACCTCACTGCAATGGGTGAATTATAACGATATTTTCCCGATACTTCCTGAGACCGGAGAAGATGCATATTCCATTCACATCTACAGGACTTCCTATCCTGTGACCCGTTCAAATGGAGCGAATATGTTGGCTGTTGAGACTCCGGTCGCAGTTCTTCCCGCTGGCACCTCATCTTTGACACTAGCAATTCCAGAAAACACTGACCGAGATGCGTATTATTCGGTCACCTACTTCCTTCCAAACTGGACAGGACCTGGTATGGATTACGAAGATGTCCGCTTCCTTTCCAACAATGCCATGACCTCTGCCATCATTGAAGATAACATGCCTCCAGCAGATGTCAGTTCAATGTATGCACAGTTCTTACCAAACCCGTCATCCGGAGGTGGAACGACAACTATTTCTTGGAACGATGTCACTGGCGAGACTGGTGAATCATACAGAATTTACATGTCAGGAACTGCATTTAGCACTATTCTTCGCTCTGATGTTCAGTTACTCGCCACAATTTCAGAAGGTGTTGAATCGTTTGCTTATGACGTTCCGACCGGTCGATTGGGTTATGCTTACTACTGCATTGTGACAGTGGATTTGTATGATGTTTTCACTACGGACATCTCTGCAAACGCCTGTTCAGATGCAGTTAACGAAGACGCCTTCAGCCCATGGATTGCTGAACCTACAGATGTTTATGCCGAGTTTATAGGAAATAAAACAACTCGAGTCACATGGACCGATCAACTCGGTGTTGAAGGTGAAGTCTATCACATTTGGACTGCTGGATATCGGGTCAGTGGCGCAGAATGGATGAGCGAAGGAGGTAACGATTCTCTGACCTGGCTCGGTTCTGCAAGCGATGGTATCGGATTCTTCGATGTCACTCTGAGCGATGGGCTTACCGGCAGTCAACCGTTTTACTTTGTAACGACAGAAGCGCTTTACGGGCATCTTTCAGGGACATATATGGACCAGAGATTGAATCAAAATGCATTCCAAATTACTGCAGACAATAGGGAAGACACAGTCGCTCCTACCAAAGTCCAAGTCAAACAAGTTGAGTCCAACGGACCACTGAACAAAGTCGGTATTGAATGGTTCAATCATGAACTTGAAACTGATGAAAGTTACCAAATTTGGCGCCACTATGGTGAACCCTTTGGTGAAGATGAAAGTTCTGTTAGTTACACCTATAATGAAGGTTGGGAACTTGCTATTGATAATATCCAAGTTGGCGACTCTGAAGAGATTACCTTTTATCGCCAACTCGACATTCCAGACGACGTCGACCGAGATGTATGGTATGCTGTAACACCTACCGACAAGTGGGGTAATAATTATCCTGAATTGTTCGCAGGAATTGGTGCGAATTCTGTGAAGGTTACTGAAGACACACGTCTTCCTTCTGCAACACTTTCACTCATCAATGAAGAGAATGAAGCATTCACCAGTCCCTCGTTAATTGCAGGCGATTACAAGGTACAAATTGAATTCAATGAATACCTTTCAGTTGATCCGACCATTAACATCACGACAGTGAATGGAGGAGATATTTCGAGCGGTACAAAGATGATGTCGATGATTCAAGAAAATTTAGGAAACCCAGATAGAGGGCCGGTTTACCAACTCGACTTCTTCATCACGACTGCAACGATTGCAGGAGAAATGATTTTTGAGGTTGGTATGGTGGACTTGGCAAATAATCAAGCCACTCAGATTTGGGATGATCGAGCAGTTGATGCCCTACCTCCACAAGTAACCATTTATTCGCCATCTTCAAGTTCAGACAGCGGTTCAAAGTATCTTTACGGCAATAATGTCCAAGTCCTTGCTGGTGCTGAAGACGATGTTCGAATCGATTCGTTCCAATACAAATTCACTTACAATTACGGAACAGGTCAATCGGTCTCTACTCCATGGACAGAAGCCTCTTCAGTTACGAACCTCAATGGTGACAACAGTTCACTTGTTCTGGACCTTGAGTTCTCTGCAGGTAACTTCCTACCAGGTCAGCACGCAGTCTTTGTTCGAGCCATCGATTCTGCAGGTAATGAACGCTCGTCAACGGTCGTTTTCATTGTTGATGAATGTCGAAACCGTCTTGACGGTACGACTTCATGTAACTATGTAGAATCCCTTCAACCAGAGCCTGAACCGGTCATAGTTAATCCTTCAATGACAGACCCTCCTTACATTTTGGTATGGATTCTTGCAGGAATATTTGTTCTTTCACTTATCGTGATGTTAATGGTCATACAAACCAGCATGAGCGGTCCAAAGAAGAAGCGAGGAGATGAAGATGAAGAAGATGAAGATTGGATGTCAGAGTTCATCGGAACTTCTCAAGACCTTGATATGAATGCGGTTACCGATACAAGTGATAAATCGGCAGAAAAGTCAGTCGAGCCAGAAGAAGAAGAAGATGAAGAAGACCCGTTCGCAGTCAATGTAGTAGCACGCAAGACCCGTTCAAAGAAAGAAGTCCCAGAAATCAACACTGAAGAGGATGACGATGATGACGGTATTGATTGGGGAGAATACGATGACGATGAAGAAGAGGAAGAGGAAGAAAAGCCTGTTGCTAAGAAGCGTTCAGTCGGCCGTCGTGCAGCACCCCGTAAAGCACCAAAACGGCGAGCAGTCGGACGTAAAAAGAGTGATGATTGAATCCCTCTTTAAGCGGTGAAGTCAAGGGCTGACACCCCTTCGATAGGAATATGTCCGAAGCCAAGACGCTCGATTCATCCAAGGAATTGACTGAAGAAGTTGAACATGCCATGGAGCATTTTGCGCAATCGTTTGATCCCAGAAAGAACAAACTCAATTTCCTCCTCCTTGCAATGCCGGTGGCCATTTATGCAAATTATCAGCACATGGGTGAGCTTGCTTTCTTGTTTTCAATGATTGCCATTATGCCTCTTGCTTTCCTTATGGGGAAGGCAACTGAAGAGATTGCACTTCGAGTTGGTGAGGCAGTTGGTGGACTTCTTAATGCAACGTTTGGAAATGCAGTCGAGATGATTATCGCTGGATTGGCGTTGTATACTGCATCTCAGAATCCTGCACTTCGTGAAACGATGATTACCGTCACGCAAGCCTCATTGGTAGGCTCGATTTTGGGTAATCTTTTGCTTGTTCTTGGGTTGGCAATGGTATGGGGTGGAGTCAATCACAAAGTACAACGATTCAGTCAAGATGCAGGTCAAATGAACGGTTCACTCCTCCTCCTTGCCATTATGGCTTTCATCATACCGAGCGCAGTTCACCATTCAGGGGGTTCAATTGGGGGTGTTGCCACCCTCTCGCATTATACAGCGATTGTATTACTGGCCATTTATGGATTAGCACTCCTTTTTCAACTCAAAACCCACGCAGATGTCTTTGCTACCGAATCAGTACACCATGGTCATGAAGACCCGAAAATGACCATCAAAGATGCATGGATTCTTCTCTTGCTTTCAACAATTCTTGTTGGATGGATGGCTCACATCTTAGTCCACAGTCTTGAGACTGCTGTTGAAAAGTGGCATGTGCCGGAACTCTTCATCGGTGTAATACTGCTGCCTTTCTTCGGTAATGCTGCTGAACACTTCACTGCAGTCATCGTAGCAGGAAAAGATAAGATGGATCTTTCAATTGCTATTGCTATTGGCAGCAGCGTGCAAATCGCTCTCTTTGTTGCCCCAGCGATGGTCTTGTTTGCATGGGCTCTTGGCGTCCCTTTGACTTTGGAATTTGGACTTCTTGAAACCGCTGCGACATTTATTTCAGTCTTAGTTGCGAATTCAATCATGAGCGATGGTAAATCAAACTGGCTTGAAGGTACAATGCTACTCGCTAGTTATCTGATTCTCGCGCTCGCCTTCTATCAAATGTGAGGTGTGATTTTGGCTCAAAGAAAGAAAATCGGTTACTCGATGGCGATAATAGCGTTGCTCATCATGATATTCGGAAGTATTGGCTATACATTTGAAGGAGAGGTTGAAGATATTCCTACTCCAAATATCGATGGTTTCGTCTTCTTTTCTGATGAGGCACTCCCCGGCAATCCAGTCGGCCTGTTTGTCAGTGCAGATACGACCATCACTTGGGACCGCGACGACATCTTCCTCGTTATCGCAGATGAATCAAAGAAGAATCAGTGCGATGGAATAAGGGCTGGTCAGGGCGGTTTCCTTCAAACAGAATCCGGTAGCCAAACATGTCAATATGGAGACAATGGATATGAGGCAACTGCGACCGACGGTACGACGGGTGCAGAGTGGCACGTCACGTCCGGAACATTTTACGCAGGCATTGGTACTCAATCTGGAGCACTTCCAGCAGGTACTGAAGTCAATATCGATTATCAAGTGAAACTTACAGCCTCTTTCCCAACTTACCTGTTTAGTTTCTTGATTGGCATAGGTGGGTTAGGACTTTCCCGAATGAATTAATCATTCAACACCTTGGTAATATGTTTCTACAGCTTGGTCAAGTTCCTTCCAGGCCGCTGCTTCATCGATGGTTCGTGTTTGGCCGTCGATACGAACGGCTTGACCATCGACCCACATGTCTAAGCATTCTGCACCATTGAAAATGAGGTTTGCAAGATGTCGGTTTCCAGAACGTCCAACGGGACGCATTCGGACGTCGTCAAGATTCCAAACAGCCCAATCAGAACTGCCTTTGGAAGCCATTGAGAATACTTCTGATGCGGGGAGCAAGGTAGCGTCCCAGTGGTCGTGACGTTGAACTAATGCAGCGAGGCGTGCTTCAGCGAGCATGTCTAAACCGCTTCCCGAAGAAGCAGCACCATCTGTTCCAATTCGAACATCGACGCCCGCCTCATTGTATGCAGGCAATGACATGGTACCTCCGCATGCTATTTTCATGTTTGAAGAAGGGCAATGTACGGCAGTTACATTATGCTCTGCTAGCGTTCGAATTTCATTTTTCTTCACCCATGAGGCGTGCGCACATACCGTTCCGGGTTTGAAGAAATCAAGACTGTCGAGGTATTCAACGGGATAGAGTCCGGATTTTGCATGGCAATCAGCGATTTCTTTGCGCGTTTCACTGACATGGATATGGAGGCGAGCATTCCTTTTTTCAGCAAGTTCAGAGGCTCTTCGAAGCGTTTCTTCACTGCAAAGATAGACAGAGTGGGTGGCGATTGCATACTGGATTTTATCATCTGTTTTTTGATTTTTAAGGATGGAGTCAAGTTCATCCAAGGCTGAAGCGGCATCGGGGTGCGACGGTAAAGCCGCATCGCTGACAGGGCCGCCAACTAAACCTCGTAATCCAGCATCGCTCAGTACTTTTCCAGTGACTGCTGGATAGAAGTACATGTCTGCAGCGAATGATGACCCTGTTCGAATCATTTCAGCAGCAGCAGCTTGTGCCCCAACACGAACATATTCAGGGTTTAAGCGAGCCTCAGTAGGAAAAATGGCTTCATTTAGCCAGCGGTGAAGGGGATAACCATCGCTGAAATCACGAGCATTCAATTGCATAGCCAAATGAGTGTGCCAGTTTTGTAAACTCCTTGTAATGAGCCTTCCTGAACCATCGAGGTCGTGCTGAACATCCTCATCACCGTTTGACGACGACCATGCTCCATCTCTGTGCAACAGTACGTCTCCGACATGTTTCTTGCCATTTTCATCATACAGGACCGCGTTGCGATAGCGCACACTAGCATCATCGGCCATGGTTGTGGGTTAGGCTCAACCCTCATGAACGCTTTCAACCGTCTGCCTTATGATGATTCGAGTCAGCGGACGGTTTGCGCCACTGTGGCTTAGCTGGTATAGCACCTGATTCGTAATCAGGAGGTCGGGAGTTCGAACCTCCCCAGTGGCTCTTATTGATCGACACTTCGTGCAATATTCATGGTGAATGCTTCTGCACTCGCTTCAAGACTTGCAACAGCGGGGAGTGATTTTCCAGCAATGTAATCCAAACAAGCACCACCACCGGTTGAAAGATGGCCCATTTTGTGAGCAAGACCATGCTTTGCTATCAGCGTCGCTGTATGGCCCCCACCGACGACAACATATCCTTTTGATTCGGCACATGCATTCAACATCTCAATGGTTCCAAAAGCAAAATCGGGTACTTCAAACACACCTGCAGGGCCGTTGAGATGGATTGTTCCTGCGGATTTTATTGCGGCTGAAAGATTACGTATGGATTGAATTCCAATATCAAAGAGAGGCGCGTCTATGGGCAGTTCTGAGACAGAGAGGTCGACTCGGTTATCTTCAATATTTGCGGCAACGTCAACAGGAAGGTGAATTTTATCACTAAAATCACTAAGCAATGATTTCGCAGTTTCTACAGTATGGTGCCAGTTTTTACCTATTTCATTGACAAGGAAATCATGGTTAACCGCTCCGATTTTGAACCCTGAGAGTTCCAACAGAAGGTTTGCAACTCCACCAGTAGGCCACAATTCGTCGCAAATATCGTTGCGAAGCATATTATCAGCAACAAGAATTGAATCATCGACTTTGATACCCCCTAAGACGGCAATACACGGTCGAGCAGGGTCATCTAAGGCAAGGTCGAGTTTGACAATTTCATTTTTCATCAATTCACCAGCAACGCATGGAATGAGGTGGGTGAAACCTACTCCGGAAGGAGTGCTTCGGTGCGCACAAGCAAATGCGTCGTAGACAAATACATCTGCGACACTGGCGAGGTTTTGTACAAGTCTGGTTTCAGAATGCACGTTAAAATCACCTTTCGTATTGATTTCTTCATCATACATCCGAACATTGTTCAGCATGAGAATCTCACCACATTCCAGCTTTTCAATTGCATTCATCGCCTTTTCACCGTAAAGGTCGTCAACCCATTTTACTGAACGGCCAAGAAGACGTCCCAATTCGCGAGAATGGCCAAGTGTGGAGGTAAAATCTTTCTTTCCAGGTCGAGATTGGTGAGCAAGCAGAACGACTTTGGCGCTCGTTAACCGATTCAATGTAGGCACTATCGCCCGGATACGACTGAGATCGAGGAAGGATTTGTTCACAGGGTGGAGTGGACAGTTGATGTCAACGCGAACCAAGACTGTCTTCTTGTCAACATTGACATTGTCGAGGGTCAAGACACTCGCCATTAAACATTCCAAGCACCCTCGGCTTTTGATTGCAACGGGTAAAATCCCACATCGGAGATTCACCTCAACTCTTCAACCGCGCGCCTCAACCCTTGGATTGGCGCGAAAGGTGATAAAGCCGTAAAGACCGCTGACAAAAGATGGCACGAGAGGAACCCAAAGAGGATGAATCCCTCAAAGGCCCTCGTCGTCGCGCCAATACCAGCACTTCTGCTTTCGGTGTCTCGAAACGAGAAGGGCATGATGCGTCGGTGTATTACGGAAGCCGTCTTTATGACGGAATCGTCTCAAGTCGAGAGGTTGGCAAGGTCCAGGAACTGCCACCGACGTTGGCCAATACCCTTCAGGTAGGAGATTCTCGAAATTTGGATTTGCCCGATAATTGTGTACACTTAGTGGTCACTTCCCCTCCGTATAACGCCAGTAAGGCTTACGACGAAGACCTTTCATTGAGCGAATATCTCGAATTACTGTATGATGTCTTTGCTGAATGTTACCGAGTCCTTGCGCCAGGTGGACGTATGGTCATCAATGTTGCCAACCTTGGAAGAAAGCCCTACATTCCCCTTTCAAGCCACATTAACATCATGATGAATCAACTTGGTTTTTTGATGCGTGGAGAAATCATATGGGATAAATCCGCCAGTGCAGGTTCGTCATGTGCATGGGGTTCATTTCAAAGTGCAAGCAATCCGTGTTTACGAGATGTTCACGAATATTTGTTAGTTTTCTCAAAGGGTAATTACAAACTTCCGCGAGAGAAAGCAGAACGAACAGAGGGACGAATTGACACCATTCCGCGAGATGATTTCATTCACCACACCAAGTCGATATGGTCATTTCCAACCGAGCGTGCATCACGCGTCAACCACCCAGCCCCTTTCCCTGTCGAACTGCCGAAGCGGTGCATAGAGATGTATTCGTTCGCTGGGGATATTGTACTCGACCCGTTTAATGGATCTGGCTCAACCTGTGTGGCAGCAAAAATGACCGGACGCACGTACATCGGCGTCGACCTTTCGGAGGAATACTGTTCCATTGCTCAAAAACGGATTGATGAAACAGAGGCTTGGATTGAACCCGTTGTTGAAGTTTAAGCGGAGCCGTTTTGAACGGTCGCCGTTAGCCTTCTCATATGACCGGCTGGAATGAAGCAGACCTAGCCGGTCCTGATGGAGAAGACTGGAGAGTTCCAGTTTCTGAATTAGCCGCTCGCCAGCAGCGCTTGGGAGAACTCTTGGCTGAAGCGGGTATCTCCGGCGCCTTTATTCAACATCCTGTGGATTTGTATTATTATGCAGGGGGCCGGCAAAATGCTTCGATGTACATACCTGCCCTGGGTAGCGAAAACTCCCGCAGTGTGCTGTTTGTCCGTCGTTCGCTTCAACGGGCTCGATTTGAAGGAGGTGGCAGCGATTCACCTCATGAGATTCTCCCATTTCCTCGTATGAGTCAACTTGTAGACACGCTCGCTCAACGAGGCGTGACTTCTGCACCAGGACTTCAATTTGGAGAAATCCCTGCTACTTATTCAGAACGTTTTGTCAACGTTTTTTCTGAGTTCGGTGCCTGTCCAGATGTAACTTCCATCATTCATGGTCAGCGCGAGGTAAAGTCCACCTGGGAAATAGAACAGATGGATGCAGCAGCTGATGTTCAAATTCGAATGTTTGAGGCGGTTGAAGCCGTAGGTGGCGAAGGTGTGAGTGAATTGGAATTGGTTGCGGC